>Ga0210057_1000537_pt1 | contig 62139 bp, 58 predicted proteins | sample CryGeyCG2114_010_2_FD_183968 | JGI IMG/M metagenome (GOLD analysis project Ga0210057, IMG submission 183968) | Groundwater microbial communities from aquifer - Crystal Geyser CG10_big_fil_rev_8/21/14_0.10 (SPAdes) (version 2) | ecosystem: Environmental > Aquatic > Deep subsurface > Groundwater ...
CCAACCAAAGCCAAATTGATAAACCCAATAATTAAGCCCAAAGTAGTCAGGTTTTTAACTTCCTGCCTTATGTAGCGGTCATAGAGGTATAAGGCAATCGTAAAGGCTAAGATAATTTGTGGATAAATGTAATACATCAAACCTCCCAAAAAACTCAAAACTTAAAACGAAAAAGTAAAAACCACAACTTAAAATTTAAAACTATTTTCCTCTTTCGAAATCATAAACTTTCTGCCTTCGCAGCACACTCGCTTTGCTCGTAAGTGACTTTTGCATTGTGGTTTTACCTTTTGACTTTTGACTTTTAACTTTTAGTCTGCCTTCCGGCAGACGAACGCCCAGGTCATTCCAGACAACGCCGGCGAAAGATGAATGACTTTGAAAGGTGCCAGCAACCTCTCAATCTCTCTTTTTGTGTATTCTTTGCGATAAGGTTCGGTTTCTGGAGCAGTAGTGGTTAAAAATTGTAGTCGCCACAATGGATTTAAGGCAGGGACTGTTCCAATCAAAATCCCGCCTTTCTTTAAAACCCTTTCAATTTCGGAAATTGCCCTATCTGGACGAGGCAGTCTATCCAGCACATCGACGCATAAAACGGTCTCAAACATATTGCCCGGAAAAGGTATCTCTTCTATATCAGCCACCACCAAAGCCGCTTTTGGCACATATTCTTTAGCTTTGGTAATCCCCCTTGGGTTAATGTCCAAACCAACCGAGCCAGGCGGTAGATGCCGCAATAAAAGTCCTGTGCCGCAACCGGCATCTAAATATTTCTTCCCTTCGCCGTATTGCTCAACCAATTTTTTAACCAAATCTTCTCGATTTTTATGAAAGTAATTGACTATCCCCTTAAATTGGTCAGTCATTTTCACCCAATCTAAATTGTCCTCTTCTTGGTAATATTTTTTCGTCTTTTCAATAAGTTCTGGGTTAATTTCTTCTTTGGCTAATTCCTCTGGTCTAATTAAAACGCCGGGTGGAACTTGGACTTCCTGCCACATTAAAAACTTTCTAATCGGTTTAATTTGCAAAAGTCCTAAATACAATAAGGTCAAAAGGGTTAAAACATAACCAAAATAAACATTACCGGGCAATTTGTGAGAAAGATTGATACTGACAAAACCACTTTCTTCGGGCTTCAGATAGACAAAACCTAAAGGATCTTTTTGGACTTTTAACCTCTGACCATTCAAAGAGGCGAAAAGCCCTTTATCCCAAGCGGTCTGAACAACAATCCCTTGATTTTCTTCCAAATGCGTGTCTATTTTTAATTGATTATTTTTGGGCCAATCCGTAACTTCTGGCACGGGATTTTCTTCAATCAATTCTTGGTATTCTTTTATTCCTTTTTCACTACCTGCCTCGCCGGCAGGCAGGCCATCAAAGGGAAAACCCTCAACTTTTGTCGTATTAACTATTTTCACCAAAGACGGATTTTTTAAAGGAACATGAAAGAGAGCCAAATCCCCAATCTCCACATCTTTCTCTAAAAATCCTTCGTATTTTTGAGATTCACCTTTCGGCACCACCAAATATTTAACATTCAAAGCCGAAAACCAAGCCAATACTGTTTCAGGATCTTTAGATTTTCTGACCTCCTCTGCCCCCTTTTCCCAGAAAGGATGGTTATTGCCAAGTTCAGAAAAACCGTCAACTTGCGGCAGGTTAGAAAAAACATTAAGCCACAAGGAAGAATCGCCAAAAGATAAAACCCTCCCCGTCTCTCTTTCTTTATCTAAATGCTGGGTGGCTTGATAAACCGGTGTTTCTTTAATATTTTGATGGCCTTTAGTCAGTTTTAAAGAAGAAGAAGAAGAAGAAGAAGCAAGGTAAATAAAAACTCCAATAATAAAGACAAAAGAAGATAAGTTGGCAATGTGATAAACCCGTTCGTTCAATTTAAATGTTAAAAGATGTAAAAAGACGGTCGTGAAAATGGTCAGGACAACAGCGAGAAGAATTGCCGAAGCCATCCCCAGTTCAGGGGTTAAAAAGTCTGGTTTGGGGACTAAGGCCTTTCCGTAAATGTTGTAGGTGACAATCAGCAGAAATGGAATCAAAAACCACAAAAGTGCCACTAAAAATGGCTGGAGCCGCGGTCTTCGGTCAAAAATCAAAAACAAAATGGTGATTGTTACCGGCACAACGACAAAGGAGATAGGAATCAATTTGGCCCAATTGGCTAAAACCTCTTCTCCGCCCAAAGTATAAGAACGAGCCAAAAAGGCAGGATTGAGCCAAAAAGCCGCCAGACCGTAAGTCAAAAGCCAGGCAAAAAAAGCAGTTTTAATTTTCCTCAAAGTCTGACCGAGCAGAATTTCAGAAAAAAGCAATACGCCTTGCATCAAAATCAGAATAATAAATGAAGGCCAGTGAGTTAAAGCAACAGCCGCCGTGGTTATTCCAGTTAAAACATAATATTTCAGATTAGGATATTTAAGGGTATGAAGGAAAAATAGACAAGCCAAAGGTATCAAAGCCAAGGCAATAATATGGGGTCCCTGACCATAAACAGTCAATCCAATCAATTTCCATGGCACAAAGCCGTAGGTTTTAATGTCTTCCCAGATATTTGGAGCAAGCCAGGCAAAGAAATTGGTTGGGGTGGAAAAAGCCAGCGCCGCCAAAACGGCTGGGAATTCTTTTCGGGTCAAATATTTGACAAAAAGATATAAAGTCAAAGGTGCAGCGATGTAGGAAAAACCAGTTAAAATCCGATAAAGATATGAAAAATCCAAATTGGTCAGGAAATGAAATCCAGAAATTAAAAATGGCAATAAAGGATTGTAAAAAAGATAAAATGGGAAACCAAGGTGCCATAAAGGATTATAAGAAAGATGAGGAAAATTGTTGGAAATAAACCTGGCTTCCGAAATATAAGCTGCTTCAAAAGAACCTAAAAAATGGGTGTAAGCCGAAAAAAATATCGGATAAACCAAAACAAAATTCAAAATCAAAATACCGATAACAAAACAAATAGAAAATAGACTCTTGATTTGGATTAAATTGTCTTTTTTCTCAACCAAATCCCCTCCAAGTGAATCTTATCACGAATTTAAGCGAATTTACAACTAAGTTAAGCGAATTTCGGATTTACTATCCTTTTGTACAGCAACCGTTCGGCATTAAAATTTGCAATGATACCATGTTTAGCGCATAGCTCTTAGCAATTAGCGCTGAGCAATATCTTTCTTAATTTTGCTGATAAACTGCCAAAGCATTTTTTCTAACTCCTCGATTTGCGGTTGGATACCTTTAAAGTCATCTTGAGAAACAAGATTCTCCTGATATGTAAAATACAAGAGATATTCCACCTCAACAAGCGAGGAATAAGAAATAGCTAAAAAATTTTTAAAGGCCTGATCGCTGTGCCTGGCGTAACCCTCGACAATATTTGTGGGGACAGACAGGACGGCTCGTTTGAGTTGCGATGATAAACCAAACATCTCTTCTCTGGGTAATTTTTTGGCGATCTTGTAAACGCCATGAGCCAGCTGATCGGCTTTTTGATAAATAGCCAATCGTCTATATCCTGTTGCTTGGTTTTGTTTGATTATTTTCATATACCCTCCCTGGTTTTAGCGCTCTGTGCTATGTGCTCTGCGCTCTTTGCTATGTGCTGCTCCGCAGCACAAACGCGTAGCTAAACCACCAAAACACAAACAGCCAGATTAAAGTAATGAAAGTGGCAAAATAATCATGAAAGACAATGGCAAAAAGTCTTCCCCAATAAGCAGCAAGCAAAGAAGTAAAGGTAATCCTGAAAATATTGATTAAAAAGGTTCCCAAAATGCCAATCATAATGCACTCTAATTTAGAAAATTTAGTATAATTGCCGGTTAAACCAGTCAAAAATGTAATCAAAATCAAAACCAAAGATTGCCAACCTAAACAATTCCAAGTCATTCTCATCGGCACACCGTTTATCATCATCCCATCTAAATAAGCGGTAAATTTCACTCCAAAAGGGATAAGCAAAGATCCGATCATCTTAGCAAAGAAAGGAACGATATGGTCTTGAATTGGTTGATATAAAGCCGATTTTTCAATTATTTTAGTCAGAAATTCGTTAAAAGTAGTAAAGAAAGGAAGCATCAAAAGAATCACCGCGGCGATTAAAAACAAGGTTAAGAAGGTGGATTTTTCGAAACTTGGTGAAGATTGTTCTGCTTGAGCTGATTGAAATTTGTTTGAAAATTGTTTCATTGGGATTTGATTAGAAATTAGGTTAATTAAACATTGGTTATTTTTTTATTCTTACTTTTCTTTCCTGTAGTTTCCTGACTAAAAACGGCAAAAATGGAATAATGGCTAATAAAATTAAAACCTTTTCTGGAACAGTCAAATTTGGCGTTTGCAGATTTGAAATATAATTTCCAGTGCTGCCATTATAACCCATAGATACAGAGTTCACTGTAGTTACATACATCTTTGTATAGATTCGAGCCTTATTGCTGGCAGTAAAGGTATAAGCTGAGCCTGACCCAATTGTTTCTTGATAACATCCTAAAGGTTTATTTTTGAGATAAGTAATGGTGGGGCTGGTAGCAATTACATTATAATCAGCTGCCTCATTGCAGCCTCCATTACAATAGCCAACTTCAACCGTGTAGACAAAACCACTAGCAGCTCCTGTCCTATTAGTAGCAACACAAAAATTGAAATAATGAGTTCCAGCAGTCAACGAAGCATCACCGGTATCAGTTGGATAGGCTCGGGAATACCACCATTGAGTAAAAGGAGGAACAGGGGCAAAAGTAGTATCAGTTCCCCCAACCACTGCTCCTTGTTTCTGCCATTTACCGGCGTTGAAAAGCAAGGAAACATCAGCAGCATCTTCGTCTATGACAGAATCAGCCAGATAAAAATTATTAACAATGCTTGCTAAGGCTTCTGGGACATTGCGGGCAAAAATAACTAAATTGACGGCGATGATCAAAAGAATTATTAAAACAGTTTTGGGAAGCCAAGGCAGATTTCTTTTTCTTACCCCAAACCCATCAAACTGATTATTGGCTGTCGCGTACGCAAGTTCCGGACCAAAAGATTGATGAGCGACGCCTCGGCGGCCTGGAAATAACGTTTCAAAAAATCTTCTAAAGCTCGAACGCAAAAAGGTATCAGTAATTAAACCGGTTTTTGGCGTTCTAAACCAATGTCCTTCTTCTTTCTCAAATAAACCCTTGACTGCGGCGTAGGCCTGAAAAGGCACTAAAATATAACATAAAAGTAAAAAAGAAAAAATGCCTAAATAGTCTTTTTGGGGTGATTCTTCTAAAAACAGCCCCACTCCATTCATCAAAGGTAAAGCAAACATATTAGTTAGAACCAAACACCAGCCCCAAAGGGCTGTCCAAAATGGCAAGGGGGTTTTAAAAATAGCATCAGATATAAACCAGCATAAAGTACCAGTTAAAAAGAAAGCCGCTTGTAAATAATAGGGAGATAAATACAAAAATTCTAATTTTTCTCGCTTTTGGAGGTGGGGCGAGCGCAAAATCTGCCAAAACATCTTCTTAATATTATGGGTATGACCTTCTGCCCATCTCATTCGCTGACGGATTAGTCTTTTAATGGTGGAAACGCATTCGGAAGGGCTTTGGACATAGGGGGTGTAAATTACTTTGTAACCATCAGCATAAAGTCGCAAGGTTAATTGAAAATCTTCAGTAATCGAGGTTCCCCAGCCATATTTTCGTAAAATATCAGCCCTAATCATATAGACAGAACCAGCAATCAGTTTCATTGAACCAAAAACTTCGGTGCCCGGTCGCTCCACCACATAAGAGCCGGCAAATTCAGTCCTCACCCCTCTGGTTATCCAGTTTTCATTTTTATTTAAAACATGCCATTGATAACCTTGAACTGCCGCAATGTTGCTCTTTTTGTAGTTGCCATTTTCAAGGTTGTTTACCCCGAGCGTAGTCGAGGGGTTACCATTATTACCATTACCATTGGTGCCATTGACTCCAATGTTAAAGTATTTTAAAAACTGCCAGATAGTATCTGGATAAGGCACAAAGTCAGCATCAAAGATAATCACAAATTCAGTACGAGGGTCAGAGTGTTCTAAGGCAACTTTTAAAGCGCCACCTTTCCACCCTTCTCGAGAGGTTCGATGAACAACTTTTACTTTAGGATGAGTTTTCCATTTTTCTAAGATATCGATTGTTTCATCGGTGCTGTCATCAACCACAACTACTTGGAAGTTTTCATAATCCATCGAAGTGCAGGCGGCTAAAATACGATTAGCGACTTTCTTTTCGTTATAGAAGGGAAGGTGAATAGAGACGAAGGGTTGTTTTTGCAAAGGGATTTTCTCATAGTCAGGAATCATTCCCAAACCATGATTATTACCATTGCCGTTTGCTCCATTGCCATTTAAGCTTTTTCCGAAAAGACGATAAAAAATACCTCTGCCATTGCTTCCATTTCTTCCATTGCCCCCCAATCCGCTTCTACTTCCGTTTCCATTTCCATTTTTTCCGTTCCTTGCGGCTCGTCGGGAAAATCCTAAAACTAAAACAATGGTAATGTAATATTTGAGAGCATATAGGAAGAATAAACTACCAATTGATAAAGCCATGAAAGCAAAGATTAATCCAAGACTCATATTTTCTCCAAACTCAAAACTTAAAACGAAAAACTAAAAACTACAACTTAAAAGTTAAAACTAATTTTCCCTTATCTAATTTATACACTTTTGACTTTTGCATTGTGGTTTTGCCTTTTTACTTTTTACTTTTGACTTGTTTTTAAAGTAGGTAATACAGAACCTAAGGGTTGAACATCTTGAAAATTAAAAGAAAATTCTTTTAACTGAGTGCTAGCAACTTTGAACTGATTGTCTTCTGATTTCTTTTCCCCATGAAAAAAAGACAGGACATCTTCTTTTTTGTAACGCCTGTCTTTTCTATCGCCGATTCTAATTGCTTTTAATTTTCCACTATTGTCCCAATTTCGCAAAGTGTTGGGATGAACATTCAAAAGATGGCAAGCTTCAGAAATTGTTAAAAAATTTTTCAGCTTAGAGGACTTTATCAACATCCCCTCCTAATCAAATATTTCCTACCATTAATTTACATAAGTTAACAATTAATGTCAAACTGTGGATAACTTAACAAATTTGAGATGTGTTATACTATTGTTGTAGACTTTTGTTAACTTTGATGTTATACTTAAATCAAGTTTTAGGATAAAATTCTAAGGAGGGTAATGGCTGTTTTAAATAAAGAAAAAGAATCTGTTATTTCTATCAGTGATGATGAAAAAGAAAAAGTCATTTTAGATTCTTTAAAACCCAAAGTAAAAATTATTTCCGAAGTCTCTTCCGTTGTCGGCCAAATCATTAAATGGATTAATGATGAACTAAAGAAATTAGAACACAATAACCAACATCAAGGTTTCTTATCTTTAGATTTTAAATATACAGATCCTGCCCGAAGAACGGCTATAGATACGGTGTTAAGACTTTTAGGGACGCGATTGCTGACTGAAGATGAAAGAAGAGACCCCCAAAGACCTCTTTCTTCTGGTATTCAAGCAACTACCAAACCGCATATTTGCATTGCCTATGAACATCTTCGTCCTTCCGATGAAGAACCCATCCAAGAAAAATACACTTTAATTGTTTCCTTAAAAATGCAATTTCCTAATCAAATAATCGCCCAAAAAATTCAACAAGCCGAGGCCCCTACACAAGACGTAAAACCACAACCTTTAATTGAAGAAGTACCAGAAGAAGTTTTAGAGGAAGAAGTACAAAAAGCAAAAGAAATGAAAAGAGCTCCAGGAATCTTTGAGGTCATCAATAAAGTTCTCTTGGGAGATGAAGAGGAAGAATAGAAGATAACTCAAAACTTAAAACGAAAAAGTAAAAACCACAACTTAAAATTTAAAACTATTTTCCTCTCATTGTTAACAAACTTTTGGCAAGAATATTACTGATCTCTTCTGCTTCTTTTAACAACTTCTCTACTTCGTTCTTGTCTCCTCGGTCAGTTGACTTCAAAAGTAGAAGCTAGTATTTACTCTCATTAGCTGATTTTAAGGCGGTATTGTAAAAATTGGCAAAATCTTTTTTACTTGAAGCTGATTGAGCTTCAATGATATTAGCCCCTATACTCGTTACGCTCCTTAGAAGTTGCCGACCAATCACCTGAGAGATATAATCCTTGGGTAGCATTTCTAAAAATTTAATTACGGCTAATGAAAATAGGAAAGCTCGTTTTTTTAAGTCATAAACTTTTGAATTTTGCATTGTGGTTTTACCTTTTGACTTTTGACTTTTGACTTGCTAAAACAACGTTCTCTAATAACATTGCTACCGTCATTGGTCCAACCCCACCTGGCACAGGCGTAATTGCTCGGGCTTTTTTTGAAACTGCTTGAAAATCAACTTCAGCCAATAGAGCACCAGCATCAATCACTACTACTCCACTTTTAACCATATCTGCTCTAATAATATTTGCTCTCCCCGTGGCGCAAATCAATATATCCGATGCTAAAGTTTTTTGTTTCAAATCTTTTGTTTCCCTATCACAAAAGACTACTTTCGCCCCAGTTTTTTTTAACAGTTTACCCAAAGGTTTGCCAACTAAAAAACCTTTGCCGATAATAACAATCTTTTTATCCTTCAAAGAAATCAAATACTCTTTCAAAATTCTTAAAATACCTAAAGGCGTTGGTGGTAAAAATTTAAAATTTTTCTTTCCAATGATATAACCAAATCCATCAACATCTTTTTCTGGCGAAATTTTTTTAGCAACAATTGTTAAATTTATCTGTTCGGGTAAGGGAAGTTGAACTAATACTGAAGAAATCTTAGGGTCTAAATTGAATTTTTCTATTGCTCTAAGCAGTTGTGCAGTTTGTATGTCTTCTTTCAAATTTAAAATCTCAAATGGAATTCCAACCTCTTGACAAGCTTTCTTTTTAGCCGCCAGATAAATTTGGCTTGCTTTATCGCGTCCTACAGAAATTACCACTAAAAAAGGATTTATTCCTTTTTTAGCCATATTTTCCACTCGTTTTTGAAGTTTTTTTAAAATCTTTTCGGCAAGTTTTTTACCATCTAAAATTTGAGTCATTAATCCTCAATCTGTGAAATTTTGGACAAACATTTTCCCATATATGCCGCCGTCAATCACACCTATACCAATTTGTCTAAAATTATTGTCTAATATATTGTCTCTATGCGAGGGTGAATTCATTAAACCGATATGTGCAAGATTAGCATTTGGTGCCAACGCCAGATTTTCACCAACAACTTGAAATTTTATCCCAGCATTTAAGACCCGAAGCAATGGCTCAATCCCATCTGGACTGATGTGAGCAAAATATTCTCTTTGCCACATATCCCAAGCATGCGCTCGGGCAACTTTTTGTAATTCTTCAGAAGAAACTAAAGGTTTTAGGCCGGCTTTTTTTCTTTCAAGATTGACTAAATCAAACATCTTTTGTTCTGCCTGAGAATCAACCACATAGTCCTTCGGCTTAAAATTTAGCTTGGTTGTTTCTCCTGAGGGTTTTGAAGTCAAATACAGGAAGTTTTGCTCAATTTCACCGCCTAACTGTTTTTGAAAGTTAACAAAAGTTTTGGCACTTTTAAGAACAATTGTATTGCCAATTAAAGAAGAGCTAATTGCATTTTTCACATGAGGCAAAAACGGAGAGGCGAAAAATAAGGTTAGCAGAATAGCGATAATAAGAAGACCTTTAATAAAAGATACAAATATTCCCAGAATTCTATTAGGGAAGGATCGTTTTAAAAAACCAGGAATAACTGATTTAACTAATCTTGCAATGAGAGAAAAGATAATTTCCGCGATAATCCATACCAATAAGAAACCAATTATATTTTGCCAAAATGTTGGAATCGAAAAAAAAGTTGAAATATATTTGGCAACATTGGGATAGAACTTCAATGCTACGATAACGGAAAGTAAAAACTCGGCAATCTCCAGCGAAACGCTAATAAAGCCACGGCGAAAACCATCAAACAGGTATAAAATCAGAATAATAATGATAATAATATCGATATAATTCATTTTTTCTTTTTCCTATAATCTTCGATGGCGGCCAAAAGTCCTTCTGCAGCCAAATTTGAGCAATGCTCTTTGATTGGAGGCAAGCCGCCCAGTTCTTTAGAAACATCCTGTCTGGTAATTTTGAGCGCCTGCTCTAACGTTTTACCCTTGACCATTACGGTAATCATTGAAGAGGTGGCAATCGCCGCACCGCAGCCAAAACTTTGAAATTTGATATCTTTGATATATTCTTTCCCATCTTTTTTTTCTACTTTGATCTGTAATTCCATGACATCACCACAGTTATGAAGAGTAGCTGATGCTGATACATAGGAGCGAGAATCTTTAACCTCTAAGTTATAAACTAATCCAGAATAATCTATCGGTTTAATCTCTGAAATAGTGGTGTAATAATAATTAGCATCAAACCAAGATTTGTGAGGATTATAACTTCTTGCTTTAATTTTGAATTCTTTTCCCATCATCTTGGCTATTTGCTGAAGTGAAGGATCGTGTTGAATATAAAAACAATAAGATTTTTTGTGGATACCGTAAGCTCTCCCTATTGTAAAACTGTGGATTATCTTTTGCCTTAAAAACAAGTTTCTTAGTTGATAAGCAAGTTTTTTAGAGATTGTTACATATTTAGCCCGCTGACGTTTCTCATCAATATGCCCATCTCCTCGCCAAAGACCAGAAAGTAGATACCATTGTTTTTTAGTCGGAAGTTGCATTATCCAATGTGGGAGTTGTTTCTCTAGTGCTCCTTTCCCAAAATTTTTTTTAAAAAACCGGGCCAATCTAGCACTGTAATAGAAAAGATTAGTAGAATTATGAGCACTTTTATAAATAACAGGAGATAAACCAAAAATTCTTTTCATAATTAAAATCGTGTCTTGAATATAAATACCCTCATGGGAACCGAAAGTAAATCCCACAGTTCCTTTACATTTGTCAGTTCTAACATAACCTTCTGATAAATAATACCCTACCAATTTCAGAAAATCGTTATTAACCTTTATTTCCCCTGGCAATTCTCTACTTTTAAAATCCCAAAAGGGCTTTTCTATACCTAATCTCATTGATCTTACATCCTTAGTTTCTTTAGGAATGGGATAGATAATAGTATCACCTTTTTGAAGCCCTTCAAGATGATACCAGTCAATATAACATTTCTTTTCTTCCAAGGCTCGCATTTTGTAAGGATATTGACTTGTTTTTAAAGCTAAAACAAGGTGATCTGGCGTCATCATTACCTGACCAAGATTGTGAACTCGCAGACTAAAGATTTTGCCTTTGCAAACCCGATGATGAACTTTTTTAATTTTGTGATATTTTCCATCATGCCCAAGCACTTTTTGGCCTTTCCGAATTTTTGAAATCTCAACCATTTCATCATTGGTTTGGACAAGGGTTTCAGGAACAACACAGATGGGATTTCCCACTCTACCAACCCCATCTGGGTTTTTAATTGTGCCCATATTTTTCGGATGGAAAAAATGCCCCATCACTTTTTTTGAATATTCAATCACGTTTCCCCCCAAAAGGACTCATTTTACGCAGTTTTTTGACAATTTTAGGTAAAATTTTTATGACATAATCAATGTCACTGTTGGTTAATCCCTCGCCGAGCGTAAAGCGAATTGACCCTTGAGCAGTACGGTGGTCCCTCCCTAAAGCCATGATGACATGAGACGGCTCCAGAGAACCAGAGGTGCAGGCCGAGCCCGAGGATGCCGCCACGCCCTGTAAATCTAAATTAAGCAATATTGATTCACCTTCAATATAGTTAAAACAGAAATTAGCGTTATTAGGAGAGCGCAAAATACTGTCTCCATTTAAGATAACATCGGGAATATTTTGCAGAATACCTTTTATGAATCTGTCCCTTAAACCCTGGATTTTTTTAATTTTCAATTTACAATTTACAATTTTCAATTCCTCTATTGCTTTACCTAATCCTACTATACCTGCTACATTTTCAGTTCCTGCTCTTCTACGGTTTTCTTGCCAACCTCCTATAATCTGGGGCTGTAATGGCGTCCCCTTTTTGATATACAGCGCTCCTATACCTTTCGGCCCTCCTATTTTATGGGCCGAAAGCGATAACATATCAACATGTAAATGCGCAACGTCATGATTAAAATATTCAATGGCCTGTACAGCATCGGTATGAAAATAGATTTGAGATAGAGAGCTGAGATTTGAGTGATTTTTCTCTCTATCTCTATTCTCTTTCTCTATCAATTTGCCTATCTCCCTAATTGGTTGAACTGTACCGATTTCGTTGTTGACATACATGATACTAATAAGTACCGTATTTTCTTTAATTGCCTTTTGAACTTCCTCAATATCCACTATGCCTTTCTTGCTTACAGCCAAATAGGTAACTTCAGCTAATTTATTTTTTTCAAGATATTTACAGGTATCTAATACAGAATGATGTTCAATAGAACTAGTTATTATATGAGGAATACTTTGACCCGAAATAGCTTGAATAAACCCTTTTATCGCTAAATTATTTGATTCTGTTGCGCCCGAGGTAAAAATGATTTCGGAAGCTTGGCAATTTAAAAAGGATGACAGGTTGCTTCTTGCCTTATCTATGGCATGTCTTGCCTGCTGCCCAAAAGAATGTATTGAAGAGGCATTACCAAATTCATTGCTGAAATATTGAGACATTTCAGACAGTACTGCTTTTTTTACTGGTGTAGTCGCAGCAAAATCAAGATATATTCTTTTCATATTGGTCCTTCATACAGATTTATTATATGCTTGATACTCTCTTTTATCAAGGCTATAAATTTGATATAATCTAACAATAAAGGAAAATATGAGAATTTCTTTTTCTAGTATTGAAACATTTAACTTGTGTCCGCTTAAGTACAAATTCAGGGTAATTGATAGAATCAAGGTTCCCGAGAAAGTTGAACTATGGTTTGGTAATTTAATGCACAGCTTGCTTTTTGAAACTTTAAAAAAAGACCCGATTTTACCTTCTGAAGATGAGTTAGTTGCCAAACTAAAATTAAATTGGCGTCCGGATATATTTGAACGGCCAGATGACTCCCAATCTTACCTTGCCGCAGGGGAAAAAATGCTTAGGAATTTTTTAGCCAATTATAAACCGGGGTTAACCAACATCGTCGCTCTGGAAAAAAGATTTTTCCTGCCTTTTAACGAGCATCAGATAACTGGTATGATTGACCGTATTGATAAATTACCCCTTGGAGGTTTCCAAATTATAGATTACAAAACATCAAAAAATATGAAATCCCAGGAACAAACAGATACAGATTTACAGCTCTCTTTTTATAACTGGGCAACTAAACAGCTATGGCCAGGAGCTGAAGAAATTAAACTTACCTTCCATTTTTTGAAACACAACGAAAAAATCTCCACTACCAGGAGCGATGAACAAACTGAAAAATATATGGCAGATGTTGCCAGGACAATCACTAAAATTGAAAAAAACGTGGCAGAGAATAATTTTCCGCCAAAGATAAATAATTTATGCAGCTGGTGCGAATATGCGCATCTTTGTCCGATGCAAAAGCATAAAACTTTACCCGCACAAACACAAAAGGATGAGAAGATTGACGAGATTGCCAGTGAATATATTACTAATTCAAAGAGACAAAAAGAGCTTGAAACAAAAATAAACCAATTTTTAGACCAGAAAAAGCTCGAAAGGTTTTTTAACGAGCAGGGAATTATTACCAGAAAAAAAGGCAAATTCTCTGTCAGCAAGCCTGAAGAAAATTTGTTAAGTTAAAAAAACTTATTGCATTTTGAGAAGTGATGCTAGCGATTTTTTCCAACGGAATATTCTTAATTTCAGCAATTTTTTTAGCCACTTCAATAACGTTTTTTGGCTCATTTCTCTCGCCTCGATATGGCTCCGGTGATAAATAGGGTGAATCTGTCTCAATCATTAATCTATTTAAAGGCATTTTTTTAATAACATCTTGAACCATATGATTATTTTTAAACGTGATTATACCAGTGAAGGATAAATAAAGACCAAGAGCTAAAAATTTTTTAGCAATCTGCCAATCTTCAGAAAAACAATGCATCACGCCTTGACCCGTAAAATTAAATTCTTTCAGGATATCTAAAATTTCTTCGCCGGCTAACCTTGAATGCAAAATCACTGGTTTATCAACCTTTGTTGCCAGTTGCAAACTTTTCTTGAGTACCGACTTTTGCTGTCCGGCATTTGACTTGTCGTGATAATAATCAAGGCCGGTTTCGCCAATGGCGACAACCTTATTGGCTTTTGCCAAGGATAAAAACTGGCTTTCATCAAAAGATTCATCTTTGACGTGAATAGGGTGCAGGCCGACTGCGGCGAAAATGCCTTTGTTATATGCTTGAGAAATTTGCACCGCTTTTAAAGAAGTTTCTAAATTAGAACCGACATTAATTATAGCGGTAATGCCGCTTTTGAAGGCCCTATCTATAACTTTGCCATAGTCAGACTCAAAGGCCTGGAAATTAAGATGAGCGTGGGTGTCTATCATAAGAAATTCAAAACTTAAATCTCAAAAGTAAAAACTACAAGGTAAAAGTTAAAAATTACTTAGTTACTGCGAGGGTAGCATAAATTATACAAGCTAAGATAATTGCCGCAGCCAAAACAACTCTTTTGCGCAATTTTTCTTTCAAAAAGACGACAGTAAAAAAATAAATTAAAATTGGGGTCAAAGTTAAAATTAAAGTCGTAAAAACTACACCGAAATCTTTAAAACCTGAAAACATAAAAGTCATATAACTGGTGGCAATAATAGCCAAAATAAAGATAGAAAGTATATTTTGGGAAGTTAACCGGCGAAAATTCGGTCGAAAAACTAACCATAAAGATAGAAAAACAAGACCGGTTCTCACAGCATATAAGGCGCTAGGGCTATAAACTTCTAACAATTGGCGGTCAAAAATGGCCTCAATCGCTGCTAAAAGTACAAAACCCAAAAGACCGATACTGTAGCGGTCAAAAACAAGATGATGCCTTCGAATATGCGAAACAAGCAGTGCGCCGGAAGCAATGGCCGCTGCCAAAAAGGTATGTAAATTTTTCTCTGCCGCTAAAAAAATACCAGCAATAAGAATAATTGCGATTGGCCGCAGCATGTTAATTAATTCAAACTCAACCACTTTTTCTTGCTGCAATCCCCGATACAAAAGTATATTCCAACCGCAAGCAACCACCACCATGCCAATCAGGAGCCAAAGATAATTTGTATTTAAAGCTGATGGGGATATTTTACCCCAAAATATGGCAAAAAATGTAGAGACCAAAAATAAAAGTAAAAAAAGAGTGACTACAAATAAACGATAATCAACCTTTTGTTTAGATAAAATCGTTTTTTCTAAAACGATAGTGATTGCGCCCGCAAAAACTGCGATAAGAGGAAAAATAATCATTTAATCCTTGGAAAAAGTGGCTCTGCTTTTAAGGTTTGCAGTTGGCTTTGAATTTTGGTAGATGTTTCAGGCATAAACGGCTCAAGCGATTTTGAAATGAGCAAAATTTTTTCTTGCAAAATTTGCAAAATTTGCCTCAATTTTTTATCGCTATGGTCAAATTGCCACGGTTTTTCCTTGTTAATATAAAAATTAGCTTCTTTGACTTCTTGGAAAATTTTCTCTAATACTTCCTTAAATTTTAAGTTTTGTAATAAATTATCTATTTTCAACGAGGAGACTTCGACTTTTAAAATTTCTCCTTTTAATTTGGCTTTTTTAACCAAAGTAATAGTTCTCAAAACTAAATTCCCCAAATCATTGGCTAAGTCATTATTATAGCGGTTGGCAATTTTTTCTTCTGAAATATCGCCATCTTGCCCGAAAGGAATTTCCCTAAGCAGGCTGTAACGCACTGCGTCGGCACCATATTTTTCAACCAGAACAGAAACATAGATTATATTGCCGGAAGTTTTTGATATTTTTTTACCTTGTAAAGTGAAGAAACCATGAGCAAAGATTTTTTTAGACAACTTATAGCCCCCAGCCAAAAGCAAAGCCGGCCAAAGTACAGCATGGAATTTTAAAATATCTTTACCTATTAAGTGAAGATCCGCCGGCCAGAAGATTTTTGATTTCGACTCAATCCCCGATAAGTAGTTGAGGAGCGCATCAACCCAGCAGTAGACAGTTTGTTTCTTGTCCCAAGGTAGTTGTATCCCCCAGACAACTTTTTCCCTTGAGACACTAATATCTTTCAGTTTTTCTTTTTTCAAAAAACCTAAAACTTCATTTTTTCTTTCTTTTGGTTTAATTTTGAATTTGTCCGATTCGATCAATCCAATCAATATTTTCTGATATTTGGAAAGTTTAAAGAAATAATTAATTTCTTTGATTTTCTGCGGCTTTGAGTTGTGCATAGGACACTTTTCATCAATTAAATCGGAAGGCTCTTTAAACTCCTCACAACCAAGACAGTATAGACCCTCGTATTTTCCTTTATAAATCTCTCCTTTATCCCATAACTTTTTAATAAATCTCTGAACGAACTGCTCGTGTTCTGTGTCGGTAGTTCTAATAAAGAAATCATAAGAAATATTTAAGTCTTGCCAAGCCTTTTTCCAAAATTGAGTCTGATAATCACAAAATTCTTTGGGATTTTTAAAACCAGCCAGTTTTGCCGCTTTTTCCATTTTCGCTCCATGCTCATCTACTCCAGTTTGATAATAAACATCATCACCTAAGGATCTTCGCCATCTAGCCAACACATCAGCTGCAATCGTTGTATAAGCACTCCCGACGTGAGCTTTATCATTTGAGTAGTATAGAGGAGTAGTCACATAAAATTTTTTGGTCATTTTTTAACCCCAATTTCATTTTACTTGTATTTTTATCTTATCTCAAAACTGGAAAATTCGCCACTAAATTTCCCCCATTGCGCCTCTACTTTGTCCACTTGAGCCAAAGCCGGACCTTGGCGACACCACTTCAAGAATTTGTTTAAATTGGCTTCTTGACCTTCGGCAACAATCTCAACCGTCTGATCCGAGGCATTAACCGCAAATCCCGATAGATTTAAATCTTGGGCCAATTTTTGAGCGCTGGCGCGGAAAAATACGCCCAGCACATTGCCGTAAATTTTCAAGCAAATTTTTCTTGGCTGATCGGCCAAAAAATAGGCTACGGCATCAATCGCTTGTTCTGCGTTTTCTATCCAAACGATCTCTTTATTGCGGCGAAACCAGGTCAGCTGGCGCCTGGCAAAATTTCTTGTTTTTTGCTTAATCTCGTCAATCGCCTGCTTAAGCGAAATTTGTTTTTGTAAATATTGGCCGATTTCTTTATAGCCGATTGAAGACATTGAGGGTAGGTCAAAACTGTATTTTTTAGCAAGCTTTTCTGTCTCGCCAACAAGCCCCCGGGCAATCATTGCGTCAACACGGTCGCCTATTGCCTGATACAGCGTTACTCGAGGTATATTTATACCTATAATTAAAGCTTGAAAAGGCACTTGGCGCTTGTTTTGGAGCTGGGAAAAAGGCATCTTTTGCAGCAATGTTACTTCCAGCGCGCGAACAATTCTGCGCTTATTGTGGGGACCGATTTTTACCGCCGACTTTGAATCCAATTTTTGCAGTTTGCGCCAAAGTGCTTGCGCATCCTGCCGTTCTAATTCTTGCCGCAGCCGTGCGCTTTCTTTGGTCTTGGGCGGGATGCTGTAGCCATAAAGGACCGCATCTATATAAAGTCCGGTGCCGCCAACCAAAATCGGCAGCTTTCCTCTTTTTAAGATTTCGCCTATTAGTTTGTAAGCCATTTTCTGAAATTGTGCCACTGAAAATTCTTCATCAGGGTTGACAATGTCAATTAAATGCTGGGGATATGATTTGTCTTTATTAGTACCGATATCCATACCCTTAAAAATCTGCCGACTATCGGCAGATATCAATTCACCGTTGAATTTTTTGGCCAAAGCAATCGCCAACTTCGTCTTGTCAGAGGCGGTTGGCCCAACAATAGCTACGATTTTAGGAGTCCCGTTTGCTCTTTTTTTCTGATTCGTGTCTTTCATAAGCACCTTTTTTAATAATGTCAGCCAGTTTGAAGACGGACTTACCGCTTTTTTCCATGTCTTTACACTTCTGCTTTTGGACAGCTTCCTGTTTCTCTTTCTCTTCAATTTGTTCTAAATGCTCTTGATCTTGTTCCATGTCTCATCCTCTCTGCTCATTGTTGACTAAAAACTGCTCACTTCGGACATCCCGATGGTGGGCAGGGTGGGAGTTGAACCCACAAGCCTTATTCAGGCACTAGCTCCTAAGGCTAGCGTGTTTGCCAATTTCACCACCTGCCCACATTCGGAACGCGTATGCCTAATTCCGCCACCGCGGCAATTTATTATTGAACCAGAATGCCCCGTCAGCTTGCTGCGGGGATGAATGATTCGATAAGAATTTGCCCGAAGGGATACTTCGCAGCTTGCTGCGAAGTAGTTCATATCGTTATTTTATCTTTCATTTTTTCAAAAGTCGCTGGGCCGATGCCTTTTATCTGCTCGATTTCTTCAATACTTTTGAAGCCGCCGTTGGCCTGGCGATATTCTATGATGCGTGAGGCATAAACCGGCCCAATACCGGGTAAGCTGTCCAGTGTTGTTGCGTCGGCGGTGTTGATGTTTATTTTGCCCGCTACTTCTTGTCCAAATGCTGTTGACTCGCCCGCCACCTTACCCTGCGAGATTATCTCTTCACTGGTAGTCTCGGTCCTTTGAATTTCGGTTTTAGAAAGTGTATCGTTTAGGCGCGCTATTTCCTTTTTTAAATTTTCAATTTCTTTTTGTAGGTTAGCTGAATCAGTTGGTTGTGAAGACGTTACTGTTGGGCGATTAACATTTTTAAACAATTCATTCTTCCAAATCAATAATATACCGCCGATAAGAATTAAAATAACTAAAGACAAACCAATGTGAACCCTGTATCTGCTGAAAATTCCCATTTTATTCCAAATGCCTTTCTTTTTGGAAATTAGAGATTTTCGCGATAAGCTCTGGATAATTTTCTATTTTAACAATTATGTTTTCTGCGGCTTCACGGGCCTTTTTAATCATAATTATATCAGATAGAGAAGCCATTTTCAAGTCAGGCACGCCCCATTGTTTAACGCCTGTCAGCTCGCCCGGACCTCTTAATTGTAAATCTTTCTCGGCTAATTGAAAACCATTGTCAAACTGACAAACTGCTTTCAATCTTGCTTGTACTTTATCATTCCAGATTTGGGCGAAAAGAAAGCAATAGGATTGGTGTTTACCGCGACCTACTCTGCCCCTAAATTGATGTAGTGTAGCCAACCCAAAGCGCTCAGCACTCTCTATCATCATCACAGCGGCATTTGGTATGTCTATGCCCACTTCAACAACTGCAGTGGCCACTAGAATGTCAATTTTTCCTTGACTAAATTGCTCCATCGCCTCTTGCTTATCTTTTGATTTTAATCTGCCATGTACAATTCCCACTCTCAAATCTGGAAAAACAGTTTCCGAAAGTTTTTTATATTCACTAGTAACTGCCTTCCTTTCAGCCTCGAAAAGATTTATTCTATCTTCTTCTTTTTCTTCCACCAAGGGACAAATAACAAAAACCTGCCGTCCTGATTTAACCTGATTATGAATAAAATCATAAGCTTTCTGTCTGTTTTGGGGCTCAACCAACCTGGTGATAACCTTTTGCCTGCCGGCCGGCATCTCGTCTAAAATTGAGATGTCCAAGTCGCCGTAAACTGCCAGCGCCAAGGTGCGTGGTATCGGCGTGGCGGTCATTGACAGAAAATGAGGCAAGATTTTATGCTGGCTTAAAGAAAGTTGGCGCAGATATGTACGTTGTTTAACTCCAAAACGATGCTGTTCATCTATAATCACCAAACCTATTTTTCTAAACTTTACTCCTGACTGAATTAAAGCATGGGTACCGATTATCAAATCTGATTCTAAAAGTAAACTGGCGGTACCTTTTTTATTAGAAGTTGCCGAAGTGAAAAGCGCAACTTTTAAGCCAAAAGGTTTTAATAGGTAACTTATGTTTTTGAAATGCTGTGTGGCTAAAATTTCTGTAGGTGCCATCCAAACTGATTGATAACCAGCTTTGAATATGGATAAAACTGCCATGGCGCCCACCACTGTTTTACCCGAGCCGACATCGCCCTCCAGTAAACGATTCATTGGCGAAGGTTTGACCATATCCTTTAAAATTTGCCAGGCGGCAATTTTTTGGCAATTGGTTAATTTAAAAGGCAAGTTTTTAACAAATTTCTGCAGGATTTCTTCCGGAATGAGAATTTTTGGTGCCTTTTCCTTCTGAAGTTCCCGTCTCGCCACAAGCATTCTTAATGAGATTAAAAATAGTTCATCAAAAGAAAGGCGCTCTTTGGCTTTTTGTAAATTTTGAAAATTCTGGGGAAAGTGAATTTCGCCAATGGCGGTAGGCAAATCGATTAGTTTTTCAGATTCTTTGATGGTATTAGGTAAAAAATCATTAATTTGTGAAGTTATGTTAAGTAATGGTAATAAAATGCGTCTTAAATATTTAGAGGTTAATCCTTCCGTCTCCGGATAAATGGGAAAAATTCCTTCTTGCCTTTCAACAATGGGAGAAAGCATTACTTTTTGTTTTTTAGCAAAATCAAAATCTATTTTTCCTCGGAAAAGCAAGGTTCCTTGCTGTTTCAAACTCTTAGCCAGATATGGTTGGTTAAACCAAACAACCGGCAGCTGGTGGTCTTTTTCATCTTCAATAATACCTTCCGTAATTAAAATACCTTTCCTCGGAGATCTTCTTGTTTTTATTTGAACTATTCTCCCTTTAATAATAACTATTTCTTCTATTCTGAGTTGACTCACGGGTACTGTTTGAGAAAAATCTATCCATTTTCTTGGGTAATAAAAAAGAAGGTCTTGCACAGTTTCAAGACCAAGGATTTTTAACCGTTGCGCCATTTTCGGCCCAACACCTTTGAGATATTGAATTGGGGTATTTAGTTCAAACATTTTTTATCCAAGGTATAGTTCGTTCTTCTTTATCTTTTGATAGCCAGTCGGCCAAATTCTCTTTTGAAGAAGTAATAATTTGCTCAGCCGGAGCATTTACCTCTTCTAAGGTTCTTAGGACTCTGGCAACTTTTTTCCAAAAAGAAAATTTGACGCCCAACGGGTAATCAAGCCGATTATCTTCTTTTTCTATTTTTTGTCTAATATCCTCGCCTAATCTTTGAAAGTCCTTAAGATTATGGGCATCAGTACCCAAAAAAAGTGGTACACCGGCGGCGACAGCCTGTTTAATAAGTTCTTCTGGCATAGGCGCATTAAAATTAATCTCTAAAGCAGTATGCGTTTCTTTGGCTGTGTTAAATAGAGTTTGCCAATCCATTTTATTGAGATCTTCATAGCTCACGTAGCGGTTTGGGTGGCCAATAACGTCAACATTGGGATTTTGCATCAATTTAAGATATATATTAGTTAATTGTTCGGCTGTTGGCTGGCCGTTTTGTTCTGGAAAGACGGATTTTAAATCGTGTTTAGAAGCAATCACTAAGTCTATTTGCGAAAGAACATTATCCGATACATCTAAATCGCCTACTGCAGAAATAATACTGGTTTCTACACCACTGATAACTTCCGGGTATTCTGCGACTTCATTTTTCTGTTTCTCCATAAAATCATGAACTTTTTCTTGGTGTTCAAGAAGCGCTTGACCATTAACAAGTTTTGGATTGGCGGCATCAGATGCGTGTTCAGCCAACACCACAAACTCCATCTTGTTCTCTCCAGAATTAATTTCGGATTGGATATAGCGGAAAACTTGTTCAAAAGTATAATCTGCCTCGTGACGAGTTGTCGGATTACTAAAGACTGTGTGTTCATGACTATCCCCAGCCATATATGAATGAAGCAAATTAATTAATTTGCTTTTAGATCTTTCAACCTCGTTTGGGGGAAGGAATTCACTCATTTTTATCTCAAAATTTTTTTATCCAATAATCTATTGCCGATTTTAGCTGCTCTTTGTCAGCATTTGGATCCTCTTCTAAAAGCGAAATTAGAGCTTGGAGAATATCAATTTGCCAAAGATAAGAATAGGCGTCATATATTTTTTGATCAAAATCGCCATATCCTTCGAGAAATCTCTTATAAAACAAATCAAAATCATTCAGGTCTCCATACCGCTTAAGCATAATTTCCAACTGATTAATAAAGCAGGAAATATCCAATTCTTTTGCGGCCAGTGTTACCGAATTAAAATCAATCACGTAGAGCGATTCTCCAGCAACAATGTTTTTTGGTTGGAAATCACCATGGCAAAAGACATTCTTGAGAGGTTGCGTAACGCACAAACTTTCAGTAAGGCGCGAACCAAAAAGTGCATCTGTTTGCGGCACGCATCGAGAAATCTTTTGCCGGTTAAACTCCCATTTCGGTTGGGCCAAAGAAAAGGAAGGAACAGGAACTGCATGGATTGATTTAAGGCCTATGCCGCAATAATAAAGTTTTTCCGCAAATGCGTTTTTGTCTTCACCAATCAAATCGCTAAGCATCAACCCGGGAGCGTCCTGATATAACATCAGATTATGCTCTCTAAAAAAATAATAAGGTTTGGGGACGCGAATGACGGCTTCGCTCAGTCCGTGGCTGTAGAGATGCTCCATCACTTTGAAGGCGGTTTCTTTCTCGGCAATTGTGGAGGCCGAAGCCCGAAGTAAAAGCGGCTGCCCATCCATAGTAATTTTATAAAACATGTTGTAGGACTCGGGGGCAAATGATTTTGACCGCTCAACGCTCGTCAGTGTGATTTGCGCATTTTTTTTAAAAATTTTTTCCGCTTCCTTATTAAAAAATACCTGCATCCATTCTTTATCTAATAGAAAATCCAAATTAGTAGGCAATTTATCCATGTTTTTCCTTTTCACTTTCTTGATTTTTCAGGTAAAGATTACGGTTTCTAATCGCTTTTTTATAAAGCCAAAGGTATTTTTTGGCCGATGACTTCCATGAAAAATCTTTTTTCATTGCTCTAATTTGCATCTTATGCCAGTAATCTTTCTGGTTATAATAAACGTCAACAGCGCGGCGAATGGCCCATAAAAATGCTTGCTTATCATAATGTTTGAATACAAAACCGGTGTAGCCATCCCTAACCGTATCCGCAAGACCGCCCGTTTCTCTAACAATTGGTATGGCTCCAAAACGCATGGCAATGATTTGTGATAAACCGCAGGGCTCAAATCGCGAGGGCATTAAAAGCATATCAGCTCCAGCATAAATTGTTTGAGCCAAATTTGAGTCAAACTTCATTTCCGCCGCAATTGCTTCTGGATATTTTTTTTCTGCTTTAATGAAAACTTTCTCGATAGATTCCGCACCCGCCCCCAAAATAATGAATTGTGCTCCCATATCAACCAGTTCCTTCATCACATCATCTATCAAATCCAGACCTTTTTGTGGTGTTAATCTAGTAACAGCGCAAATTAAAGGAAGATCTGGGCTCTCGGTAAGGTTAAATTTCTTTTGTAAATATAATTTATTTTTTACTTTCATATCCAAATTGCGAATACCATAATTGATTGGAGTATCCTTATTGTCACGTGGATCAAAATCATGATAATCAAAGCCGTTCAAAATACCGGTGAATTTTGGTTTATTAGCTTTTAAGAGTTTGGCAAGGCCGGCGCCATATTTTTTAGTCAGAATTTCCTTGGCGTAAGTCGGACTAACTGTGTTAATGATGTCCGCATTATCAATGGCTTCTGCCATAACGTTGACGGCGTCACGTTTTTTCAGAAATTTCCTTAATTTTTTGGTCTCTTTCCTTTTGAGTCCAAATTGTTTTAATTCGTGAAGTTTAATAAACGGTTGGTGATTAAGATTATGAATGGTTAAGACGCTGGCTATTTTATTATAAAAATTATCGCTTTTAATGCTAGTTTTGAGCCATTTAGGGATTAGACCCATCATCCCATCTTGGCAATGAATAACATCCGGCTGCCAATCAAATGATTTGATTAAATCCAAAGCGATTTTTGAAAGAATAAAAAATGGATAAGTCTGATTTCTGCCTTGTAAATTGTGATTGTAAACATCGTCTCCTAAAAAAACTTTCGGGGCATCAATTAAATATATCGGCACAATGGTTTCGGGTATGAATGTTTTCCAAACAGACGCTGTGTGCCATTTTTTATTTGGCAATTCAAATTTTCTGTCTTTAATAATAAGCTCGGACGGATATTTTGCTGTGTCGATGCACTTATACTTCGGCATCACTATCCGAATTTCTATATGGAATTCGCGCGCTAGCTCTTTCGGCAGTTGACCGACAACATCACCCAATCCGCCCGCTTTAGCAATAGGGGTCAACTCTGAAGTGACAAAGAGCACTTTCAACCTATTTTTATACCTGACTTTTGCCATGCTTTCCCCTCCAATCTTCAATTACCCTTTGATAGACCTTTTCATATCCATCAACCATTTTTTCAATGGGAAAGTTTTCCTCGACGTGTTTTCGGCAAGCCCTTCGCATTGCTTGATACTGCTCTTCTGGCATTTCGTAGATTCTTTGTACGGCTCCAACCATCCCCTTAATATCATCTGGTTTTACTAAAAATCCATTAACCCCATCTCTGATTAGTTCTGGCATCGCGCCTTTAGCGAAAGCTACCACTGGCGTTCCACAAGCATTTGATTCTGGAACGACCAAACCAAATGGTTCATCCCATAAAATAGGATTGATAAAGACCTTAGCTTGACCTAAAATTTTATTTTTTCTTTGGAGATTGATGGGTCCGATAAATTGTGCATAGTTACTTCGTTTCAAGGCCGGCTGAATAATCTCAGTATAATATTGATTTTCTCTAACAGGCGCGGCGATAGTAATCGGAACTTTTAATTGATCAGCCATCCTTATAGCTAAATCTGCTCCTTTTACAGGTGTAAATCGTCCAATCCAAACCAACTGATTCTTTTGCCCGCTGGCGACAAAATCAAAATCTTCTAACCTTATTCCATTGTATATACAAGCAGAAAATTTAATAGGCAGTTCTTTTTGGAAAGCATAACTGACAGAAACATTAAAACTTTTTGTTTCCTCTTTCAATAAATCAGCTATATTAGGATAGTGATTATGAAAGGTAACGACAGCGGGACTCCTTGTGGATAATTGAGCTATAAAATAAGGCAAAAGGTCATAACTGACATGCCAATGAATAAGGTCAAATTTATATTCTTTCATCAAAGGATCTAAAATGGTTTTATAATATCTCATCCGTTTGCTCAAATCAGCAAGATTATCCACCCCCAAGCCAGCTGCTTTATCAATATTGGAGATTAATGTAGCTTGGGTGAGAGAATCACCAGAGGCAAATAAAGTAACATCATATCCTCGTTTAAAAAGATTTTCCGTCAAATGACTAATAATAAACTCTGCTCCTCCATAATCAACAGGAGGCACCCTTACCCAAGTGGGAGCAACTTGAGCAATTTTATATTTTTGAATTCTTTTCATTTTTCTCCATAAATAATTTGAGATAATTGTCAACCATCTTTTCGTCTGAAAATCTCTCCTCCGCCGCTTTACGACAAACTGCTCGGTCAATTTGATCAATTTTTAAAACAGCTTCAATCATAGCCTCTAAATCACCCTTTGGGCAGATATAACCTGTAAGACTATCTGTAATAATCTCAGCTGGTGAGCCACAATCATAGGCAATGACTGGCGTCCCGCAAGCCATCGCCTCAATCATTACCAAGCCAAAGGCTTCCTCCCATTCTACTGGGAAAAGAAGAGCTTGACTTTTTCGAAGCAGTTTTTTCTTTTGAGAATGATTTACCTCTCCGACATAAATAATCTTTTTACCATCAATATGAGGTTTAATCTCTTTTGCAAAATATTCTTTGCCCCCCCGGCGGGCAATATCAATCGGGCCAGCGATAATTAGTTTATAACCAGTTTGCTTAGCAACTCGAATAGCAGTATGGACACCTTTAATCTTAGCCAAGCGTCCTAAAAATAAAAGAGTTTTTTCCAATGGTTGAGAATTGAAATCAAAATCATTAATCCGAATCCCATGGTAAATGACTTCTGTACAATTCACTTTTGGTGGTAAAGTTTTAGCTTGGGCATTTGAGATAGGGACATAATAACCATTTTGAGCATATTGCTTGAAAATTCGCCGGTAGTGCTTGTTAGTGTAAGTACCGTGTAATGTGTGAAACACTTTAGATTTTAATACCTGAACAACTGGTAATAATGTAAAACCAGCGTGGTTGTGAATAATATCAAAATCAGAGGAACGACGAATAAGTTCACCGATGGCCAGCGAACGATAAATTCGTTCTATATCAGGTTGAATCTCGGGATTATCATTGAGGCCCTCATTAATCCCTTTGGGTGAAATCTTTATTATTTCACCAGGTAGTTGACTATCCGCCGTGGCAAAGGTTGAAACTTTGTGCCCTCTTTTGTGAAAACCTCTAGCCAACAACTCAATAATTAGTTGTTTAGGTCCATAACCACTGGCTGGAATTTTATAATCTGGATATTGAAAAAGAGCAATTTTTAGCTTTTTCATTTTTCCTCCCATCCTTCTCTCGAAGCCCATTCTGCTGGCGGCATCTCGCGAGGTAAAGATTCAATTTTATTTTGTAAATCATCTGGTGAAAGTTCTTCCCAATTATTTAAGCCGTTTTCTGCTAACCAATCTTGCACACCAGGCAGGGCCTTAATAATTTGCCTAAATCGCTCGGGAGAAGTAGCGCTTGCTTGAGGCATCCAATAGGCAGGGATTTTTTCTAGTCCCCCCATCCAACGATTTTCTTCCAAGAGAGTTTTTTGATAATGCTCGTTTTGATTAGGATTAGTGGTCTTTTCAACCCACCTTTGATGATGGGGCGAGCGCATTTTTAAAAGTTCATCAGATGAAAATTTAAGACCTGTAGTTAAAAATTTATCTGCGAGCATCTCTACTCGTGCTAAATGAAAACCAGCAGACAAAAAAGCCAAATTTCGATAGGTTTCTGGTTTTTGATCAATCATTTTTAATACATTAGCAAAATTCTCGATAGTGTTGGTAGATTTATCTTCTAAAATTAAACTTTCTTCTGGCACTTTCATTTTTTTCACTAAATAATCCCTCATTAGCTCCGCTTCTGACGGATAATCTTCGCCACCAGTTTTACCGCCTGTTAAAACTACTTCTCTAATTTGACCCTTATGAAAAAGTTCTGCCGCCGCAATACACCTGGCTTTAGCGCCTGTCGGCAATCCCCAGCACTGTTCTTTTTGAACAGGACCCTGGCCAAAAACAATTAAAACATCAAAAGGGGGCGCTTGCGGGTCTTTTTCAGGCGTTTTGAAAGACTCCTGGCTACTCAAGCCATTTTCTTCTGACTGTTCTTCAGGATAATAATTTGGCACTTCGCCCATATTTATTTCCTATAAATTTCATTCTACCCAGCCAAAATTAGCGTCAAAAGGAATAATATCGCGTACTCTGTCTTTATATTTCAATGCCTTTTGAAAAATGTTAAGTATAGCGTCAGCCGCTTTTTCCCATGTATATTTCTCCTCAATTAATTTACGGCTTCTCTCGCCCATCGTTTGTCTCAATTTTTCATTGGCTAAAAGCAGATTAACTTTTTCGGCAATTTCTTTAGAAGAGCGCGGCTTAACTAAAAAACCTGTTTTGCCATCTTTAATAACCGAAGGGATGCCGCCTATATTTGATGCTACTACCGGAGTGCTACAAGCCATTGCTTCTAGAATTACCAAACCAAGAGCTTCTTTGACTGTTGATGGGACAACTACTACATCTGCTCTCTGATAGAATTCGCGTAATTCCCTTAAATAGGATTTGTTTAAATATCCCATAAAATGAACATTTTTTAACTTTAACTCTTTCGTTAATTTTTCAAGATCGGTTTTATAATCGCCTCCGCCTAAAATATAGACCTCCGCCTTAATTTCTTTGGCTGCGCGGACTAAATATTCGATGCCTTTTTCCTTATCGAGCCTGCCGGCATAAATTACCAGTTTTTTGTCGGCAAGATGATATTTTTTATTAACAATGCTAATTTTTTTATCTTTCGGAAATAATTTTAAATCAACACCGGGAAATATGGTGCGAATTTTGCGCCTTAAGACTTTGCCAAAAATTGATAGTAATCTATTTTTAGTGTCAAAGCTATTTGGCAAAATCTTGCTCGCTCTGATTAATGAATGTCTTGTTAAAATTTTGATCCTTTTGTCAATGATAGCCGTATTTAAATCCGGCCCGTGCACGCTGACTACAAAAGGTATTTTATAAACTGATTTAATATAATCTGCAATCCACACCAAGAATGAGGCATGCTGGACGTGGATAATGTCGGGCTTAAATTGATCCACGGCTTGAAGTGTGGTCATCAAATACGGCAAAACATATTGGGAGAGTTCCTTATTGGTCATATCGGAATATTTTTTCGCTTTGGGATAATCGGGGTGGTTGTGAAAAACGCCGGGGAAAGGTGTCTTTACCTCGTAGATTTTTATCTTCGGCAGTTTTTTATCCTCGGGGCAAACAATCACCACTTCATTGTGCAACGAAAATTCTTCAGCGATTTTGCGCACATATGTTCCGCTGCCCGAACCCCACAATGGCGCGCGATGTAAAATTAAAATCTTCATATTAATCCTCTGCTAGCCTCTCCTTACAGAATCAGTATGATATTCATTAGCTTATTTCATGCCTTTTTCAACTCATCTTGATAATACTTGACAGTTTTCTTCAGGCCTACTTCCAAAGTTGTCTGGGGTTCCCAATTTAATTGCCTTGCGGCTTTTTTATACGCTGAAACCAAACAACTTGGATCACCTTTACGCTCTCCTAAATCATTAATGTTGGCCTTTTTGCCTATTACATTAGAAATTAACTTTAAAAGGTCAATAATTTTTGTTCCTTTGCCGCTTCCCAAATTGTAGGCCTTTAAGCCCTTAAAATCAAGGGCTAAGATGTGGGCTTTTACTAAATCGTCTATATAAATAAAATCTCTTATTTGCTGGCCTTGCCAATACAGCGAAACCGGTTTCTCCTGAATAATTGACTTGATAAAATTTGGTATTACAAGTGTTGTATTTTTGTTTTTTGCGCCTGGGCCATAAACATTAAAATATCTTAAAGATATGCTTTCGATGTTATAGGAATGATAATACGCGGAAAGCAGATCTTCAAAAATCAATTTAGTTGCGCCATATGGATTGACCGGGCCTTTGGGACTGTTTTCCGTCACCGGTTTAGATTGCGGTTCATAAATTGCCGCCGAGGAGGAAAAAACAATTTTATTGATTTTTAATTTTCTGGCGGCTTCTAAAAGATTAATGCCACCCATAATATTTACTTGATAAAAGTTTTCCGGGTTGTTTACAGATTCGCCAGCTTCTGTTTTAGCGGCAAAATGCATAATTAAATCATGTCCCATCATACTTTTGACAAGCAAATCTCTGTCTCTGATATCCCCTAAAATAAATTTCGCTTTAGGTTCAATTGAATCTCTATAGCCAGTTGACAGATTATCGTAGACAGTAACCTGATGCCCTTTTTGTATCAGAGAATTAACTGTTGCAGAACCTATAAATCCCGCCCCGCCAGTAACAAAAATTTTCATAATTAATTTTATTCCTTTTTCAAAAACTCTGCGGCTTTTTCAGGAGCAACAATATCAATAACGTTGCCTGAACCAAGTTCGTAACCGCCATAATTGGAAAGCCGAGGAGTTATTTCAATATGCCAATGATAAAAGGAGCAGCTTTTCATTGTATTAGGCAGATTATGAATAAAAAAGTTAAAAGGCGGATCGTTTAGGGTTTTATCCAACATAACAAATACCTTGTTTAAAATTATGGCAAGGTTTTTCAAGACATCTTTGCCCACCTTCTCAAATTGACTCTCATGCTGTTTAGGTAAAACCCACATTTCAAAAGGAAATCTGGCGGCAAAAAAAGTAAACAAGATAAAATCATCATTTTCTGCCAAAACACGCACTCTTTCATGATGCTCGTGCTTAACCATATCGCAAAAAACACAACTTCCATTGGTGTTATAGTAATTTTCAGAGCCATGCAATTCTCTTAAGATATAATTGGGCACAATTGAAGAAACAAATAATTGAGCATGGGGGTGATCCAATGTTGCCCCTGATTCTGGACCATGATTATATATCGCCATAGCGTATTCATTAATTTTATCTTTTTTATAGAAAAGATAACGGTTTTGGAAAACTTCAAATAATTCTTGAGTCAGGCTGGTTGAAAACTGGAAAGGTTCCAAATCGTGATTTTTAATATTAATCACCTCATGGCCACCCAAGGCATGTTTAACAAAATAAAAACTATCCTCAACCCGATAACTTTTGGAATCATTGCCATTTATTGATGTTACGAAGGCCGGATATTTATTCGGTACAACATAGATATTTTCAGTTTCAGCGTCTTTAATACTATTTTTAAATGCTTCACCGCCGGGACAAAAAGGGCATTTTGATTTGTCTGACCGCTTCATTCTTCCACTTCTGATATAATCATCAGGGCGCTGCGCTCTTTCTGGAGCTAATATTAACCATTCTCCTGTAATAATATTTTTTCGAAGTTGAGGCATTTGTCACTCCTTGCTTGATTTTTTACTATTTTTTTTATTATTGAACCATAATACCCCTACGGGGATGAATGGTTCGATAAGAACTTGCCCGAAGGGATACTTCGCAGCTTGCTGCGAAGTAGTTCATTTTTTTTAATTATTTTTGATTTTTTTGAAACATTTATAATTCCCATTATATTTTTCGCGTAACAGATAGCGCCTGCCAAAGCATCAGCCGCGTCGTCAGGTTTAGGCACCTCTTTTAATTTTAGTATATTTTTGACACTATTTTGCAATTCTTTTTTATCGGCGCGGCCGTTTTGGCAAATTGAGCTTTTTACTTGCAAGGGAGCTTGCTCAATAATGTCTAAATTGCATCTTTGGGCTGCCAGCATAACCACCCCCCTGGATTGAGAAACGCTCATAACCGTTCTTTGGTTCTTAAAGAAAAAAAGCGATTCCAAAGCCATCTTATGTGGTTTATAGCGGTTTATCAAGTACTTTATCTCCTTATATATTTTTTCCAGACGCTTTGGCATATAGGAATTGGCTTCTGTTTTAATCACATTATAAGCAATTAATTTAAACTCTGGATTTTTTAATTTAGCATTGTCTATTTCGATAATCCCCCAGCCCGTCGATGCCGTGCCCGGATCTATACCTAAAATTCTCATTTATATTGTCCCTCTAAAATTTTGTCTTCAATATCAAAATTGGAGTAAATACTATTTACTTCTTCAATTTCATCTAAAATATCCATAAAATTCAAGATTTGAGTTGCCTTTTGCGCATCGCTTATCTCTATCATATTTTTTGGTTCCCAAGATAATTTGATTTCTTGAATAATTATATTGGATTGCTCTAAATTTTTTTTGACCTGCTCTAACTCTTTAGGTGGGGTATAAACAGTCAGATTACTGTTGTCCTCCACAAAGTCCAAAGCCCCTGCATCAATAATTTTCAAAATCAATTCATCTTTATTGATTTGCTGGTTCGACTCTAAATTAATTATTAAGACGCCTTTTTGCTCAAATAAATATTTGACAGCGCCGTTTTCTGCTAATCTTCCCCCAAATTTATTAAGCGTGCTTCTGATTAATGCTGTTGTGCGGTTACGATTATCCGTTATAACATTAATTATTATGGCTATACCGGCTGGACCATAGGCCTCATATAAAACCTCCTCAATATTAGCTCCAGTAAGTTTACCCTCACCTCTCTGGATTGCGCGTGAAACATTTTCCTTGGGCATATTTAAATGTCTGGCCTGGTCTAATAAAAGACGCAACCTGATGTTTGCACTCATATCAGAGCCACCCACCTTGACTGCAGCCGCAATAGCCCCAGCAATTTTAGAAAAAACTTTACCTCGGCGTAAATCAGCCGTCGCCTTTTGATATTTAATTTGGCTCCACTTGTTATGACCGGACATTTTCAACCTCGTTTTAATATTATCCTACTTTTGTGTTTTTAGCCAGAAATTTTGTCCATTGGTTTCCAGCTCAATATCGCCCTTTTCATCAGTCCTTAAAACTTTAATATTTTCAAAAAACTTTAAAAGTTGAGGCGAAGGATGGCCAAACTGATTATTTTTGCCAACTGAAATAATTACTAACTCCGGTGAAACCTTATTAAAAAAACTGCTGCTTAAACCATTTTTACTCCCATGATGAGGAACTTTCAAGACATTTGAAGCAAGATTATTGCCGTATTTTTGCGCCAGCTGGTCTAAGATGCTCTTTTCAGCATCACCGGGAAAAATTACTGTAAATTTATCATATTTAAGCTGACTGACTATCGAAGTGTTATTTAAATTATCTACTTGAGCTACTGGTTTATCGGGATATAAAATATCAAGTTCAACATTATTTTCCAAGCTTATCTTCTCGCCTGTTTTAGCCATTGAAGTAGGAATGTTTTTATCTTTTATCTGCTTTAAAAACTCAAGATACTCTAAAGTCGTGTGAACCGCATCGGTCATTAGAATGCTCTTAACATGGTAGCTTTTAATAACATCAATTAAACCAGAAAGATGGTCCGAATGAGGGTGGGTTAAGAGCATATACTCAATGTCTTTATCATAAAAAGGCATTGCCCGACCCAGTTTTGACAGAATTTTATTATCCGGTCCGCCGTCAATCAAAATTTGTGTGCTTTTTTGTTGAACCAAAATCGCATCGCCTTGACCAACATCAAAGAAAAATATATGCAGATTTGAATTCGGCTTCTGAAAAAAAACAGTCCACACAAAAATTACTGTTACTAAAAGAACTAAAATTGTTAGACGACCAAACTTATCCGATTTAATAGCTTTTCTAATTTTGTTCATACATTTTTATACTCCTAGATTTTAAATAATACCAAAGCAAAAGGCCAACTAAAATGAAATAATATAAAAACATCCAAATCAAGTTTCCTTTGGCGACAGTTAGGGCGCCATATGGCAGCTTTGACAGCTTTTCTATAACCCAGATAATATAATGCAAGGGCAGCCAGGCAAAGTAGCCCAATAGCCGTCCCAAACCTAACCAAAACATCCCCGAAAATGCCGCAATAAAGCCGATTCCCATAGTCAGAGGAACTAAAGGTAAAACCAGGATATTTGCCAATGGGGCTACCAAGGAAAGAGTCCCAAAATTTGATATTAAAATAGGTAAAGTAAAAATTTGAGCAGCTAAAGTAGCTGTTAAGGCCTCACTGACAAGAGATGGGACGCGATTGGAAAAATGCCAGCGTTTTATTAACTTATGGAAAATCGGCTGAAGATAAATTAAGCCCATAACTGCTGCAAATGAGAGCTGGAAACCGACGTCTGCTTGCAATAAGAGAGGATTGTGCAAAACCATCAATACTGCAGCCAATAATACGGCGATAATGGAATATTCTTTACGTCCCAATTTCCCAGCCAATAAAAAGATGCTACCCATAATCGCCGCCCTGACAACCGAGGCTGATGCTCCAGTTAAAACAACGAAAAATAAAATAAAAATTAAAGTCAGCCAAAAGCTGATATTAAATGAGTATTTTTTTAGCCAATCATAAAATATTTTAATTAATATTGAGATATTATATCCGGAAATAGCAATAATATGGGTAGTGCCGGTTGCAGATAAAGCGTTCATCAGGTCGGGAGGAATTTGACGCCTTGAGCCGATAAGAAGCCCGGCCAGAAAAGAAGCCAGAGGTTCGGGTAAAATAGCGTTCATAGCAAATTCCATCTTATCCTTTAAAAGGTAAATGTATTTGATTATCAAATTGCCGTCGCTTTTGATAAATTTGATATTCTCAGGCGATTCAATAATGCCGTAAATTTGCTGCTTGCGAAGGCAACTGACATAATCGAAGTCATTAAAATTTGTTGGTTGTCCTAAAACGCCGGAAAATGATATTGAATCCCCATATTTATAGGCAGGATAGCGAGGAAATATCGCTAATATATTTAAATTTTTATCATTGGTTTTAACTTTAAAAACTATCCTTTGCTGTTTGGAGCTAACAACTGGCTCATAAATTATATTTCCAACTAGCTCCAATTTTTTTCCAAATGGCATATTTTCGGGTGTTTTATACTTTGAAAACCAATAATTGTATTGAATTGCGATGAATAATACCATAATAACTAATGCTAAAAATTTCACGATTTTATCTTGCTTATATACAAAATAAATTAAAACCAAAGCTAAGCACAAAATTGGAAGAAAATAAAAAATATTTTTGGGTAATTTTTCCAATACATTAATCGGAGATATAACTACACCAATTAAAAAAGTGGCTAAAACTGATATTGTAATCTTTGAACGCGGTAATGACATTGACTTTTCCTTTTTTTTATCCTATCATATTTATATGCAGGGAGTGTCAATGCGTAAATCATCCAGTTTCAAAGGTAAAAAAATTAAAGAATTAGAAAACGATTTGAAGAGATTGGCCGCAGATTTTGCAAATTACCGCAAACGCCAGGATGAACTATCTCAAAAGTCAATAAGATCTGCAAATACGGATTTAATTTTAAAAATAATTCCAATTCTGGATAGTTTCCGCCGTGCCTTTGCTCACATTCCAGATAAACTTACTAATAATAAATGGGTTGAGGGTGTTAAAAACATTGATAAGCAATTGGAAAATATTCTTAATCAAGAAGGCGTCAAAAGAATCGACGTTAGCCATTCTAAATTTGACCCTCATTTCCATGAGGCAATTTTATACCAAGAAAATAAAAAAATACCCGAGGGATATATAGTTTGCATGTTTGAAAACGGCTACACCCTTTATAATCAAGTAATTAAACCGGCGAAAGTTATTGTTTCTAAAGGTAAATAACATAGGTCTTGACAAATTGTAAAGTTGACTTTACAATTTTTATTAGGAGGTAATTTATGTCTAGAATAATCGGCATAGACCTAGGCACAACTAATTCAGTTGCTGCCGTCATGGAAGGCGGCAGCCCCAAAGTCATCCCAACAGCTGAAGGACCAGCAATTTGTCCTTCAATCGTGGCAATTACAAAAAACGGTGAGCGATTAGCGGGGTTATTGGCCAAGCGTCAAGCTATTACCAATCCCGAAAACACGGTTTATTCTATAAAACGTTTAATTGGCCGCAGATTTAATGACGCAGAAATTGAACAAGCCAAAAAAACTCTCCCCTATAAAATTGTGCAGGCAGGCCAAGGTGTCAAAGTTGTTATGGGTGATAAAGAATATTCACCACAGGAAATTTCAGCTTTTATCCTACAAAAGCTGAAAAATGATGCCGAAGCTTATTTAGGAGAAAAGATTACTGAAGCTGTCATAACTGTACCAGCATATTTCAATGATTCACAAAGGCAAGCCACTAAAGATGCCGGAAAAATCGCAGGATTAGATGTAAAACGAATAATCAACGAACCGACAGCTTCCGCTTTAGCCTACGGACTAGAAAAGAAAAAAGGAGGAAAAATTGCTGTATACGATCTGGGAGGCGGTACTTTTGATATAACTGTATTAGATATTGGCGGTGGCGTCTTTGAAGTCCTTTCAACCTCAGGAGATACTTGTCTTGGCGGCGACGATTTTGACCAAAAAGTTATGGATTATATTCTGGAAGAATTTAAGAAAAAAGAAGGTCTGGACCTTAAAAATGATCCAATGGCTCTGCAGAGAGTTAAAGAGGCCGCAGAAAAGGCAAAAATTGAGCTTTCCAGCGCCCAAGAAACTGAAATTAACTTACCTTTTATAACAGCTGATGCCTCCGGTCCCAAACATTTAATCTTGAAACTTTCACGCGCAAAACTTGAACAGTTGGTAGATGATTTAATTGAAAAAACAAAAGGACCAGTCACGCAAGCTTTGAAAGATGCCAAGCTTAAACCTGAAGAAATCAGCGATGTCATTTTAGTCGGCGGACAAATAAGAATGCCTAAAGTTCAAAAATTCGTCGCAGATATCTTTGGTAAAGAACCTGAAAAAGGAGTTAATCCCGATGAGGTAGTGGCATTGGGGGCTGCAATTCAAGGTGGTGTTTTGTCGGGAGAGATTAAAGATATTCTTCTACTTGACGTTACACCCTTAACTTTAGGACTGGAAACTTTGGGCGGCGTTATGACTCCTCTAATAGAACGCAACACCACAATTCCTACCTCAAAAACGCAGGTTTTTTCAACTGCAGCTGATAACCAAACATCCGTTGAAGTTCATATCTTGCAGGGAGAAAGATCAATGGCCGCAGATAACCGCACATTAGGAAGATTTATGCTTGATGGTATACCCCCTGCTCCTCGTGGCATCCCACAAATAGAAGTAACATTTGATATTGACGCCAATGGGATTTTAAATGTCAAAGCCAAAGATAAAGCCACCAGTAAAGAGCAAAAAATTACCATCACGGCCACTTCAGGTCTCTCTGAAGATGAGATTAAAAAAATGCAAAAAGAAGCTGAAAGTCATCTGGAAGATGACAAAAAGAAAAAGGAGCTTGTTGAAGCCAAAAATGAAGCGTCTAATCTGATTTATACTTGTGAGAAGACATTACGCGAGGGATCTGATAAAATAAAAGTGGAAGATAAAAGAGAGATTGAAGACAAAATTCTGGCGCTCAAAAACACTCTCTCATCTGATAATTTAGAAAATATTAAAAAAGAAAATGAGCAACTATCAGCTTTGATTTCGAAAATTGGCGCCCAAATGTATGAGAATCAAGACCAGAGCCAATCCTCCCAGCAGACCTCCCCAGACAAACCTGCAAATCAGGAAAAATCCCAATCTTAAAAAATGTTTAAATACGCGGCGGTCACTTTAATTATCGTTATGGGACTATCTTTAAGTGGGCTAAGTTGCAGCCTATTTTCACAATCCCCATCAAACACTAACAATACGCAACCTACAAGCTCTTCTGTGGGGAACTCAACTGCTTCAGGTAATCTTTTAACAACCATTAGTCCAGACCAGATAAATAGCCAAGCTGCCTCAAATTATGCCAAATCTAACCAAGAAGCTACATCCTGGCAACCAGATGCAGTATTATATGCTTTAAATATAAAACTGTCCTCTTCTCTTAAAGTCAATCAAGCGACAGAAATTTACATTTATGGTTCATCAGCAGATCCAAAAGTCTGGTATACAGTGTCTGTTAACCAACAAACAGGCAAAGTTACGAGGGCTTGGGTCATGAAACAGGATTATATGCCGGAAATTCAAAACCAAGTTAAGATACAATACTGGAAAACAAACTATGTTGAAGCGCTACAGCAGGCTGAAAAAAATGGTGGTAAAGTTTTTAGAGATAAAAATCCCAACGCTAACATTTCCTTGACTTTATCTATCACACAACCTAAAAATTGGCTTTGGTGGACTGTGGAATATCAAGCTTCTTTCTCTGGAGAAACCCTTAAAATTAAAGTGGATACCAACACGGGTAAAATCTACTCCGAATCAGGCGAACCGACAGACAAGGCAAGCACTAATCAATAAACTACTTCGCAGCAAGCTGCGGAGTATCCCCAAAGGGGCGAGTTTGTTTTTAAATAGGCTTCATCCTCGCAGCAAGCTACGAGGTATTCAGCCTCTTAAAAATAAAAAGAAAGATATAAATGGATAATGAAGACTACTACCAAATTTTAGGTGTGAGTAAAAGCGCTTCAACTGATGAGATTAAGCGCGCCTATCGCAAATTAGCGCATCAATATCACCCTGATAAAAACTACGATCAATCGGATGGTGAGAAATTTAAAAAAATTAATGAGGCCTATAAAGTTTTATCTGACCCTCATAAAAGACAGTCCTACGACCAATTCGGTAAAGCTGGTGTCGGCGGACAAGCTGCCGGGGGAAACTATGGATACTATGGTAACGGGGCCGCCGGTTTTAGTGGTTTTGAAGATATTTCCAGAAACTTTGGTGGCTTCGGTGGCTTTGGTGATATTTTTGATATTTTTTCTGAAAGCTTCTCGCAAGTTCAGGTTGAAGTTCCTGTCACCATCTCGCAAGCTGTTTTGGGCGCCGAGATAGAATTTAATGCTGCCGGCCAAAAAATAACCTTAAAAATACCAGCAGATACCGCCGATAATCAAGTTTTTAGGCTTAAGGGCATGGGATTGGAGCACCGCCGCGGCCGCGGCGATATGTTGGCTATAGTTCGTATTCAAATGCCAAAGCACTTATCTCGAGAACAAAGAGAGCTTTTTGAACAGCTGAGAGCAAAAGGACTTTAGACAAATTTTGCTTGACACAATTTTTTATTCATTGGATAATATATTTAAGAGATATTAACGAGCCGAAAGGAGGGGTTCTTGGTAAATCTTCCGTCTTGGGATTTGTTTATCACACTTTTTTTTATTATCGGTATTGCTTATGGATTTATTCTTCAAAAAGAAAAAATCATTGCTACGTTAGTATCTGCGTATATTGCTTTAGTGATTGTTTCTGTTTGGTCTGAAACACTGCACAAGTTTTTCCTTGGAGAAAAAGCTGTTTTAAATCAATTATTTGTTCGCTCCAATGCCTCTCCATTTACCATCCAGGTAATTATGTTTGCGGTAATTATTTTATTGTTATCCAGTAAAAGCGGCATTTCCGGCTCTAAAGCAAGCAAGAGCATTTTATCCCCTTTAGAATCAATAATTTATAGCTTTTTAACAACGGCATTAATTTTGTCTTCCATCTTTTATTTCCTCCCAGCAGAGGCAAGAACGGCTTTTGCGGCACAATCTAAACTTGCCAAATTAATTATTGATTATCATAACTGGTGGATAATGCTCCCTGTGCTATTCTTGCTTTTTACCGGATTTCGAAATGGTGGCAGCAGTAGTAGAAGCAGCGAATAAGCGGGAGTAAACTACTCTGCGGCAAGCCACAGAGTATTCGGCCTCTTGAAAATAAAGAATAAAAGGCGTGATAAAGGAATGATAAGGTGGTGATATGGTCGTGACGCATTGTCAGACAAAATGTCCTGTCCTACAATATATCACTACTTATCACAACGTGTCACCCTATGTCACGGTTTTTTTACTGGAAACTATTAACTGCTGACTGTAGACTGCTCATTGTTGACTATCCACCTTCGGTGGATCCCGGGCCCGTAGCTCAGTGGTAGAGCGACAGCCTTTTAAGCTGTGCGTCGCGGGTTCGATCCCCGCCGGGCCCTCCACAATTGGTCGTTAGTCATTGGTTGTTTGTCGTTGGTCGTTAGTCATTGGTCGTTTGTCGTTGGTTGTTTGTCGTTGGTCGTTAGTCATTGGTCGTTTGTCGTTGGTCGTTTGTCGTTGGTTGTTTGTCGTTGGTCGTTAGTCATTGGTCGTTTGTCGTTGGTCGTTTGTCGTTGGTCGTTTGTCATTGGTCGTTTGTCGTTGGTTGTTTGTCGTTGGTCGTTAGTCATTGGTCGTTTGTCGTTGGTGGTTTTTCAGTATCATTGAAGAAAAAAGGAAATGGAATGAGCGAAAATTTACAAGAAGGTCAAAAACACAGTCCAGAAGAAGAAAAAGACCACTTTGCGGAGCAACAGCAACAAGAGCTGGCGCGTCGTCGCGAAGCTGGCGAATTAGCGCCTTATGACTATGAGGTAATTTACATTCAGTATCTTCAGCAAGACGGTGAGCCTGTCACCCTTAAAGATGTTGAAAATCATGCCATTGTTATTAACCCCGATGAATTTGAAACCCTTGGCTTCATTGAATTTGTGAAGGCCAATGGCGAAATAATTAACATTGATTTTACGGATGAAGGTTTTGACAGAAGCCATCCGTTAATCATTTTTCTTGAAGAACTCGGGGACAAAAAATCATCTGAGTAAATTTGCCGCCAGCGATGGCCCTCCATAAAAACGCCTTTAAGGCGTTTTTATCTTTTGAGAAAAAACCAGATTAAAAATACAATCAGAACAAATAAAAAACCAAAAAGTACCAGCATCGTTTGACAGGTGCAGGCGCCGCCTTTTTCTTTCTTTTTATCAATTTCGTCATAAAAATTATCTTTGGCCATTGGCTCTGACTTCCTTCAGTTTAAATATCCAAGCTAGAACAAAATAAACTAAAATACCCACAGTTGCGGCTCCAAAAGTTTGTACAAAAATGCCCCAAAAACGGTGCATATCAACTACTGGTGCCAAAATATACTTGGACAGCTGAATTGCTACAGCCATCAGCAAAGACATAAGAATTACTTTGGCTACGAATATAAAAATTACTGACGCTTGTATCGTTTTATTGTCTTTTTGAAATAATATATAAAGCAACAAGGCGTTCAGAAAGCTTCCTAAAGAAAAAGCCAAAGCTAAACCGGCTACACCGAGTGTTTTTGCGAAGATATATCCAAAAATTATCGAAAGCAAACCTGAAATTATGCTTATGGTCATCGGTGTTTTCGTGTTTTGCCGGGCGTAAAAAGCTCGTGCTAAAAGTGGAATACTGCCTTGCGCGACCAATGAAATGGCGAAAAACCCTAATGTCTGTGAGGTTAAAATCGTTTGCTCCCAGCCAAAATGTCCTGAGCCTAAAATTAATCGGACAATCTGGGTGCGTAATAATATCATCCCAACAGACAATGGGATCAAGAAAAATAAAACTGTCCTTAAAATTCTGTTAAAATAGTAGGAAAATTTTTCATCATCTTTAAGAGAAACTGTTTCGGAAAGCAAAGGGAAAACTGCCGTAGCAAAAGCGGTGCCAAAAACAACTGTCGGCATTGTTTGGATATTATCAGCAAGATTGAAAATTGCCACCGCCCCACCTCCCAAAGCTGAACCGATAGCCGTATAAACAAGCAAAAGAAGCTGCTGCGAGGCCAAACCGATGGTGCGCGGTACCATTAATTTTAAAATACGCCTGGCACCCTGGCAAAGCGGATCCCAAACTAAACGCCACCTAAATCCTAAAGAATAAGCGGCGGGCAATTGGACGACCATATGTAAAAAGGCTCCAGCCACAACGCCGAAGGCAACACCATAAACTGAATATCTACCTGACAAGAACAAGGTGGCAACAATAATTGACAGGTTATAAAACAATGGTGCGACTGAATAAGCTAAAAATCTCTTGTAAGAGTTTAAAATCCCCCCAAAAATATACGAGAAACCAAAGAAAACCGGCGAAAGAAGCATTAAACGTGAAAGCTTAAGCGTAATCTCCTGTTTCTCTAAATCAAACTTTGGCACTAAAACAGGCACTAAATAGGGCATAATTATAAATAAAATTATGCAAGCAAGAATTACTGCAATTAGGGCCATATTCAAAAAAACATTGGCAACATACCACCCATCTTTGGTCCTGTTTTGCCATATATAAGAAGTAAAAACCGGAATGAAAGCGGAAGTGATGGCGCCTAAAATCATCAAGTTGAAAATTAGGTCGGGTAGCCGAAAGGCGGCATAATAGGTGTCCAAAAGTGAAGTAGGAATTTTTTGCGCTAAATAGTGATCACGAACGACACCCAGAATATTGCTTAAAAAGAGTGTTATTATCAGAATCAATGAGGCGCCTTTAAGACTATTTTGGCCGCCAATATAATTTTTAAAAAATTTCATCATAGATTAATTATATCAGATAAAACCGTTAAAATGCTATGTTTAATTTTTAAAATTGACCTGTGGATAAGTTTTATCCACAAGGTATTAAACAATGATTATGAACCTGTTATAAGCAAGAAAATACTTAATCATCTTGGGAGGTTGACAAAGAGCACTTTTAGTGCTATTATATATTTATCTAAGTAAAAATTTGCATACGGTCAGGGAGGGGTATTTATTATCTTTGAACTCTAGGGATAATAGATATGCTTGCCTTACCGTAAAAACAAAAATCCTCCTTGGTGGAACTCGAAAACAAAAATCACCTCTTTAACAAACGGTAAGGTACAAAAAGGCTTAAAACTGCTTCTTACGAGGGACCACAGCGTTCTTGGTAGGATGTTGTAATTTGAGCCAATTAGAAAAAAAGGCGCGACGAGCGGTCAATAATTTAAAGTTAGATTAGGCCGGTTCTCGACTCGCGCCTTTTTCATTGACTAAATTTATGAGGGCTTACCTGCTCTCTTCTTATCTATACTTCTAAAGCACAATTGTTCTGGCACAAAAAAGAGTTCAATATCACCGCAAGGACCATTGCGGTGTTTCCTAATTAAGATATCGGCAATATTTTTTCTTTCTGTATCTTTGTCATAATAACCCTCCCGGTAGATAAACATAACGACATCAGCATCTTGTTCGATCGAGTTGTGCACAATGATATCATTAGCTACGAAATTGTGGCTGCCCACAACTGTGGCATCATACACTTCTTCAACTGCTAAAGGTTTAATTTCCAATATCTCGTCCCAGAAGATATCAGATTGGGCAAGATTGACTAATTTTTGATCCGGTATTGCAGTAGTAATGTGCAGCATTCTTTGGCGCGAAATGCCATTATGATATCTTTGCGTTCCCGAATAAGCCCAACCCAACTGTTGATGAAATTGGCGTGCAGTGAGAGTCCAATAAGACCGCAGCCGATTAATTGTCTGCCAGATTTGTTTCGGAATCACGTCCAAATTGGGATTGAATTTAACTTTTTCTAAAAACCCAAGCGCTTTTTTAACCAACTTTTCTTTCTTCCCAAAAATACCAATTTGGCTTAGGAACTTCCATTGATCCTCTTTGCCGGAAATATCTACATGGTACCCTGGTTGATAGCCTTTTTTGTAACTTCTCCTTAGGCGTGCCGTGATACCAAAACGAATAAGTAAATGCGCCAATTGGCGAGCCAGCTTTTCACTTTTAGTAGCGTAATAAATGGTCCAGCCGGATTGGCTGATATTGCAGCTGTAAGAAATCGTCCCATCGGTGGCCCAAAGATGCTTAATAAATAAGGCGAGTTTCTCTTTCGGTAGCTGAAAAATAATCTGGGGGATCACTTTTTCACCAGATCTTTGATTGAAAATTTCTAAATCCGAGAGCCATTTCACAACCGGGTTGTGGCGGCCCCTCGCCAAGGGGTAAGGAGACGTCGTAAAAAGATGCCACCAATTCTTTTGTTTCACTAACCTGGTTTTGACTCCAAAAGCTTTTTGGGCCGCTATTTTAACTTCTTGCAGGCATAATGGATCGGCGTTGGTATATTGCAAAGAATGATTTTTAAGATAGCAACCATCGCCAATCAGGTGCGCTAAAACAATAATCTTTTCATCTTCTAAATTTTCTCGCCCTTGATAGGATAGTTCTCGCGGTACCGCCAAATGTTCACCTATCTTTAATTGATCAAGTCTCTTCCAGCCCAAAATGGTGTAAAAAGGATGATTAGCCGAAGCGTTGATTTCTTTGCCCGAGGCTAAGCGTAGTTTGTAGACCTTTTTTCGGCCCGATGGAAAAGCTTTGACCATCATCTGCCGCTCAAGCTTCAATCCCTCCCTTAAGCTGAGAACGGGAATTGCTATTTTTTTCTTGGCCAACTCTTTAATCGTGAAAAGCTTACCGGTATGAGCATGCATAATTTGAGTATTGCCGGTTAAACAACCACTTTCCCTCAAGTCCGCCAGTTGGGGTCTTTTGCCCGGACGCATTTCAACTGCCCGTGAAAGTTGTGAAAGGGCTAATACGGGAACATTCAGTTCTCTGGCCAACGCCTTCAGCGCCCGCGATATCTCAGAAACTTCCGCAACTCGATTGTCGCTAGATTTTTGGCTACCAGCCATCAACTGAAGATAATCTATGACTATCAAGCCAATTTTACTCTCAAGTTGCAATCGGCGCGCCTTGGTACGAATTTCCGTAACATTCAATAGTGGTGAGTCGTCAATAAAAATTGGCGCTTCAGATAAAACACCCATGGCATAGCCAATTTTAGGAAAATCTTCGTCAGTTAAATTACCGGTACGCAACTTCCAAGAATCAAGGCCTGATTGAGAACAGATTAATCTGTCCACTAGCTGCTCTTTGCTCATCTCCAGAGAAAATATTCCAACTGGCACTTTTTCTTTGACTGAGGCGTTTAGGGCAATATTCAACGCCAAGGAGGATTTACCCATCGAAGGTCGAGACGCTAAAATGATTAAATCGGATTGCTGTAGTCCCGCCAACAGGTTATCTAGGTCAGCAAAACCCGTAGGGACACCGCGCAACATGCTTTTATTTTTAGAAAGCTTATCTATTCTCTCAAATGACTCGGTTAGAACATCTTTAATCGGGATGAAATTCTCTTGCAAAAAGGACTGTGAAACCGAAAATAACTCCGATTCGGCTTTGTCTAAAACTTTTTCCACATCTTCTGCCTCTTGAAAACCAAATTCTGCTATCTTAGAGGCAGCAGAAATAAGTCGGCGCAAAACCGATTTTTGCTGAATTATTTGGGCATAATGAGCCACGTGAGCGGCAGTGGGCACAGAATTTACCAAAGAAGTCAAATAGCTTGCCCCGCCGACATCTTTTAATTTCTTTTCTCTTTCTAATTCATCGGTCAAAGTTACCAGGTCAATTGGAGAACGCTTCTGGTAGAGCTTGAGCATCGCTTGATAAATTTGGGCGTGGTCGTTGCGATAAAAGTCAGCGGGAATAATAATATCCGCTACCTTCACAATAGCGTTTTTATCAAGCAAAATAGCGCCCAAAACTGACTGTTCGGCTTCAACATTTTGTGGTGGAAGTTTGACGCCGTCACTCATCCTGCTCCTCAACTCCAAAAAGGTCTTTGGCAGAAAGAAGCATATCTTCTTCCTCCTGTTTTATCTTTTCTTTATCCAATAAGATACAATCAATTAATAGGTCTCTCCCCAGAACTTGGCTTAAAGTTTGCTCTATTATAACACGGTTTTGGTGTTGCAAAATTTTCTCTTTATGAAACTTAAATTGCGCGGCCAAAACCAATTTATTCTCTTCAATAATAACCGGCTTGGCATCTTTGAGTAAAGCAAAAAGCGAATGATTATGAGGTTTGATACCATTTAAAATCTTCTCCCATAAAACAGGGTTGATATTTTGCTCTGTTGCTTTTTGATAAGGAGTCTTCCTGTCTGCAGCCGCATCTGAAATATTTGAAGTTTCTTTATTGGCAGTAACCTTTAAAATATCCTGACCTAATAGTAATTGAGATTTGGCAATGGCCAGTTCTAAAGGCAGTTGAAGAATAAAACTTGTCTTAATCTGCGATTGACTTTCCAAAAATAGATTGGCCAAAGCTAAAATTTTATCAGGCGCAATAGCTTGGGCTTTTTTGACAATCTCTGTTAAATTTTCATCTTCTTGCTCAAAATTGGTCTGCGCGCCCATCTTTAACAAAAGTATTCGGCGCAACGCTGAAACAACCATCTGGTTGAAATTTAAAAAATCTATACCTTGAACAAATAATTCTTCAATTAAATCAAAAGATTTGTCTTGCTTGCTCTGAAAAATATAACCGATTAACTGGTAGACAGATTCCCATTTGCCCAATCCCAAAGCGGCACGAATCTCTTTAACACTAATTTCTTTGTTTTGAGTCAGATTTAAAGATTTTATCTGGTCTAAAATGGAAATGGCATCACGAAAAGCGCCGTCTGAAAGGCTAGCAATTAAATTTAGGCCTTCGGAAGAAATTTTAAAATCTTCTTCTTTGGCAATTTTGGACAAAAGCTGGACAATTTCTTTAATTTTGGCCCTTTTGAAATCAAACTGCTGGCAACGGGAGAGAATAGTCGCCGGCACTTTGTGCGCTTCAGTAGTTGCCAAAATAAAAATTACGTGGGCGGGTGGCTCTTCCAAAGTTTTCAACAGCGCATTAAATGCTTCGCGGGTAAGCATATGGCATTCATCAATAATAATTACCTTATATTTACCTAAACTGGGGGCAAATTTTACTTTTTCGCGCAATTCCCTCACCTCATCAATTCCGCGGTTAGACGCGGCGTCAATTTCAATTAAATCCAAACTCTTGCCGGAAATTATCTCCACGCAACTTTGACATTTATTGCATGGTTCGGCTTTGCCTTTCTGACAATTGAAAGCTTTAGCCAAAATTCTGGCGACGGTTGTTTTACCCGTACCTTTAGGCCCGGCAAATAAATACGCGTGCGAAATTCGACCACTCTCCAAAGCCGACACCAGCACTTTCTTGATGTGGTCCTGAGAGTGAACATCTTTAAATTTTTGGGGTCTGTATTTACGATATAAAGAGAGTGACATTAATTTGCCTTTGCGTTTTTATCATAAACGTATATCTTTTTTTAAGCAATGGTGGTAAAATGAAGAGCAAAAGGTTACCGGTTAATAGTTAATTGATTAGACAAATTCGTCGTCCCGTCGGGACGACAAGCAAGGAGGGGTTTTTGACTTTTCAACAGTTTATCAAAGAATTTGCCATCAAAAAACAGCAGTCCTTTCTCAAAGCTACCAAAGACGTCAAAGCACTAGTAAACCTTCTCTCCGAGAAGATTGTCTCAAAGGAAAAAATACAAATCCCCGGCTTTGGCACTTTTGTAGTATTACAATATCCTTCCCGTACCGTAAAAAACCCCCGTGACCCTGGTAAAAAAATGGTGATATTAGCCCAGAATGTAGTGAAATTTCATTCAAGCTCTAATTTAAAATCGCAACTTTCAAATATTAAATGGGAGAGCCCTATGCAAAATATCACCAAGAAAATTTTTATCCCCTACGCTGATTTGTCAAAAATCACTGTCCAGAAAGAAATTTTGTCGCAAATCCCAGAGCATATCGCCCGTCATTACCAAGTCGTACCAATTGAAGAAAAAGTCAACACATTAGTTGTGGCGATGATTGATCCTGAAGATGAAGAAGTAATTGAGATGCTCAAGAAAAAAACCGGCAAAAAAATTGAGCGCAGAATTACCACTATGGACGACTTAAGCCATGTATTAGACCAGTATTCCAACATTGGCGCCGAGGTAGAAAAAATAGTTGAAGAAGCAGTTTTAGCAAAAACCAAACCTAAAGAAGAAATAAAAGGAAAGCCAGAAGAAATTCCTCAAAACGCCCCAGCGGCTAAGATCGTTTCTTCACTTTTGAAACGCGCCGTCCATGATAAGGCCTCTGATATCCATATTGAACCAGAGGAAAAAGATGTTGCCGTGCGTCTTCGAATTGATGGCGTTTTGAGAAAAATCATCAATTTGCCCAAAGATATCCACTCAGCTCTAATTTCAAGATTTAAAATACTTTGCAACCTAAAAATTGATGAAACGCGCCTGCCTCAAGACGGCCGCTTCAGAGCCACAGTTGACCGCGCTGAAATTGACCTTCGGGTTTCTACTTTGCCGACTGTTTTTGGTGAAAAAGTGGTCGCCAGAATTTTGGACAAATCTGCCGGCGTGCTCACATTAGATCAGCTGGGCTTACGCGGCCGCTCTTTTGAAATTTTAAGGGATAATATCAAAAAATCACATGGTATGATTTTAGTCACCGGTCCCACTGGCTCGGGTAAAACCACCACCTTGTACGCTATTATTGACCAAATCCAAAATGAGGGTATTAATATCATAACTTTGGAAGATCCGGTAGAGTATCAAATGCCAGGCATTAACCAGAGCCAAGTCAATGCGGAAATTAAATACACTTTTGCTACCGGTTTGCGCTCCATTGTGCGCCAGGACCCGGATATCATTATGATTGGAGAAATTCGCGACTATGAAACAGCCAATATGGCTGTGCACGCTGCTTTGACAGGACATGTTGTCTTATCCACCTTGCACACCAACGATGCCTCGGGCGCCATTCCTCGCCTGATTGATATGAAAATAGAGCCCTTTCTAATCACTTCAACCTTAAATGTGGTCATTGCCCAACGTCTTTGCCGAAAAATCTGTGAAGACTGCAAAAAGGAAATCCCTCTTTTAGAAGATCAACGTGTTCTGATTGAACAAGAAATTAGAAATTTGCCTAAAGAAGAGAGAAAAGAAACTGAAGGCAAAAAATACACCCTATTTCATGGTGAGGGTTGTAATTTATGCTCTCAAACCGGCTACAAAGGTCGCATTGGTATTTTTGAAATCTTACCTCTCCAGGAATCACTTAAAATGCTCATCAATCAACGCGTTTCCTCTGACCAAATCGCCAAAGAAGCTTTAAAATTAGGTATGCTGACTTTAAAGCAAGACGGCATTTTAAAGGTGATTGCCGGCATTACCACCCTAGACGAAGTTTACAGAGTAACAAAAGACTAAAATGACTTTCAAATACGAAGTTTGCAACAAAAGCGGGCAAAGTTTTAAAGGTGAAATTGAGGCTGACAATCAACCAGCCGCAATTAAGTCATTGCGAGAACAGGGTTTTTACATTTTGGAAATTAAAAACAAAACCACCTTTAGTGGTTTTAATATTCTTAAAAACCGCATACCGCTTAGAGAAAAAATTATCTTTACCCAACAGCTGGGAATTATGATTAAAGCTGGTCTGCCGCTAATTGAAGCGCTGGCCACCCTGCAAGATCAAACTTCAAACAAAGCTTTAGCCAAAATCATCTCCAGTATTATTGCCGATGTCAAAGGCGGCGAAGCATTATCAAAAGCGCTGGCCAAACACCCCTCTGTCTTTCCGCGACTTTACTCCAACGTTGTCAGCTCTGGCGAAAAAACCGGTAAATTAGAAGAAGTGATGCAGCGGCTTTCAGAACAAATGATCCGTGATTATGACTTGGTTTCCAAAGTCCGCACGGCGATGTATTATCCTGCCTTTATCCTTACGGCGCTGGTAGGAGTGATTATAATGATCTTAATCTATGTCATCCCGCAACTGCAAAAAATATTTGAAGAAGTAGAGGTGCCCTTGCCCATTACCACCCGCGCTCTGCTTTTTACAAGCAATGCGGTCAAATATTATTGGTGGCTGCTGCTGATTTTCATTGTTGCTGTATATCTTTTGATTAAGAGATTAGCCAAAAATGAGCAGGTCGCTTTATATCTTGACAAGATAAAATTGAAAATGCCAATCTTTGGCCCGCTGTTTATAAAGGTTTATATGGCTCGGTTTTCCCGAACGATGGCCACTTTGATAGCCGCCGGCCTTCCTATGCTTGATGTTTTTGACACCGTTGCCGATGTTCTCAATAACAAGGTTTTGCAGCAATCCTTAAAAAATGCCTCCAAACAAGTGGAAGCCGGCATGACGCTTTCCTCCATTTTGATGAAAGACCCCAATTTCCCGCCGATGGTTTCTCGATTAATCTCAGTTGGCGAAAAATCCGGCAATATTGACTTTGTTTTGGCCGGTACCGCTGATTTTTATGATAAAGAGGTAGACAATGCCACCAAATCGCTTTCATCACTTATAGAGCCCATTTTAATGATTATTATGGGAATTGGCGTCTTCCTTGTACTTACGGCCGTCATTATGCCCATTTATAGCTTAGTCAATGTTATATAAATAAATTCCAAGCACCATAAATTCAATAAAATTTTCAATTAACAATTTACAATCTCCAATCAATTAACAATGAATAAAATCCAAAATCCTAAGCATGAAATCCTAAACAAATTCAAATGTTTCAAATCCAAAATTCAAAACTGTTTTGAATATTTGTATTTTGAAATTTGAGCTTGTTTAGAGTTTAGAAATCAGAATTTAGGATTTAGAAGTTATAACTTATAATTTCTCCCTTGGAGGTTCAATGAACCGATTACCAAAAAAATATAATCGCGGTTACAGTTTAGTTGAGTTGATCGTCGTGATCGCCATTGCCGGTAGTGTTTTGGTGACAATTTATTTAAGTTTGCTTTATGCCTTAAAAATTAATCTGCGCGCCCGACATTCAACCTTTGCCTATCAGTCTGCCGAGCAAGAAATGGAAATTATCCGCAATACCCCTTTTGCCAATCTGACCAACCAGACGAGCGGTTCTTTTTTGGGCACAGTTAGCACGTTGCAACAGCTGCCGTCCGGCACTGGCACTTTAACCATTCAAGATTATCAGAGCAACAATAAAATTAAAGAAATAGTTGTTATTATCAGTTGGCAGGAAAAAACCCAAAGCAAGCAAGTCACCCAGTCAACATTGCGCGCTGAAGGAGGAATCGGCCAATGAAAAAAGCATGCCCAAAGCGCAGTCGAAGGGTTTACCCCGAGTGCAGTCGAAGGGGCATAACTTTAATTGAGATGATTGTCGTCATCGCAATTTTGGGCGTCGCGTCTAGCATTGTCTATACCATCTTTACCCAGTCGCAAAAAACCTACAATATTGAGCAAAATCAAACGGCATTGCAGATGGATATTCGCGCCTCTGTTGATGAAATTACCAGGCGGGTTAAACAAGCCTCATCCTCTGCTTCTATTTTTGCTAATCCCGCCCCGGCCACTACTGGTTATGTTGACCTTAGCGGCGATAATGCCCTATCTTGGCAAACAGCAGTTCCTTCGGGCGCACATTATACAACGTTAGATGATGGCACAAGACAACCCGCCGTACCAAACACAACAGATTATATTACGGATATGGGCCCACCATCAAGAAATGATGATTTTAACGTTGATATGAGCACCTTGGCGGCTGATTCGGTAAATTCAGTAAAACTTTGGGCTTATGCCAAAAATGAGGCGCCCGTTCCTTTGAATGTTAATATCTATATTGCTGGTGCTTGGCAAACAGCTGATACGAGCAATACTCTAACTGGTAGTTATGCTTGGTATTCTGCCACTTGGACTGGGACTTGGACACAAGCTGACTTGGACGCCTTGAGGATTAGGGTAATGAAAACAGGTGGGGGGACGATAACCGAAACTGTTGCCGCCATATATGCAGAGGTTACTTATACATCAAACATTGCCGGTTATGGCCAGACACCGTTTAATTACACTGCCGTCACAGGCACGGCTTCTGATGTTTTAATCATCAAAATTATGTCGGAAGACACCTCTGGCAATATTATTCCGAATTCCTACGATTATTATATTTACAAACGCAGCGGCACCAGCCCTTCAGTTTTACAGGAAATATTGATTGCCAACTCCGCCAGCGCCCGAAAGTCAAAAACAAAAACCCTGATGCAAAAAGTTTCTGCGTTTAGTGTGACTTACTTCAATTCGCAAGGCAACCCGATTACCTCTTCTTTTGAGAACGCCTCGATGGTCAAAGTTAAGCTGGACGGACAAGATATAACGGCCGGCAAAACCACAAACTCCAGTTTCACTTCAGCTAGCCGGCTGCGTAATTTTTAGGAGTTGCGATGAAACAACAAAAGGGTCAGATGTTAGTGGCGGCGCTTATCATCGCTACCGTAGTTATGCTTTTAGTCACCGCGCTATTGTCTTATGCGACTTTCGGCAACTTTTCTGCCAATCGCTCTTTAAAACGCTCGCAGGCAATGGCTATCGCCGAAGCAGGGGTTGATAAGACAATCATGTCATTGAATGGAGATGCCAACTACTCCGGAGAAACTGATACTGTTTTCGGCGGAGGTACTTTTTCTGTAATCCTCTCCGGCTTAGGAGATTCAAGAATCATCAAATCAAAAGGCAAAGTCGGGAATATCGAAAAAGTTATCCGGGCCCAAGCTGTGGTTGCTACTGATAAAGTTGAATTTCATTATGGTGCGCAGGTTGGAAGTTTAGGCCTAATTATGAGCAATCAAAGTAAAATATCAGGCACAGGAGGAGCAGCTGGGAATGTCTATTCAAATGGGAGCATCATCCCCTACTCTCCTGGACATCGAGGAACAATTACCGGCGATGTTTATGTGGCTAAAAATGGAAATAGAATCGAAAATATAGATATCGGACATGATGCCCATGCCCACATCTTAAAAAATTGTACTGTGGCTAATGATATTTATTATGTCTCAGGAGGAAGCGTCCAAAATTGTACCTACGGTGGGACGGTTAAAGTAGAAATAGGAGCAATCCCCGAAAAGCCCCTGCCTATTGCACCAGAATCTATTTCTAAATGGGAGTCAGAAGCAGCAGCTGGCGGGGAAAGGGGACCTTATACTTTATCTGGCAAAGATGCGACTGTTTCTTTGGGTCCAATTAAGATAAATGGTGATATGTTGATTGATAACAACGCGATTTTGACTGTCACTGGAACAATTTGGGTAACCGGGAATATCACCATCAGAAATGGGGTAATTGTCAAATTATCTTCGGGCTATGGTGCAAGGAGCGGCATTATTATCGGCGATGGTCCTTCCACCCCGGCGGAGGCAGGTAAAATCTGGGTAGGAAATGATGTCACGGTGGGCGGTTCAGGCTCCACCGGCAGTTATATTATGCTTCTTTCAACCAACACCAAATCAAATCCCGATGATCCAGCGATTAATGCTGGCAATAACAGCACTTCGGTTATTTTCTATGCCTCAAGGGGGATGATTACGATTGAAAATAATGCCTCTTTAAAAGAGGTCACAGGCTATGGTCTTTATTTAAAAAACGGCGCCCAAATTACTTACGAAAGTGGTTTAGCTTCAACAACTAACTTTGCCTCTGGTCCGGGAGGTAGCTGGAAGTTTAAAAAAGACAGCTGGCAGGAAATTAAGGAATGAGTATAAAATCCCAAGTACCAAATAACAAACAATATCCAAATTCAAATGACCAAAATCCAAAACAATCCATTTAAAACATTGGAACATTAAATATTTGAATTTGTTTGGAATTTGTAATTTGTAATTTGGAATTTCAATTTTATGTATTATAATATCATTGAGGAGGGGTATTTTGTTCCAACTTGGCAAATCAACAGTATTTGGTTTAGATATAGGTTTTGGCTCGGTTAAGGTTGTTCAACTAAAAAAATCGGGCAAAGATATTTCTATAGTGGGCTTCGCGAGAGAACCAATTGCTGAAAAATCTCTGCAAAAAACCAAAATTTTAGAAAAAAATAAGATTCAAGAAGCCCTCAAAAAAGCAGTTAAATCTGCTAAACCTCACGCTATCACCACTAAGGCTGTCTGCGCGGCACTGCCGGAACACTTGGTTTTCACCAAAGTGATTGAATTGCCTAAAATTAAAGAAAATGCTCTTGCTAAAACTATCCCCTATGAAGCGGGCGAATTTATGCCCATCTCTCTTGAAGAAACCTATCTTGATTGGCAAATTTTAGGCGACAACCCGGACAAAAGCAAAATTGAAGTTTTGGTTGTGGCTGCGCCCAAAACTTTAGTTGACGATTATATTGACCTGGTCAAACAAGCTGATTTGCAACTTTTTGCCTTGGAAACTAAACCTATCTCCGCTGTCAGAGCCATTGCCAAAAACGAAAAAGAAGGTTTGGCAATCTTGGATATCGGCGCTGAAGCTTCCGGTATCGCCATTGTAGATCAAGGCATTATCCGTTTAACCGGTACGGTGACAGTCGGCGCCAATATGGTAGATAAAGCACTGCAAACAAACCTAAATTTAAAGCCTGAAGACGCCAGCAAAATTAAATATGAAAGCGGTCTCTCCTTCAAGACCGAGACAAAAACCAAAGAAATTATCCAGCAGGCGCTGGCGCCCATCACCGATGAGTTGGCGCATACTATCAAATATTACCAGAGCCGTATCAAAGCCGAAGGCAAAATTGCCAAAATCAAGCTTTGCGGCGGCGGCGCGGCAATACAGGGCATCGCTGATTATTTCTCCAGACAAACCGGCATTCACACTGAAATTGGCAATCCGCTTGTGCACCTGTCTAAATCATCAGAGAAAATCTTATCCAAAACAGATGCCCTGCCTTACACCACGGCTATCGGGCTGGCTTTAAGGGAGTTGGGATGATAAATTTTTCCATCAATTTGCTGCCTGCCAACCTTAAAGCAAACAGAAAAATAAGTTTGCAAAATACCACACTGCTGTCACTTTGCATCACAGCCGTCATTATTTATGTTATTTTGCTCGCCATTATTTTTTCCCTTAAAACAACCTTAGCGCTGTCGGAAAAGGTTGACGAGCGGCAAATTGACAATCTGCAGGTTGAAATTGCCAGCTTCAAAGACATTCAAGCCCAGATAAATTTTATCAATGACAGAGGTGCAGAGCTTAAAAATAAAGATGCCGACAAAAATAAACTGATGTCTAATATTATCGCCGAAATAGCCCAGTCCACTCCTTCTGATGTGCAGATCCAGCAGCTTTCCGCCAACGTTAAAACAAAGCCCAATTTTAAAATAACTGGTGCAACCACTTCCATTGCAGAAGCGGTAAAATTTAAAGAGAAGTTAGAAGAAAGCCAATTTTTTGGCGAGACTAATCTGCAATCCGCTGCCACCGATTCAACCACGCATCAGGTAATATTTAACATTGATTTCAATTTGCAGACATCTGGAGAAAGCCAAAAATGATTATCTTCAACAAAACATTTTGGGCTATACTACTTTCAACTTTAATTTTTGTGCTGGCTTCCGCTTGGTTTATTGGCAAGCCCTTGGTTGAAAGCGCCTGGCAGGCCTACGGCAAAAAAGCCGATAATAAACAGCAAATTACCTCGCTGGAAGAGAAACTTGCCTCTCTGCAGAGCTTGAAGAAAAACCAGACAAAAGTTAGCGATATTTATCAAAAAGCTGAAAATTTTCTTCCCAAAGAGAAAAATGAAGGTCGATTTGCCGTCCAGATTGAAGATCAGTCGGGCAAAGTAGGGTTGATTTTAAGTAATTTAACCTTCACCGCTACTAAAGAGCAAGTAAATCAAACACAAACATCAGAAGAAACGACCCAAGCCCAAGGCGCCAGCCAAGAAACTACCCCAACTTCTGCCCCCAAAGAAAAGTATCCGTCTGTCGGCTTCAGCACCGACTTGACCAGCGGCTGGAGCCAGCTTTTAAGCTTGCTGCAGCTGATTGAAAATGGCGCCCGCTCTAATAATCTTTACACTTTAAGCATAAATAAAGGCGAGGGCGACAATTTGGCAGTCAGAATTGAGGGAGTTATTTACTATAAGCCATCAGTTGTAGAAAACGACCAAACCAATACAAATATTTCGCCCGAATTAGAGCGAAAATTTGAAACTTTAGGCCAAAGCGTACCGGCTTTAGACCTCACCCATGGCTTTGGCAGAGAAAACCCGTTTGCCTCTTATTAACTGGCGATATTTTTGATATTTTTTTCAATAACTGACTTGATTTTTTCAATCACCTCTTTTGGCATGGTCTCTGATTTAACGATATAATCAGCCGCTCCCGATTTGAGACCTCTTTGCTTGTTGGTGTCTTGAATCAAGGCAGTTAAGATAATAATGGGGATATTTTTGGTTTCCGGAGTGGTTTTCAAAATATCCAGCACATCAAACCCGTTAACTTTCGGCATCATCAGGTCCAGCAAAATCAGCTGGGGCAAAATATCCACCGCGCGCGCCAGGCCTTCCTCGCCGTTTGAGGCCGTGGTCACCTCATAACCTTCGGCTGCCAGCCGCTCTTTGTACATTTCCAGCAATGTCACATCATCATCAACAATAAGTACTCTTGTTTTAGGATTGTCTTCCATTTTTCTCCTCCGATATAATTTTACTTTAATCTTCTATTGCTAAAAATTCAACCCTTTATTATTGAACCAGAATACCACGTCAGCTTGCTGCGGGGATGAATGATTCGATAAGAACTTGCCCGCAGGGATACTTCGCAGCTTGCTGCGAAGTAGTTCATTTCTTGCTGAAAATTTTCTCCAACTTTTCCACCCGTTGTTCAAGCGCTAAAAACTCCGACCTTCTGACCATTTCTGTCATATGAAATTTTATTTCCGTAACATCTTTTTCAAGACCGCTCAATCTTTTATTCACAGAGTGAAACCCATCGATCATTTTTTTATTCATCTCAACAAAATTTTTCCCCATCTCCAAAAACCCTTGTTGAGTCATTCTTGCCAAATCTTCAAGTTCAATTTTTTTCTTTGCCATTTATCCTCTTAATTAAGAGCTTATCATTTGCAAGTTATAATTTCCATGTGGATAATTTCTTACCGATAATCCTATCTTCTCAATTCTCCTGCGATGAGGAATCTTCAAAAATTTTGGAAAAATTTTTTGGTTCTAAAATTTCGGTTTGGCGATATTTCTTTAGAGGCAGTAAATGCTTGCGGTCAAACGTAACCAAATAATCAGCTTGAACCTTATAACATAAAGCCAGCACGTACGCATCATTTTTATCTGCAATTTTTATGCCTTTTAAATCTTTGCCTGAAATATTTGAGAGAACTCCCACTTTATGCCCCTATCGTGACATAGCGCGTCTCTTCTGATGGAATAATTTTCTTATGTTTTTTGAGAACTTCTAGATATCCTTGAATTGCTTCTCGAATATTTTTTAATGCTTCTTCTTCGGTTTTCCCCTGGCTCATACAACCCGGAAGATTGGGAGCATCAGCCACAAAACCTTCATATTCAGGATCATATTCTAAATATACTTTAAATTTTTTCATTTGACCTTCTTTGATTTTATTATAGCATTAGCAATACCCAAATGTCAATCTGGCACTTGTTACCAGTTCCATTTCTTTCTTCTCTATTTCACTTCTCAAAACTCCTCCGCGACTTTCGCCGGCCTGGCCAGAGGTTTGAGTTGTTCTTTGGTCTGGGGAATTTGTTTTTCGAGTTCTATTATTTTATCTTTGTTTTCTAACAGCGGCATGGTAAAAGAAAATGTGGAGCCGTGGGAAGGACCTTCGCTATCCGCCCAGATGCGGCCGTGGTGGAGTTCAACTAAAGCCCGCGAGATATACAGCCCCAACCCCGTTCCCTGCGATTCAGCCGTGCTAAAATCGCCGACTCGGTGGAATTTTTTAAATAAACGTGGCAATTCCTCCTTGGGAATACCAATGCCTTCATCTTTGATCGAAATCAACAGCTGCTGGTCGCCGACAAAATCGCGGTAATGCGGGTCCACGGCCGATTTGATTGCTTCCTGGTCATCCAGCGGCCGTGCCTTGATGTCGGCTTCAATTTTATCCCAGTGTTCTTTGATCTGCGCCGTCGGCGCTTCCTGCACGCTTATCGTAATGGTGCCCGGCTCTTTGGAATATTTCACCGCGTTGCCCAAAATATTGATGATAATTTCTTTGAGTTTATCGGCGTCCCCATATGTTTTCCAAGAATTTGGCGTGGCGAAAACAACTCGTTGTTTTCGTTCCTGCGCCTTGAATGTCATCTCGTCCACAACCTGTTTAATCAGGTCAGACAGGTCAACATCGGCTTTCTCCACCAACAGCCGTCCCTGTTCAATGCGGGAGATATTCAGCATGTCGGCAATCAGCCGCGCCAATCGCTTAGCGCTGGTATACACTCTGTCCAAAAATTGGATGGCTTTGGGGTCGGAAATCTTGACCATTTTTTCGTCAATTATCATCGAAAGGTAGCCCTCAATGGCCGAAACAGGCGTCAAAAGTTCATGAGAAGCCAGCGACACAAACTCCGTCTTCATCTGGTCAAGTTCCTTCAAATGGGTGTTGGCTTGCTCGAGCTGGGCGGCTAAATTGGCAATCTCCTGCCGGCGGCGGATTTCCTCGTAAACAGATAAAATTAACCGATATCCACCATACGAAACTAAAACAAAAAGAATACCTTTTAGGCCACCTTCGAAGAAAGTTTTAGAAATGAGCGAATCAATGAGCAAACCCAGCGTAATAAGCGCAACTAGGGTCTCGGCAGCAATAACACGGATGTCGAAAAGTTGTTTTTTGACAATCGCGTAGGCGGTAAAACCAACAAAGACGATTGCAGAATAATTCCCAATCCGGTAATATTCTTGGCTTTTCACTATAAAAGGTAAAACCCCCCCAAAAAACACGCCCAGCAAAAGAAAAAGACCCAAGCCTACAAATATAAACAAAAGCTGTTTTTTTTGAGCTTTATTTGAAACTCTATAATTTAATACTAAATTTAAGAAAGATAAAATTGTTAAAAAAACTAGCAGAGGCAGAACAATAGCAGTATAAAATATCCCATAGACCAAATCAAAACCCCAGGGTTGTAACTTAATATCTTTCACAATTAAGGGGGTAAATAAACTAATGAATATTAATATTAATCCTATGATTATACTGGACCAAAAATAATGATTAGGTAATTTTTTATTAATTGGGAACACATAGGAAAAGAAAAAGAAAAAAATCATTAATAAAATTGCTAAGGCGAAAACTAATTTACTAAGAATTAATGATATCTGAGGTTCTGTTTTGGGAAAAAATTCTGAAAGATAAGCAAAAAGAATTAAGAAGGCGATCGAGAGGACAATGCCCAGAAAATATCTATTCGCTCCTTCTTTTTTGCTTGCGGAATATACTGTGAAACCCAAAAAAAGAGATAAAGTAAAAATAATCCCGACTACAATCGTCTCCCATCTAATAATTTCCGTCTGCGACAGATCCATTTCCCTCCCTTTTTTTCAGATTCAGTATAGCACAACTAAAACTTTTATAAAATATACTTTTTCTTAGTTCGTTTTTTATCTTCAGCAAAAGGCCCTAGACCATGTGGATAAATTTTCACTAATGGGTCAGTGTTTTTAGGATCTATTTTAGAAGCATCCCGATAGTCATCATTAACTTCTAGTAATCTCTTTTGAAAAATATCGTGATATTTATTTTTTAACTCTATCAAAGATCCCCCTGAAACTTTTATACCCTCCTTAAGCTCAACTAAAATAACTAAACGCATTTTTCCTTCTCTATTAGTCTCAATCCCTAATTTAAAGGTATTAATTTTTTTCACCCCCCTCTGGTAGAGAACTGGCTCAATATTTTCAGGATAAATATTAGCTCCACCTATTGAAACCACGTTATTTTTTCTTCCAAATGTATAAACAAATGGCCATTTCCAGATTTTATTTTTTGAATAACCTTTTTTAAATAATATCTTCACGGGATCATAATTATGATTTTTAAGAATTCCCAAGGCCTTTTTATAAGAAATAAGCCCACCTTTATCGTGGATATTATATCTAATCAAAGGTACTCCAGCCAAATAATTAATAATAATCTCTCCATTTATTTCTTCAATAAAATAACTCATGGGATTAAATTGAACCAAACTAGGTAGACTTTCAGTATTAAAAAGGTCTTTTGATAGCTCCTTATCTTTCAAAGCTAAATTTCTTATCAACACACTAAGTGGGGAACTAAAACCTATCCCGCCAGCATCGGCACAACCATAAACATTAACTATAAAACTTAAATCGTCAGGATCTGCCCCCAATCTTTTTTTTATATGCTCCTGCCATTCCATCGAAGTTGGCTCACCACCAATCCATAATTTTATATTTAGCTTTCTCCAATTTATATTCTCTCTTTCGCCCGCTTCTAAAATAGGGGTTAGTAAGGATGGGTAAACAACAATTATTATCTGATCGTAATCTGCTCCAATTCCTTTTATGATTTTGATTATCTGTTCAACATCTGCTCCAGGCGTTACTAATGTCAAAGGATATCTCCCTTTATCAACAATAGGTTTAGTAGCTCCAGCTACCAACTGACCAGCTATCCAGAGACCTAAAGCCATAGTTACTACTACTAAAGTAGATTTTTTATCTATATCCCAATTCTGAAGATAGAAATTTTCAAAATAACTTGGAAGCATTATATCTTGTTTGGCTATTCGAGGCCAAAAAGTAGGAATACCCGAAGAGCCAGAACTCATTGAAACTGTACTCATTCCAAACAACTTCTCTAAATAGCAATCTTCTAATTGATATTGGGTAATATAACTTTTTTTATCTAAAACAGGAACTTTGTCCCTAAAATCCTCAAAAGTTTCTATTTCTTCTGGCTTTACCTTATATCTCCTCAAAAAATTTTTGTAAGCAGGAACTTTCTCAGCGGCCACGTGAAAGGTAGCCAAAGCTTTCTTTTGCCCTTGTTTCATCCAAAAAGAAGCAGGCATATGCGATAAAAACCACATCGCTCTCTTTGGGTTTGACATAAAGAATTTTTGCATTAAATCACCAATTTTCATTTTGTCCTTTTCCTTTTATTAAAATTTTATTAATAAGTTTATTTCGTTAAAAAGAGATCAGGCTAAATTAGCGGAAACGCTAATTTAGCCTGATACAAGAGTAGGGTCAACAACAATAGGGATAGGAGCAATCGGCATTGACAATCCTTCAATCCACCCTAACATTGCTTTTACAACAAGGGCAGAAGTTATATAGGCACTGATGCCCAGTTGAGGAATGAATTGGCGCTCTTTCATTACTTGCTGATAGACCTGCATGAAATCCAAATCGCCAACTGTGTTTCTGACCAATCTTTCAAAAAAACCATTGCCATAGATTTTCTTCCCAAGTATTTCTTCCAGAAAAGGAGATTGCGGAGAAAAAACAAGTAGGTATCCTCCGAAACCGAAAGTTAAGGGGAAGAAAACTGGCTTTTCCTGCCTTTGGGCTTCTTGGGTAATAAGATAAACTGCTTCGTCAGGATCAGCCATGTTGATTATTAAATCACTTTGGCTGATTAATCTTTCTATCTCTTGCTTTGACTTCACGAATTCGGGGCATGTTTCGATTTGACAGGCGGGATTGATTTGGAGGAGTTTTTTTCTTGTTACCTCCGCCTTATTCCCCCCCAAATCTCCCGAATCAAAGGCCTGACGATTGAGGTTATGAAACTCAACGATATCACCATCGCAAAGTAGAAATCTGGTAAAACCTGTTCTTGCGGCTAAAGTAGCAATCTGGCTACCAAGCCCACATCCTATCAATAAAATCAGAGTATCTCTGATTTTTGCCTGTTGCTTGAAAGTTAAAAGTCCGATGTTACGTGAGAAAAGTTCAGACCAAGGCAACAATTCTCTTCACCTCCTGAATCCGTATTTGAAGTAGCCGAAGGCTGTTCCGACAACTGCTGGAAAACTGACACAACTGATTACCAGAATCGGCCATTCCCAAAGCATTACTCCGTAGTTTAACCACGCAATACCATCAAAGAAAAGTGCCAAAATTAGCACTAAACTGAAATCCTTGGCACTTTTGGTTTTAAAAATCTTGATAACTTGGGCATAAACTCCGCAAACAAGTATGATACTTGTAAGCGAGACTACTATACGGCTTCCTTCTTCATACAAGTGTCTCACCTCTTTTCAGCGTTTTTCGAAACTGGAGCATCTTCTTCACTCCTCCATTTTTCAAGTTACCCCCCGCTTAGCGGGGATGTGAATTTGAGACAAAAAACACGAAAATCTTTCGTCCAAAATTCACCTAAATTTTCCCTCAAAATCCCCCAAATATCAATAGTTAGAGCCCAAATTCCATAAAAATCCCCCTGCAAATTATACTTATTTTAGGACGTATAAATAATTTTATGGTAATATTAAAATATGAAAAGTTTAAATTTGCAGGAGCTGATTTTAACTTATGTCGGCTATTGCCTGAAAGATAGCCGATACGACTGCTCGGCCAAAACGCTCTGCTCTGTTTTCCAACAGCTTTTGAATAAAAGCTACCAGCCGTCAACCATCAGAAAAGAAATTTCTTATTTAAGAAAAGACGGCCTGCTGGAAAACAAGAAATATTACCACAGAGCAGTGCCGGAAATTACCAGAAAAGGCCGGCTGAAAATCAGTACTCATCTGGCCTATAAACCCTTTGGGCAATGGGACGGCAAATTTAGAGTGGTAATTTTTAACATTCCGGAAAATGACCGGCAATCCCGAACTATGTTGAGGGATAAATTAAAACAATTGGGTTTTGAAGCGGCGCAGAAAAGCGTCTATATTTCGCCTTATCCGCTGCTGGCGCCGATTCGCAGTTTTGCCACCGAAATGGGCATTAGACAACATTTGGTGCTGATGGAAGCGGATAAAATTGACCAAGAAAAAAAGGAGATCCAGACGATTTGGAATTTAGAAAAAATTAATGAAAATTATAAAAAATTTATCAAAAATGCTAAAAGGAAAAAACAGGTTCGATTTTGGCCTTTGATGGCCAAGAAATTAGAGGCCGATTTTGTCAATATTTATCAAGCCGATCCCCGCCTGCCGGCAGAATTTCTGCCCAAAGATTGGCAGGGCGAGCGCGCCTATAAAATTTTCAAGGAAATTGCCAATTCGTATTAATCCTTCGACAAGCTCAGGATAAACTTTTCGACATACTCGAAGTCCCTTCTCGGGGTATTCAAAGTAAAAAAAGCCCGCCTTCGCATGAAGGCGGGCGTAAGTCCTATTTGAGCGTTAGTTTGATGTTTTGAATCTCGC
>Ga0210057_1000538_pt1 | contig 62064 bp, 71 predicted proteins | sample CryGeyCG2114_010_2_FD_183968 | JGI IMG/M metagenome (GOLD analysis project Ga0210057, IMG submission 183968) | Groundwater microbial communities from aquifer - Crystal Geyser CG10_big_fil_rev_8/21/14_0.10 (SPAdes) (version 2) | ecosystem: Environmental > Aquatic > Deep subsurface > Groundwater ...
GCCAATACAAAACGGGGCGTAGCGCCCCGCAAGGAATTATTGCGCCCAAGGGCGCGAGAAAAGAATAAATTGAGATAAAAAGTTAACAAAAGTTAACCAATATTGAGTTATACTGATTATTTTTTGTTAAATTTTTATCGGAGTCGCCTTTCGGCGACAGCCCCACATAAGCTCAAAAATTTATAAAAAATTCTGTCCAAAATTTGAAAATTTCGCTACGAAAGCGACTTTTGTAGCCATCTCAATGTAACTAAATGAAAAAACTTATTTTAACAATGGTCATTTTTAGTATATTTTTTCTACCGAATATAGCCGGAGCCGCGGAATACTCTAAAGAAGCCGCCGGCTATATATTATTACAGGTCGAAGATAACGGCGAAGCTTGGTATATTTATCCGATAAATATCAAGGCCTATTACCTGGGCCGGCCGGTTGATGCTTTTAAGATTATGAAAGATCTATCCCTTGGCGCCAAGCATGACTTTATATCAAATACAGATATTTTTCCGGCCCGTTTAGCAGGCATGATTTTATTGGATGTGGAAGAAAACGGCGAAGCCTATTATATCTATCCAAAGGATCTAAAAAAATATTATCTTGGCCGGCCGTCTGACGCTTTTAAGATAATGCGCGAATTAGGCCGAGGCGTATCTAATTTAGATCTGGCTAATATTCCGGTAGGCATAATTGGAGAACCAATTGCTTTTTTTGATGTTCATAAAAAAGTGCTGATTAATAATGTCCCTTTTACGACCCAGGCCCCTTTTGGCGATTGGGCTGACCAGCGCGAGCAAGACGGCTGTGAAGAATCTTCTTCTTTGATGGCGGTCAAATGGGCGCGGGGAGAAAGTCTAAGCAAAGACGAGGCCTTGAAAGAAATTACCGGCATCTCGGATTGGCTTTTAGGAAAATATGGCGAGTATCGCGATATTTCCGGACAAAACACGGTTGATTGGATATTTAAAGATTATTTTAATTATAATAATGTTAGTTTAGTTCATGATATAGGCGTAAATGATATTATAGAAGAATTAAATAAAGGCAACTTAATTATTACGCCCATGAACGGCCAGTTAATGCATAATCCTTATTATAAAGCGCCCGGCCCTCCCCGGCACATGGTGGTTATCCGAGGCTATGACCCGGCCATAAAAGAATTTATCACTAACGATCCAGGGACCAAAAACGGTGAGCTTTATCGCTATGATGCTACTATTCTTTATTCAGCTATCCGTGATTATCCGACCGGCTATCACGAAATTATTTCGGACATAGAAAAAAACATGATCGTAATAAGAAAATAAAATCACCTAAGAGCGGTTTTTAGCGCCTGATACAAGACTTTAAGATGGTGGGTGCCCCTGTAGATTGGAGTAACTTTTTTCTTTAAGCCCAAAAGCGAGTAGACGGCTATCTGGGCGGACCGGATTGAATACTCCATGGTGAAAACCACATCATCCGGGATTTCGCAGTACTGGCCCAGAAAAGCGAAGTTGGTTGAATTTTTAGGGATAACCGATGGCCGGTCGCCGGCAGCCCGGGGCAAAAATTGACTGGTTACATAGGGCGTCAGGCAGGGGATACAGACAGAGCTTTTAATAATTTTGTCCAAATATTTTTTAAAACCCAAGTGATGAATTAATTCGGTTAATATTTCCTCTCCAGAGCAATTTGACATTTTCTTTTTGATATAATTTCCTTTTTTGTTTGGGAACAAGCCAAAGCCCCAGCAAAGGGTGACTTTTTTTGGCTGGTTAAGGAAATAGGGCCGGTAAGACAGGACAATGGAAAGGAACCAGTTTGAGTCTATTAGACTAACCCCACCGAAGCCATTTACTTTTTTATTGATGAATTTCTGGATTAAGTTAAAAAAAGTTGGCTCCCGAAAAGTAACGGTAAAAGAGGTCCAGTTTGATTTATCTATATGGGAATTAAAAACTTTTGGCTTCCCAAATTCAGGGTTATTTTTGGCAATATTTTCCCAGAGAGTCCAGGCGGCGCTTTTGTTCTTGAGGTTTAAAACCGGCGCTTTGGTCATGGAGCCGATACTGGAATTGGCCACAATTGAGCCCAAGGTGGCCAAGACATAATCATTTTTAGCAACAATAATTTCACCCGGCTTTTTGTCTTGGCTAAAATAAATGCGGTTGACTGTTTTTTTACCTTGGTTTAAATCAAAGCCCAGATTAGTGACTTTGGTGTTGGTGGCAAAATTTACGCCTTGTTTTTTTAGCCAGTTTATCATCGGCAAAATCACGGACTCATATTGGTTGTATGGCGCTATTTCTATGGTTTCCAGGGTATCTATATTAGGAAAGCTTTGGATGAATCTGATAAAATACCGCCTGAATTCCATCAGACTGTGCCAGGGTTGGAAGGCAAAGACGGTGCAAAACTCGTACCAAAAATTTGACTTGAAAAAACTAGCCGAGAAATAATCTTTTATAGCTAAATTTTGCAAAGAAGATTCGGAGCGCAGGATTAAGTTAAGAATTTTCAGGCGGTCTTTGGAGTTTAGTTTTAAGGGTTTTAGGTTAATCGCTTTTGCGCTTTTGAGCAGACGGGATTTTGAATGAGTTTTATTTTTTTTATTAAAATCAACAAATTCTTCCCGGATGGTTTTGCCGGGGCTGGCCAGAGAGGGGATGAGGGACATCAGGTCAAAGGCGCAGGCAAAGGCTTTTTCTTCAAACATTCTGATGCCGCGCATAACATAGCCGCCAAGGGGATTTGAGTATTGGGCATCCAGGGCGCCGCCGATTTTTTCAGCTTCAGCCAGGATGGTTATGTTTTTGCCCCGGACCCGGCCGTCTTTGATCAGATAAGCTGCGGCCGCAAGCGAAGCAATGCCGCCGCCAACCAGGTATATTTTTGAGGTTTTATTGTTTATAGGCATAGTTCTACGGCTACGAATCTACGAATCCAGTACGAATTTACAAATACTAGCTAAAGCATATTAAAATAGAATTTGTAAATTCGTGAGAAGATTTGTAGATTTGTGGGAGATGAAGATGGTTTTCAAATTTATCCGTTTTAAATAAATTAAATTTTATTATTGCGCAAGTTTTGTGTACTTATTAAAATATTAACATTTTTTCGGTTGTTAGGGTAGGGGGTTGAGTTGTTTAAGCTTGCTTTTTTTGGTTAAAAATTGTAGATTAGTAATAAGTTAAAGAAAATAAAAAAAACCATAATTTAAAGATTTAACTTCGTTTACAGGGCAAATTTTACTTTGTATTGACATAAGGTAGTTTATATGCAAATATAAAATGTTATTAATGTAAAAATAAAAGCTAATTTTTATGAAACAAATAGAAAGAGAAAGAGTTTTTTTGGTAAAAAAATTGCCAACCGATATTAATAAATACGCGCCAATTCCAATCAGCGTTGGAGATTTTTTTGATCCCAATAGCAAAGATGCTTTAAAAATTAAACAAAAGGGCAATAATTATCATTTGATTAAGAAAGAGACAAATACTGCCCACGAAAGGGAGGAGCATGTTATTAATATAAAGGAAGGGGAGTTTAAGGCTTTAGTTAAATGCGCCGTTCAGTTTCATCGTAAAAATCGCTATATTTATCCGTCTGGAAAATACGTATGCGAAATAGATTATTATTTAGATCGGTTGGATGGCTATGCTCGGGTAGAAGTTGAATTTGATAATGACGAAGATATGTTTAATTTTGCGCCGCTGGAATGGTTCGGCGATGAGATAACCGAAATAAACCATGAAATCCATGAGAATTTGGGTACGGTTGATTTTGATGAGATGAAAGAAAGGTATCGCCAGCGGGGGATTACTTTAAATAAGATTTTGTCTGCGGGGAAATAAATAACTTTTTTAAATAGATTTTTTATATATGATCTTTACAATTTAGAGATTGCAGTTAACCGTCCACAATTAAGGAGGTAGTATTATGCAAACAGATATTAGAGTGGTGTTGGTGAATCTTATATCCGAAGACTACCTTGCGCGCTACCAGGCGCCATTGGCGGTGAATGTGTTAGCGGCATATTTTCGTTCGGTTTGTCCCGATATAATGATTAGCACTATTGATATGCAAGATGTTTTTGAGGAGCAGGGCAATGACAAGGGCACTATCGGGGAGATTTTTGCTGAAACCGTGAAATCGGTTGTGGCAGAGATTGTTTCCGCATGTTCTGCGGGGAGAATTATAGTCGGACTTTCCGTAAAATGGAGCACTCAAGAAATCGCTGGTCAAATTATAAATCTGGTTAGACAAGGAGCATCTAATTCGCAACCGTTATTTGTTATCGGCAATATCGGCTCTACTCACGGTTACAGAGAATTACTGGTTCAGGATGACTTTGCCGACATTGTGGCAGTGGTTGGCGAGGGCGAGGAGTCTTTGGCGGAAATTGCCAGAATCGCATCGCGAACTTCCGGCGATTTTAGAGACATTTTGAACTACAAAGATGTTGTCAACACGGCCATATTTTACAATAAGGCCATTCGTGTCAGCGAGCTTAGGCGAATGGATTTGACTTCGTATCCGGCCATGGTTGATATCAGCCCGTCCGACATTTATGATCGGGAGTGGGATGTTTATGCCGTAGAAACAAGTCGTGGTTGTCCGTGGGGCAATTGTACTTTTTGTTCTGTTAAAAAACAGTTTGGTGCAAGTAATCAATACGATAATCATGGCTTTGATTGGCGTTGGAGAGCATTTCCAGTGGCTAAAGTTCTTGGTGATATTTATAGCTTTGCCAGGCAGGGCGTGAGAAGGTTTGATATCAAAGATTCTGAATTTTTCGGTCCGGTGCGTACGGCGGAGGAATTTTTCGAAACCATGAATCGTGTCAATGAGCTTGCGAATGGCCTGATAGCCCTGAACGAAGAGTTGCGTAGTGCTGAGAACTTGATACAAAATAGTACAGTAAGCATTACGCATGTTTCCGCGAGGGTTGATACCATATATTCAGCCAATCCTCTAGAAAAAAAGAAAAACATTGTTCGCAGAAACGCCTATGCGTTGCTTAAGGCGGCCGGGCTGAGAAGAGTATATCTTGGGATTGAATCAGGCAGTCCGAGCCAGTTAAAAAGGTATCGCAAGGGAGTGTCGGTTGAAGAGAATAAGCAGGCGATAAAAATATTGCGCGAACTGGGGCTGGAAATCGAAGTTGGGTTTATTTTTTTCGATTATCTTTCCACCCTGGAAGAATTAAGGCAAAATATCCTCTTTATTGAAGAAACGCATATTCATGAGACTGACTCAAGAATTCTCGGGAGTCTCAGAATACAAAAGGGAAGCCCTTATGAAGCTATTGCCGAAAAATTAGGCATTCTGGGAGGAGAGGATAGTGGTCAGCTGAGCTATGAGGCTGCTTTTGTAAATAAAGAAGTGGCGGAAATTGAAGCTTTATTTTCCGAATGGGAAAGAGCAACGCGTAAATTAGCGAAGATAATTCCCAGCCACCTGCGGATTGAAAATTACAAAATGGATTTTGCCTTTGTAAAAGATATTATTGCTTGTTTTGAGGCCGACAGAAAGGATTGGCTCTATACCGCAATCGAAGAACATTCTGCGACAAGAAGTAATTTTTTAAAGAAAATCAAGCAGGCTTTTGACAGTGGACTGTTCGGTAGAAGAGTGTCAAAGTTATTTTTGGAATATTTGGACCATGCAAATGCTCAAAATGCGATACTGGCAAAGGAGGTGGCGCATGCGAGGTATGATGGCGGTATTTGAAGGATTGGATATTGTGGGAAAATCAACTATCGCCCGGGCTTTGTCGGAAGAGGATGGATGGTTGTACTACAAAACGCCACCGCCAGCATATTATGAAAATTGTGTGAAGCTGGGAGCGGATGGACGCCCGGTCTATAGTGAGGAGCGTTTTTGGCTTTTTATTGAAAGCCTGAAATACTCGTCGGAGGAAATATTAAAATTACTTAACCTTGGTTTTTCTGTGGCAGTTGATCGTTGGCTATGGACAACCTTGTCTTACCATTTTGCATTTAATCATGGGCTGGAAGTAAGGTGGCAAAAGGCTTCCGACAAAGAAGCCGCGGCTTTAATACAACCTCAATTAAGCATACTCGTGCAGATTACCGACAGAGGGGTGTATGAGCATCGCAAGGCAAATAAGAAAATACTAACTGCGCATGATAAAATGGTTGTTAACGATGAAGAAAGAAGCAGGGCAATCTTTGATAATTTCAAGAGATTAAATCCGGCCTTTGTGTTTGTCGACAATTCTGGTGATTTTAAATCAACCATGAATATTGTCCGGAAACACATTTGCGCCATCAAAACTCCGAATTAAGTTTGGAATTTAACAATAAAGCCCGCAAGAGTCTAAAAGCTCTAAGCGGGCTTTTTAAAATTAGATAGTTATAAATATTTTTACTTCCCCCGACTAGCTCTGACTCTTTCTACCTCGGTTAAGAATTGTTTTCGCAAGCGGATGTTATTTGGAGTAATTTCCAAGTATTCATCTTCGCTCATAACGCCCATGCCCCTTTCCAGTGTTAGCTTGGCGGGCGGGGTTAGATTAATGGCGTCGTCAGACCCGGAGGCGCGCATATTTGTCAGCTGTTTTCCTTTGGTTGGATTTACGGTCAGGTCATTTCCTTTGGCCGTATTGCCGATAACCATGCCTTCATACACCTCCGTAGTAGCCCCGATATATAGGACACCCCGGTTTTGCAGATTAAAAAGCGAAAAGCCCAGGGCCTTGCCGGCGGCCATTGAAACCATTGAGCCGACATTATGTTTTTTAATTTCGCCGACATGGGGCTTGAAGCCGATAACTCGGGTATAGATAATGCCCTCGCCTCGAGTATCAACCACAAATTCGTTTCTGATTCCCAGTAGTCCTCGGGTAGGAATTTCAAAAATAATTTTTATATTACCGTGTTCAGGCGCCATTTCAATCATTTGGCCATGCCGGCTGGACAGCTTTTCAATAATGATTCCGGACATCTCTTCCGGCACGTTGATGGTCACTTCTTCAAACGGTTCAAGCTTTTGGCCGTCTTCTTCTTTGATAATTACGCGCGGCTGGGATATTTGCATTTCATAGCCTTCACGGCGCATATTTTCCAAGAGAATAGCAATGTGCATTTCGCCCCGGCCGTAAATTTTATAAAAATCATTGGCCGAAAAATCAATCTTTAAGCCGACGTTGACTTCCAGTTCTTTTTCCAGCCTTTTTTTTATCTGTCTGTTGGTGACATACTTTCCATCTCTTCCGGCCAGAGGTGAGCTGTTAACCAGCAGATTTAACGAGATCGTCGGTTCGTCAATGGAAATTGCCGGCAGAGCCGTTTGCTCCGCATTTTCGCAAATTGTTTCCCCGATATATATGTCGGGCAGGCCGGCAACCATGACAATGTCGCCGGCTTTAGCCGACTCCACTTCTTTTCTTTTTAAGCCTTCAAAGGTGAATAATTTTGAAATTTTTCCGGCGCGAGTTTTTCCGGCCGTATCTTTGATAAATATCCGGGAAGCACCATTTATTTCCCCTTCATAAATTCTGGCAATCGCCAGCCGGCCGAGAAAATTATCATAAGCCAAATTAAATGGTTGCATGCGCAAGGGTTTGTTTTTTGCTTCCTGGCCGGACGAAACCGGTACTTCTTTTAAAATCGTATCCAAGAGGGGAGTTAAATTTTTAGAATCATCGTCTAAATTTATTTTGGCCAGGCCTTCCCGGGCGATTGTATAAACGGTGGTAAATTCAAGTTGTTCGTCGTTGGCGCCCAGATCAAGAAACAATTCGTAGACCATTTCTTTTACCGCTTCCGGGTTAGCGGCCGGTTTGTCAATTTTGTTAATCACAACAATCGGCTTTAACCCTAGGTCAAGGGATTTTTTTAAAACAAACTTTGTTTGCGGCATCGGACCTTCCTGGGCGTCAACCACCAAGAGCACAGAATCAATGGAACGCAAAACCCGCTCGACTTCGGAACCAAAGTCGGCGTGGCCGGGCGTGTCAACAATATTTATCTTCGTATTATTGTAGTAGATAGAAGTATTTTTTGAATAAATTGTAATGCCTCTTTCCAACTCTAACGTATTGCTGTCCATGCTGTCGCCGGCTTCGGACATGCCGGTTTGATGCATCAGGGCGTCAGTCAGAGTGGTTTTGCCGTGGTCAACGTGGGCAATAATGGCAATATTTCTTATTTCCATAGTTTTTTGAATCATTGCATAATAAAACCGCTTTCAAAAAAGCGGAAAAATAGCTTTGGTTAAGATTAGATTTATCTATTTATTTATACTATATATTTTTTAAAAAGTCAAGGTTTTTAGTTTAAATATGGTTTGTGGTTTTGAGCACTTAAATTTTATTCCCTCCAATTAGGTGGGCAGGCAGTACGGGCAAAAATAAAAACAGTCCGCCGAATCGGCGGACTGTTTTTTATTATATAAAAAAGTATTAAGCTTTTTTAACGTTGACTGCGGCGTTACCTTTTTCGGTTTTTTCAACCTCAAATGTAACTGCATCGCCTTCTCTTAGCTGGCTGAACTCAACGCCGTCTAAGTTGTTGGCGTGAAAAAATAAATCATCAGCGCCATCTTGAGCGATAAAACCAAAGTTTTTCTCAGTCAATTTTTTGATAGTTCCTTGCATGTGAATGTAAAGATAAAGTTAATTAAGTAAATATTAAGAAGTAGAAATTCGACTTTATCTCTACGCTTTTAATATTTGTCACTCTTAATTTAAGAGTGGATAGTAATTAAACTAACGATTTAATGCTATCACAAATTTTTTTTCTTGTCAAGGTGTTTTTAATTTCTGACATCTTTGTATTTTTGGGTAAAAGGTTTTTTGAAAAATGTTGTCCAGAAATAATTCAGGCCGTAGCGCAGGCCGATTTTGAAAAAACCTTCGGTTGCCAGGCGCCGGCCGGAGGTGGGCATGGGCAAGCTAAAGGTAAATTTAACTTTTCCTACCCGGCTTATCCGGCGGGCAATGTCCGTGTCTTCGCCGTAGAACTCAATAGTAGTATCGTAGCCGCCTATTTTTTCCAGGGCGTTTCGCCTGACCACGTAATTGCCTCCCTGGAGCATGGTTTGGCCGGTTAAAAGGCAAATGGTTTTTCCGAGCAGATAAAAAAGCTTGGTCAGAAAATTTTGCCAACTGGTTAAATCATAATAAATGTAGGGTCCGCTTAGGGCCACTAAATCGGGATTGGCTTTAAATTCAGCTAAAACTTTCTCAATCCAGCCAACCGGCAAGCGGGTGTCGGCGTCAATGTTGGCGATCAGGCCGCCTGAAGAAGTCAGAAAGCCGGCTTGTCTAGCCCAGACGATTCCTTTTCTTGATTCGTCCGCCACTTTGACTTCTTTAAAAGACTGGGCAATTTGGCCGGTTTTATCCGTGCTGGCGTTGTTGGCGACAATGATTTCAATATCATAATCCTTGCCGGCTCGGGCGGCTAAAATAGCCTCCAGGCAGGGGCCGATATTTTTTTCCTCGTTGTAGGCGGGGATGACAAAGCTAAGCTTCATAGGCTACAAATTACAAATTTTTTACAAATATACGAGTATACCCCGCTCCTCGCGGATGAGCGGGGCGGGACTCAAAATATTTAAGAGCAAAAGCAATATAATAAATTAATTTTAGATTTATGAACTCAAAAGTTATACGACCCCGCTCCTCGCGGATGAGCGGAGCGGGACTCAAAATATTTAAGAGCAAAAGCAATATAATAAATTAATTTTAGATTTATGAACTCAAAAGTTATACGACCCCGCTCCTCGCGGATGAGCGGGGCGGGAGCTAAGATTTAGGCGGTTATGTTTTTATTATAGCATAAATCGGCCGAAGTACGGAATTTTATTTTTCTTGCTAAAATCAGTTTTTTAATATATACTTTTTAGTATTAAAGCGATAATTTTTTTTAACAACAATCAGATGACAACAATAAAAGTAGTTAATATAAAATGCGGTGGCTGCGAAAAGGGGATTATTTCGGCCCTGGAAAAAGAGGGGTTGAAAAACGTCCAGGTTGATGTCTCCGGCCAAGAAGTCAGTTTTGAGGGCGACCGGGACCGGGCCGCGAAAAAGTTAACTCAAATGGGCTATCCGGAAGCCGGCAGTCCGGCGGCCAAAAGCTTGCTGAAAAAAGCCAAGTCTTTTGTGTCTTGCGCTATCGGGAAAACAAAATAATTAATTTTATAACAGCGCGCAATTAAAAATTATACGACCCCGCTCCTCGCGGATGAGCGGGGCGGGACTCAAAAGTTAAATTAGCTAAATGATTTTAAAATAATTAGTTTCATAATCATATGGATAGCAAAGTTATACGTCAAAAATATTTGGATTTTTTCAAATCAAAGGGCCATGCCATTATTCCTTCGGCGTCGGTGATTCCGGAAAACGACCCGACGACTTTATTTACTTCTTCGGGCATGCAGCCTTTGGTGCCGTATCTGATGGGCGAGAAGCACCCGGCCGGCACCCGGCTGGCCAATTCGCAGAAGTCTTTCCGGTGTGGAGACATTGAAGATGTAGGCGACAATCGGCATAATACTTTTTTTGAGATGCTCGGCAATTGGTCGTTAGGAGACTATTTTAAGGAAGAGCAATTAAACTGGTTTTGGGAATTTTTGATCAAGGAATTGGGAATAAAGCCGGAAAAGCTATATGTGTCGGTTTATCGCGGTAATGATAAAATCGGCGTGGCCAAAGACAGCGCTTCGGTAGAAATTTGGAAAAAAATATTTAAGCAAGCCGGAATTGAAGCCAAGGATATTGATATGGCCGAGAAAGACGGCTTGCAGGGCGGGCGGATATTTTATTATCCGGATGAAAAAAACTGGTGGTCGCGCTCCGGAGCGCCGGCCAATATGCCGGTGGGTGAAATCGGCGGGCCGGATTCGGAAGTGTTTTATGATTTGGGCGAGAATTTAAATCGCCACGAAAATTCACAATGGAAAGACGAGCCCTGCCACATCAACTGCGACTGCGGGCGGTTTATTGAAATCGGCAATAGCGTTTTTATTGAATTTATTAAGACCGAAAAGGGCTTTGAAAACCTGCCCCAGCAGAACGTGGACTTTGGCGGCGGTTTTGAGAGAATGGCCATGGTTTGCCAGGGTAAAGACAATATTTTTGAGACTGATTTATTTATCAATATTTTAAATAAAATAGAAATGCTTTCCGGCGGCAAAAAGTACCGCGACCACATGAAGCCGTTTGAGGTCGTTGCCGATCATCTGAAAGCCGCCACCTTTATAATGGGTGATGACAAGGGGATAGTGCCTTCAAACGTGGATCAGGGCTATGTGGTTAGGCGCCTGATCAGGCGGGCGATTCGCTACGGCCGGCAGCTGGGGATTGAACAGCGCGAAGGCGGCTGGACCAAAGAGATTGCCAAAATTATGGCTCATGACTATGGACAGATTTATCCGGAGCTGGCCAGGAATATTAATTTTGTGATTGAGGAGTTGAAGAAAGAGGAGGAGAAATTTAGCAAAACGCTTGAAAAGGGGTTAAAAATTTTTGATGAAAGATTTAGAGAAATTGGGGATTATGAAACGCCCCCGGTGCTTAATGTGATTAGTGGCCAGGAAGCTTTTGATTTGTACCAGACTTATGGGTTTCCGATTGAGATTACCAAGGAGTTGGCCGAGGAAAAAGGTTTAACTGTGGACGAAGAAGGTTTTAAAAAAGAATTAGCTAAGCACCAGGAGCTTTCGCGGACAGCTAGCGCGGGCAAATTCAAGGGCGGTTTGGCAGACGCTTCGGAAGAAACCAAAAAACTTCATACGGCCGCTCATCTTTTACTAGCGGCTTTGCGCCAAGTCTTGGGCGAGCACGTAGAGCAGAAGGGTTCAAATATCACAGCCGAGCGCCTGCGCTTTGATTTTTCGCATCCAAAAAAGATGACTGACGAGCAAAAAGCCGAGGTAGAGAGATTAGTTAATGAAGCCATTGCCAAAGATTTGCCGGTTAGTTGTCGGGAAATGACTTTGGGCGAGGCCAAGGAAATCAACGCCCAGGGTACGTTTGAATCAAAATACGGCGAAAAGGTGAAAGTTTATACCGCCGGAGAGGGCGATAATGTTTTCAGTCGGGAGATCTGCGGCGGACCGCATGCGGACAGGACCGGGGTTTTAGGCAAATTTAAAATAACCAAGGAAGAAAGCTCCAGCGCAGGTGTTAGGAGGATTAAAGCGGTTCTCGCGTAACACGTAACACATTCTCTTGACATTTACGAAATTTAACTATATAATTATTTTACGATTAAATATATAAAAAAATTAGATATTTAAGCGTTATAATTTACCAGTAATTTTGGTAATGTTTTTTAGTGTTTTACCAAAATTTTTTCTTTAATGGGGAACGATAATCAAACTCCCAATTCAAAAGATTTTTTAGAAATGCAAGGAGAGGTGCTGGAATTAATGCCGGCCGCCAGCTTTAAAGTGCTTTTGGAAAACGGGCATGAAATTTTGGCGCATTTGTCCGGGAAAATGAGGATGAACAGAATTAGGATACTTCCGGGAGACAAGGTCAGGATTCTTATTTCTCCTTATGATTTAACTAAAGGGAGAATCACTTACAGACTATAGTTCGCGTTAACTTATAACCTATAATTTATAACTGGGGTTAAAAGCGTTAACCGCGAGTTATAAATTATAGGTTATTGGTTATGTAAATATAAAAACATGAAAGTAAGAGCTAGCGCTAAGAAAATTTGCAAAGATTGTAAAACTGTCCGGCGAAAAGGCCGGGTACATGTGATATGCAAAAATCCTAAACATAAACAACGTCAAGGCTAAAGCCAGAAAAATTTCTAATTACAAATTACTAATTACAAATATATGGCAGTTAGAATTTCAGGAGTAACAATTCCAAATGATAAAAGGGTAGAAATTGCTCTAACCTATGTTTTTGGCGTGGGCCGGTCTTTATCAAATAATATATTAAGCCAAGCCAAAATAGATCCTAACACCAGGGTTAAGGATTTAAAAGAAGAGGAAGTGGGCATTTTGCGCGGCATTATTGAAAAGCACAGAGTTGAGGGAGATTTAAAAAGAGAAATAATGGGCAATATTAAGCGTTTAAAAGAAATAAGCAGTTATCGGGGAATCAGGCATATGAAGGGATTGCCGGTTCGGGGACAAAGAACCAAAACCAATAACCGGACTGTCCGGGGAAATAAAAAAATGACTATGGGTTCTGGCCGGAAAATGTCAGCGCAGAAAACTTAACTACAAATTACAAATCCATTACAAATTTACAAATATTTTATTTTATGACTGAAGAGAAGAATAAGAAAACTAAAGAAAACAAAGCAGAGGATAATAAAAAATCCGCCTCCGCCAATTCAGCCTCTGTGGCCACTACGGCGAAAGGAGCAGCTTCGGCGGATAAGGAAGAAAAAGCAGTTGAGAAGACTGATGAGGTTAAGGTTGAAAAAAAGATAGAGAAAGATGCGGGAGTAGGAGTAAAAGATAAAGTTGAGAAAAAAGCTGAAGGGGAAGAAAAGATTGATGTTAGCCTGGAGCTTGAAGATGAAAAAGACTTTTCAACCGCTTCTGGAGATGATGATTTGCCGGATGATATTAAAAAGAAACTGGAAAAAAATAAAATAGAACGGGCCAAGAAAAAGCATGCCAAGAAAAAAAAGAGACAATCCAGGAGAGTGCCGGTGGGAAAAGCTTATGTCAAGGCCACTTATAATAATACAGTTGTCACTTTGACCGATTTAAAAGGAGATGTGCTTTCTTGGGCTTCAGCCGGTTTGGCCGGATTCAGGGGGGCGAAAAAAGCCACTCCGTATGCGGCCCAAATAATTACTAAAATCGCATCCATGAAAGCCAAAGAAGAATATGGTTTGGAAGAAGTGAGCGTTTATGTCAGGGGCGTTGGCACCGGACGAGAATCGGCTGTCAGGGCCTTGAATGCCAACGGTTTTAATATTACATTAATTAAAGATATCACTCCGCTTCCGCATAACGGTTGCCGGCCGAAGAAGCCAAGAAGAGTATAAGGGCGATGCTAATCCGCTAATGTTATGCGAATGATGCGAATTGCCAATGATAGCGAATAAGTTATCAGCGGTATTCGCAATTAGCGTCATTCGCATTTAATAAGCGTATTAGCGTCATACTATATTATATGGGAAGAAATTTAGATCCAAAATGCAAACAATGTCGAAGAATAGGAGAAAAACTGTTTTTCAAAGGTGATCGTTGCCAATCGCCTAAGTGTGCTATGGTCAAAAAAAATTATCCTCCAGGGCTTCACGGCCCTAAGGGGAGAAAAAGGCAGACCGACTACGGATTGCAGTTGGCCGAAAAACAAAAAGCCAAGAAGCAATATGGCATTTCCGAAAAGCAATTTCGGCTAACTTTTGAAAAAGCCAGAAAACAATTAGGTAATACCGGCGAAACTTTATTGAAACTTTTAGAATTAAGGCTGGACAATGTGGTTTATCGGCTTGGTTTTGCTTCTTCCCGCAGCCAGGCCAGGCAATTGGTAAACCATGGACATTTTGCGGTTAATGGCAAAAGGGCGGATATTCCTTCTTTTAAGGTTAAATCCGGAGATATAATCAAAGTAAAAGCCAAAAGCAGAAATAGTAAAAATTTAAAAAATTTAACTGAAACTTTAAAGAAATACGAAGCTCCGGGCTGGCTTAATTTGGACGCCAAAGAGTTGTCCGGAAAAGTTCTGCATGAGCCGTCTATGAAGGATATTAGCGTTAATATTAATGTTCAGATGATTATTGAGTTTTATTCACGATAGATTTAATGTAATTGGTAATTTGTAATTGGAAATTTGGGAATTAATAGCCCAAATAACAAATTACAAATTTCCAATTACCAATTACAATAATATGAATAAAATCGCTTTGCCTAAAAAAATTGATTTTAAAAAAGGCGAAAAGCCAAATCAGGGCATAATTACAATTGAGCCGTGTTATCCCGGTTATGGCATAACAATCGGCAATTCTTTAAGAAGGGTTATGCTTTCATCTTTGCCGGGTTCGGCCGTGGTGGGCGTAAAAATTAAAGGCGCCAGCCACGAATTTATGACTCTGCCTCACGTAAAAGAGGATGTTTTGGAAATTATTTTAAATTTAAAACAATTGAGATTAAAAATTTTGGAAAAAAATCCGGAAGAAGAAATAAAATTAGAATTGGATGTGGCCGGAAAAAAGGAAGTTAAGGCCGGTGATATTAAGAAAAATTCAAAAGTGGAAATAGTTAATCCGGAACTAAACATAGCCAACATTACCGATATGGCCGGCAGCTTAAATATAGAAATTTATGTTGAAAAGGGCCGAGGTTACCGTCCGGTTGAACAAATTGACGTTAAAAAATCAGATATCGGCTACATTGATATGGATTCAATTTTTTCTCCCGTGCTTTCAACCAGCATGAAGGTGGAAAATGTCCGGGTTGGCAAAATGACTAATTGGGATAAGCTGGTTTTAGACATAGTGACAGACGGCACTATTACTCCCCAGGAAGCTTTTGAGGGAGTGGTAAAGATATTAATTAACCAATTTAGCGCTTTAATCGGAAAGGGAAAAAAAGAAAGTGAAGACATAAAAGAAGAGACAGAAGATAAAAAAGAAAAAAAAGAGGCAAAAGAGAAGCCCAAGAAAGAAGTTAAAGAAGAAGCTGAGGAGAAAGTTGAGGACTTGGAAGAAAAGCCGAAAAAGAAAAGGGGAAGACCAAAGAAGGTTGAATAATGAATTATGAATAATGGATTTAAGAATTTATGCGTCATAGAAAAAAAAGAAAAATTTTAGGCAGAAAAAAGAAGCCAAGGGAAATGATGTTAAGAAACCTGGTGGCTTCGGTTTTGATATACGAAAAAGTAAAAACCACCCAGGCCAAGGCCAAAGCGGTTAAGCCTTTGGTTGAAAAAATGATTACGGTTTCCAAAAAAGGCGATTTGACCGCCCGTCGAAAGCTGATTGAAACTTTGCCCCAGAAATTGGCGGTAAAAAAAGCTATGGAAGTTCTAGGTAAGCGCTATCAGGATAGAAAAGGCGGATATACCAGGATTGTGAAATTAGGCGTCAGGCAGGGAGACGGAGCCGAAATTGCGCAGATAGAGTTGGTTTAAAGAAGATTTAAGATTTAAGAATTTAGATTTAAGAATATTATGACAGAAAGAAAATTACATAAAATTGACGCTACCGACAAGACGGTCGGCCGGTTGGCTACGCAAATTGCCACTTTTTTGCGTGGCAAAAATAAGCCCGAGTATTTACCATACTTGGATTTGGGTGATATTGTTGAGGTGGCTAATATTTCCAAGTTAAAATTTACCGGTAAAAAATTGGAGCAAAAAAAATATTACCGTTATTCAGGCTACCCGGGGGGTATGAAAGAAACCAAGATAAAAAATTTGTATGAACAAAAACCGGATGAAGTTCTAAGGCGGGCAGTTAGAGAAATGTTGCCGCCGACCAAACTCCGAAACGGCATGATGAAGCGCTTAATCATAAAGTAAGAAGTTAGAAAAATATGACAGAACAAAAAGACAAAATTAAAGAAGACAAAGAAATTAATTTTAAAGGCAAATATATATTGGCTATTGGCCGAAGAAAGAGATCGGCTGCTTTGGTTAGATTATACAAGAACGGCAAAGGAAATATATTGGTCAACGAGATGAAGCCGAGCAAATATTTCAGCCAAGATAAAGTTATAATCGTCAATCAGCCCCTGAAACTGACCGGCCATTTGCGGGATATGGATTTTTCCATTTTGGTAAAAGGCGGCGGCAAAAAAGGCCAAGCCGAAGCTATCCGGCACGGTTTGACCAGAGCCTTGATTAGTATTGATAAAGAATTAAAGCCGTCCTTAAAAGCCAAGGGTTGGCTGACTCGCGATTCCCGCAAAGTAGAAAGAAAGAAGCCGGGCTTGAAGAAAGCCAGGCGAGCGCCGCAGTGGAGCAAGCGGTAGGGATTTTGCTAATATTAAATAAATTATAGATTATTTTTTGCATGGTTTTAATTTTATATTAACAAATTTTGTTTATTATGTTAATATAATAGTAGTAACAAGTTTTATTTTTTAATTATTTTAATTATATGAGCAATAAGTCAACATTTTTATTTGCTCGCCCATCTTTTATTGAAGGAGTTGCCAGGGTGCTTGATTTAGGGTCCACTCTTCAGGTTTATAATGAAAGTAAAACAGCTAATGAAGCAGATAGCAGAGCAATACAAAAGGATTGGGAGGCAATAGGCGAAGATGTTGCAGGCGCGGCTCGAGAATATGAGCGAAGAGAACAAGCAAACAAATAAAAACCATTCTATAATTGCTCGACAATCTAGTTTTTCTGGTCCAATACCCCCGCCTCAATTTTTAGAACAATATGATAGGGTTGTCCCGGGAGCCGCAAAAATAATTATTGACATGGCCCATAGTCAGACAGAGCATAGACAGGAGCTAGAAAAGAAAGTTATAGGTTCAGATATTTTGAATTCAAGATTAGGATTAATTTTTGGTTTTTTAATAGGAATGACAGGGATAATTTCAGGAGTTATTATTATTTCCAAGGGGCAAGTATTCGCTGGTTCGTTTATAAGCGGAGTAACTTTAGTGAGTTTAGTCGGCACATTTGTTTACGGGTCACAAGGGAGAAGGAAGGAAAGAGAAAAAAAAGCTGAAGATAATTAGTATAAAATATTAATTTAATAAAAACCCCGCCTTTTGGCGGGCTTTTTGATTTTTGGGTTTTTCTTGATATACTGAAACTATGGAGCCCGCCTTCGTCCCGAGCCTTCGGGACTAGGGCGAATAAAAATAATTAAATATGGAAAACCTATTAAAAAATTTAGAGATACTGCGGGAACAAGTTATCAAGACCTGGGGGCTTTTAGATTTGGATAAAAAGACAGCCGAAAGCAGACGGCAGAAAGCAGAGATGAATAAAGAAAATTTTTGGGATGACCGGGAGCGGGCGGTTGAGATTAGCCGGCGGGTAGAAGAATTGGAGTCAGAGATTAGGGAGTGGGAGGATTTTAAAAAGGAAGTGACAGAGCTGGAAGAGTTGGTGGCGGTGGCCCAAAAAGAAGGAGATGAGTCAATTTCGGATGAAGCCCATAAAAAATACGAGGAATTAAAATTAAAATTTCAGAAACTGGAATTTTTAGTTTTGTTTTCGCAAAAATATGACGGGAATAACGCTATTCTTTCTATTCATGCCGGCACCGGCGGCGTGGATGCCCAGGACTGGGCCCAGATTCTAGAGCGGATGTTTCTGCGCTTTGCTGAAATTAAAAAATGGAAAGCAGAAGTTCTGGATAGGACTACCGGCAATGAAGCCGGCCTTAAAAGCGTAAGCATTGAGATAAAAGGCCGTTGGGCCTACGGCTATTTAAAAAGCGAATCAGGGGTGCATCGGCTGGTGAGGATTTCGCCATTTGACGCCGAGGCCATGCGCCATACTTCTTTTGCCCTAGTGGAAGTTATTCCCGAGCTGGTTGAGGCTGAAGAAATAGAAGTTAAAGACGAAGATTTAAGAATTGACACTTTCCGTTCGTCCGGACCCGGAGGCCAAAGCGTAAATACCACCGATTCAGCTGTTAGGATCACGCACCGGCCGACCAAGCTGGTGGTTACTTGCCAAAGCGAGCGCTCCCAGCACCAGAATAAGGAAAGAGCCTTAAAAATTTTGAAATCAAAATTATTTAAACTGCAAGAGGAAGAAAAAGAAATAGCGGCTAAAAAATTGCGCGGAGAGACTCAAAAAGCCGAGTGGGGCAAGCAAATCCGATCCTATGTAATGCAGCCGTATAAGATGATAAAAGACCATCGGACGAATTATGAGACCCAGGATGTGGAGAAGGTTCTAGATGGGGAGTTGGAAGGGTTTATTGAAAGCTATTTGCGGTGGAGCAGAAAATAATAATTTCTAATTTCTAATTCACCTAATTTCTAATAAATTTCAAAATCATAATGTCAAATGCTAAATTTTTATTTTTGTAGTTGATGTGTTTATTTGAAATTTAACCTTTTATTAGAAATTAGAAATTAGGTAATTAGAAATTTTATGGGTTTAGAATTATCTCGTTCCAAAACATTCTTCTTCTGTTGCCTGATTTTTATCCTCGGCATCGCCCTGGTTTCGTTCGCGCCGGTTAAATATATCCAAAATGGTTTAGTATGGTTTATCGGCTTAGTAAGTAGCGGCGTAATTTTAATTTTATTCTGGAAAAATAAAAAGATCAGATTAACGGCCCTCTTGGGGCTATTTTTGTTTTTCGGTCTGTGGCGGTATTCAATTTCAATCCCCAAAAATTATCCTGATAAAATTTGGCATTACAACGGCCAAGTAGTGAATTTAACCGGCTATGTTAGTAATGAGCCGGATACGCGAGAGAGAAGTCAGAAGTTGGAAATAAAAATTAATTCCGCAGGGACGCAAAATTTTGCGCCCCCGCAAAATGTTACCGGCAAAATTTTAGCAACAACTAATATATATCCGGAATATAATTATGGCGACGAACTGGAAATTAATTGTCAATTGCAGTCGCCGGAAGAATTTTCCGGCTTTGCTTATGATCGGTATTTGGCCCGATATAATATTTATTCGGTTTGCTATTACCCTAAAATAAAAAAAATCGACGAAAAGGGTAGTCGGTTTTACAAAAAAATTTTTGCGGTTAAAAATAAATTAAAAAACACGGTCAATTTTGGTTTGCCCGAGCCGGAAGCCGGGCTGGCCAATGCTATAATTTTGGGCTACAAGCAGGGGATTGGAGACGAGCTGCGGACAGAATTTTCCCGGGCCGGTTTGAGTCATATTGTGGCCATATCCGGCCTGCATATCAGCATAATCTCGGTTTTGGTGATGGGATTTTTTTTGGCTGTCGGCCTGTCGCGTCTGCGGTCTTTTTGGCTAGCCAGTTTGTTTTTGGCCGTTTATATTATTTTAATCGGCTTGCCGGCCAGCGCCATGCGGGCCGGGCTGATGGGTTTTTTGGTGCTTTGGGCCATGAACCTGGGGCGCCTAAACAAATTAACCAATTCTCTTATTTTGGCGGCCGTGGTATTATTAATGATAAATCCCCGGTTGCTTAGGGACGATATTGGTTTTCAGCTGTCATTTTTAGCCGTTTTGGGAATTGGTTATTTTTATCCGATTTTTGACAGCTGGCTGGCTGGATTCAAAAAACTGCCAAAAGCCATAAAAGCCGCCGGCAGTTTAATTAATGTTACGATTTCCGCTCAAGTTTTTACTTTGCCGATAATCGCTTATAGTTTTTCCCAAGTATCAATAATTGCTCCGGCTAGTAATCTGCTTGTTTTGTGGATTTTACCGGTCTTGATGGTGGCGATTTTAGTTGCTTTGTTTTTGAGTTTAATTTTTCCCGGTTTGGCGGCGCTATGGTTTTTCCCCGCGCAATTGGCCTTAAAATATGTTATCATAATAACAGATTGGCTGGTGAAAATACCTTATGCTTTTTTGGAGATTGATTATTTATGGATTGGCTGGGCGGTATTATATTATATAATAATAGCGGTAGTAATTTTATATAAAAAAAGAGCTACTAGCAACAAGTAATTATTTTTTAAAGTTACCTCCATAAATTTATAAATTTTTTACTCACTAATTTAAGAAAATATTTGTAAATTTGTGAAAGGATTTGTGAATTTGTAGTTTTATGAGGCATTTAATTATAAAAATTTACGGGCAGGTGCAGAATGTCGGTTTTCGGCATTATGCCTGTAAAAAAGCCAAAGAGTTTGATGTAAATGGTTTTATTCAGAATAGATCTGACGGCAGTGTTTATGTTGAGGTTGAGGGCGAGAAAAAAAATTTAAACGAGTTTTTGGATTGGTGCTATAGCGGGCCGGCTTGGGCCGAAGTTGGAAATATAGAGTATGACTTTACTGACGAGGTTGCCGGCTATGAGGATTTTGAAGTTAGGTTTTAGGTGGCCCGCCTACGCCCAGGCTTCGGCGAGGTAAATAGATTTTAATTAAATTTAGATAGTCAAGAAAAAATCAGGCCGTTAGCCTGATTTTTTCTTTTTGTCTTTTTTTGAAGTTTTTATGCATTTGGTGCAGACTTTCATCTTTTTCCCGTCAATGGTTTTTGTCTGCAGATTAATATTTTGTCTTTTTAGAGTTTTAATTTTTGAATGAGAGCGGGTAGCGCCCTTAGTGGAGCCGCGCCCGCATAAATCGCATCTTTTAGCCATATTTGTTAGACGACAGAAAACAGACGACAGACGACAGGGTTAATCGTTGTTCAAATGTTTCTGTTCTTAATTACCTTTTAAGATTATCACGCTTTGATAAAAATTGCAAGATGGTGTAGAATAATAGATATAATTAAGTATATCAACGTATGCAATTTATTATTTTTCAAATAATTGTTTTAATATTTTCTGCCATTATTCATGAATATATGCATGGCTGGATGGCGGACCGGATGGGGGATTCAACCGCCAAGGACATGGGCCGATTGACCTTAAATCCGATTTCTCACATTGACCCTTTGGGCTCGCTGTTGTTGCCATTTCTTTTAATAGCCAGCGGTTCGCCTTTTGTTTTTGGCTGGGCCAAGCCGGTGCCGTTTAATCCCCATAATCTGCGGGACACGAAATACGGGGCGGCCAAGGTGGCCGCGGCCGGGCCGGCCGGCAATCTGATTGTGGCGATTTTTTTTGGTTTTTTAATTAGATTTTTCGGCGCATCCTTAGCGGCCATGAATCCGGTTTTGCCCGAGCTTTTGTCCATCGTTGTTTTCATCAACCTGCTTTTGATGGTTTTTAATCTGGTCCCGATTCCGCCCATGGACGGCTCTAAGATTTTATCGGTTTTTTTGCCGCCCCAATGGCAAGAAAAATTTTTTCAGCTGGAACGTTACGGCCTGTTCTTAGTTTTAATTTTCGTTATGTTCGGCTTTTCCTTGATTATTCCCATAATTGAGTTTTTGTTCAGGATTATTGTCGGCGGTTGACAAGAGAATTGATAGCATGTTAAGGTTTTTTATGATTTATAAACAGAGACGGTTCATTAAATAAGCTTAGGAGGTGGCAGAGATGGAAGAGAAAAAAGCAGTAATCAATTTTCAAATAACCAGCCCGAGTGTCTTGCAAGTAGAGCCAATAGATGCGGGTGAAAGGAGAACGCTTTTGGGTCTTTTGTATACCAAGGTAAGGCTTATCGCCCTGAAAGGCGAAACCCAGGGATGTGATGTCCAGGACATTGTAATAGATTCTGTTGCCCTGGCTTTAGTTAAAAAAGACTGGAAGCCGGAAACGGTTAGCGCTTTGCTGGAAAAGATTTGCGTGATCTCCAAGAAAGAGGCGGTTATTGAATTTATGTTTAAGGGGGATAAAACCGATAATATTTGTTTCTGCGTGGAGAGCTATTTTTCCGAAATGCCCGGTCCGAGCTTTTATTATGATGCGCTGGCTTGCCAGGCAGAAAAAATATTTACAGAACCTAAGGACGGAGAAGATTACCCCTTCCTGATTTGTGATGTTATCATGGCGTCAATTACCCTGGCGCTAAAAGAGGCTGGAGTTAGCAAAGAAGATATCGTTTCGGTTTTTCAAACGATTATTGCGGCTTAGCCATCATTATTACGGCTTAGCCATTTAGTGCTTGAAAAGTAAGGGGCGGTCTAACCAGATTGCCCTTTTTATTTTAGCTAATATTAAATAAAAAATTACTTTTAACTTTCAACTTTTAACTTTTTACTTAATTTCCTTGACTTATTTCAGATAATTTGATAAATTAATAGCGTGGATTAAATAAAGCTACATCCCGAAATTTCGGGGTTATTTTTTTACGAATTAGACACAAAGGAAACTAATATATACGAAAGGAACGAATGAGCTTTGTAGCTTTATTGAATTTTAACAGCCAATTCGTTTTATTCGTTTATTTTTGTATTTTTAGTGTTTTAATATGCCGACAGTCAACCAATTAGTCCGCAAGGGGCGGAAAAAAATTAAAAAGAAAGTAAAAAGTCCGGCTTTGCACACAAATCTGGACACTTTGCATAGGCGAAGAAAAGAACTGAAAAAGGGCTCGCCTTTCCGGCAGGGGGTCTGTTTGAAGGTGACGACCAGGACGCCGAAAAAACCGAATTCGGCTTTGCGAAAAATCGCCAGAGTCCGGCTTTCCAACGGCATGGAAGTAACCGCTTATATTCCGGGCATGGGCCATAACTTACAGGAGCATTCCATTGTGCTTTTGAAAGGCGGGCGGACCAAAGATTTACCCGGAGTCAGTTATAAGGTAGTTAGGGGAGTTTATGACGCCCAAGGGGTAGCCGGTCGCAAACAGGGCCGAAGTTGCTATGGAGCGAAAAGAGAAAAGAAATAAAATTTTTAATTTTATAATTTTTAATTTTGTAAATAAATTTTAATTTTTAATGTTTAAAAATTCAGACATTAAAAGATTATTTTAAAATTACAAAATTAAAAATTAAAAATTTCAATGAGGGGTAAACCAGCGCCAAAAAGAATAATTGCCGGTGACATTAAATATAATGATCACAATATTGCCAAATTCATAAATTATATTATGAGAGACGGCAAAAAAACCGTAGCCCAGAAAGTGGTTTATGGAGCTTTTGATTTGATAAAACAAGAGACCAAGCAGGATCCGCGGCATGTTTTCAATAAAGCTATAAAAAGAGTTTCTCCGCTTTTGGAAATCCGGGGCAAAAGAGTGGGCGGAGCCAACTACCAAGTGCCTTTTCAGGTGCGGGGAGACCGCCGTTTTACTCTGGCCTGCCGGTGGATAATCGCCGCCTCCGAAGCCAAAAAAGGCAAGCCCATGGCGGCTAAGCTGGCCCAGGAGATTTTGGACGCGGCCAAGGGCGAAGGCGCGGCCGTCAAGAAAAGGGAAGATGTCCAGCGCATGGCCGAGGCCAACAAGGCCTTCGCGCATTTCGCGCGCTAGCGCTAAACACGAATTTAACGAATCTAGACGAATTTAACGAATATTTGCCATGCTTAAAAATTTAAGGAAAACCCGGGGTTCAATTTTATTGGCCATGCTGATTGCGGTTATGATAATCGCGGTTTTGTATTACGGGGTTAGATTCTGGGGCGCGAAAGAAAAACCTGGTCAGGTGGAAAAACTTCAGGAAGTCAGACAGGCAGCCAATGAATTCGGCCAGCAGTATAATGAACTCCAGAAGCAGAGGCAGGAGGAAATGGAAGAACAAGGATTGTGATATTTTTGTAAAATTAATATTCCCTTTTGTCATTCCTAACTTGATTGGGAATTGCAGTAGAAATGGACTTTTGTAACCATCTCAATATTAATAATTGTACTACTCCCTCCTGTCTCTCCTGGATTCCCGCTTCCGCCTGCCTCGCCGGCAAGGCGGGCGGGAATGACAAAGTAATGTTATGCCCAGAGATTACTTGCTAGAAAAAACCACCCGCCTTTTCCCGAAGACTCGGGATTCGGCGAGGCGAGAAATGGATGTTTTTAAATTAATTATATTTTTAAGAAGTTAATTTATTATGAGAGATTATTCCTTGGAAAAAATACGAAACATCGGCATTGCCGCCCACATTGATGCCGGTAAAACCACCTTTACAGAAAGGGTGCTTTTTTATACTGGAAAAAAGCATAAAATGGGCGAAGTTCACGAAGGGGCGGCGGAAATGGATTGGATGGAACAGGAAAAAGAGAGGGGGATTACCATTACTTCGGCGGCCACTACTTGTTTTTGGAAAGATCATAAAATTAACATAATTGATACTCCCGGCCACGTTGATTTTACCGTGGAAGTGGAAAGATCTATGCGGGTTTTGGATGGAGCGATTGCCGTTTTTGACGGTTCAGCCGGAGTGGAGCCACAGTCAGAGACTGTTTGGCGCCAGGCCGATAAATATGAAGTTCCGCGTTTGTGTTTTGTCAATAAGATGGACAAAATGGGCGCGGATTTTTTTATGAGTTTGGATTCAATCAAGAAGCGCCTGAATCCCAAGGCGGTGGCGGTGCAGCTGCCGATCGGAGCTGAAAGCACGATCCGGGGCGTGATTGATTTAGTGGAACAGAAGGCCTATGAATTCAAGGGCGTGCATGGAGAAAAAATGGAGGAAATTGCCATTCCGAATGATATGAAAGCCGATGTGGAAAAATACAGAAATGAGATGATGGAAAAATCAGTTGAATGCGACGAAGAGGTAATGGAAAAATATTTGAATACCGGCGAGGTTAGCATAGAAGAATTAAAAAAAGCCATTCGAAAAGGAGTGATAAAAAATGAAATATATCCGGTCTTTTGCGGAACAGCTCTGCAGAATATCGGCGTGCAGTTGGCTTTGAATGGAGTAATTGATTATTTGCCTTCGCCCTTGGATGTGCCCGACATAGAAGGCCTGGATCCCAAAGATGAAGAGAAAAAAATATTGGTCAAAGCCGATGACAGCGCCCCTTTTTCCGGCTTGGCTTTCAAGATTGCCACTGATCCGTTCGTGGGCAAGCTTTGTTTTGTTCGAGTTTACTCCGGCGTATTACAATCAGGTTCTTACGTAGTTAATTCTTCCAACGGCAAAAAAGAGCGCATTGGCCGGATTGTCAGAATGCACGCCAACCACAGAGAAGAGGTCAAAGAAGTTTATGCCGGCGATATTGCCGCCGTGGTGGGATTAAAAGATACGGCTACAGGCAACACTTTGTCGGACGAAAATCGGCTGGTACTTTTGGAATCCATTATTTTTCCGGAACCGGTGATCAAGATCGCGGTTGAACCCAAGACTAAGGCCGATCAGGAGAAGATGGGCGTGGCTTTGGCTAAATTAGCCGAAGAAGATCCGACTTTTCGGGTAGAAACAGATGAGGAAACCAATCAGACTTTGATTTCCGGCATGGGCGAACTTCATCTGGATATTATTGTTGACCGAATGAAGCGCGAATTTAAAGTTGAAGCCAATATCGGCCAGCCTCAGGTTTCGTATCGGGAGACAATCAGACAAACAGCCGAGGCTGAAGGCAAATATGTCAAGCAGTCGGGCGGGCGGGGTCAGTACGGCCATTGCTGGTTGCGGCTTGAGCCCCAGCCGGAAGGAGGCGGTTTTGAGTTCGTAAATGAAGTAAGGGGCGGAGCTATCCCGCAGGAATATATTCCGGCTATAGAAAAAGGCGTTAAAGAAGCTATGGATCGGGGCGTGGTGGCCGGTTACCCTATGGTTGATGTTAAAATAGCGGTTTATGACGGTACTTACCATGAAGTGGATTCATCCGAAGTGGCCTTTAAAATGGCGGCTATTTTAGGTTTTAAGGAAGCGGCCAGAAAGGCCAAGACGGTTCTCTTGGAGCCGGTTATGAAAGTTGAAGTTACCACTCCGGAAGAATATATGGGCAATGTGGTCGGGGATTTAAATTCCAAGCGGGGCCAAATTGAAGAAATGACCGATCGGGCCAATATCAAGGTAATCCATGCCAAAGTGCCATTGGCGGAAATGTTTGGCTATGCCACTACTTTGCGTTCTATGAGCCAGGGCCGAGCTAACTATACTATGGAATTCCTGCATTACGCCGAGGTGCCGAAAAACGTGGCAGAAGAGATAATTGCCAAGAAAAGTTAAGCGGGGTTTAAAAATTGTTGACGATTGCGAAAGATTAGGTTAAAATAGAACTTAGCAGGGTTATAATTTTAAACAAAAAAATATGAAAAAGGGGGATAAAAATAATAAGCCCATAACAAAGGGCGAGGCGAAAAAAGTTGTTAGTGAAGTATTAGGTCAATTTACCGAAGATGTTTTATTGCCCTCTATAGAAAAAATAGTTAATAATCAAGTTGATGAGAAAATCGGCCAGCATAGGCATGAAATGAAAAATTATATTGATGAAAAATTAACTAGCACAAAAGGTGATATTATTTCATATATTAAGGGTGACCGGGAAAGGGATAAAAACTGGAAATTAAAGATTGTTAATATTTTAAAAAGAGAAAAATTAGCTAAATCTTCAGAGTTAAAATTTTTAGTGGATTTAGTTAGGTAATTTTAATGGGAGTATGCAAAATCAACTGCAAAAAGCCATAAATTTATCAAAAAAAACCGGCGACCGGGTGATTGTGGTTGATAGCGCCGGTTCGGATAGCGCTTTTGTGGTTATGGGCTTGGATGAGTATGAAAAACTGGTTTTAGGGAAAAGCGAAGTGCGCGACTTGACAGAAGATGAATTGCTTGATAAAATAAATCGCGATATTGCTATTTGGAAAAGCGACAATAGCGACAAGGGTTGGATAGGGGTCGGCGATGTTTTAGATGACAGATATTTGTCCAAAAATAAGCCTGATTTTATTAAGGATTACCGGGTCGGGGCTTTTGAGCCAAAAAATGAATATTTTAACAATTTTAAAGACGATTTTGAATTTGATGATGAAGATTATGACGAAGACGACGACAGGTATTATTACGAAGAAGACGATATGAAAGATTTTTATCAACTAAAACAAAGAGAGAGCGAAAAGACCAGAAACGCCTGGGAGATTCCGACCGATATAAAAGAGCAGGCCGAAGAGGTAATAGAAGACGAATCAATGATTTTTTAAATATTATTAAATTAAAGAGTAACGGCTGGTTGCCCCTCCCCACTTTTTTAGATATTTAAAAATATCTAAAAAAATGGGGAGGGAGTAGAAAACCCCCAAGAGGGGGCCGTTAAATAAATTTCATGGCAGAAAAATTTGAACGCACAAAACCCCATGTCAATGTAGGCACAATCGGCCACGTTGACCATGGGAAAACTACTTTAACCGCCGCCATATTAAAGGTTTTGGCCGGTAAAGGCTTTAGGGCTTCCGAGAGAAGCGTTGATCAGATTGACGCCGCTCCGGAAGAAAAAGAGCGAGGCATTACCATTGCTACGACTCATGTTGAATATGAATCAGAAAACAGGCATTATGCCCACGTGGATTGTCCTGGACACGCCGATTATGTCAAAAACATGATTACCGGCGCCGCTCAGATGGACGGTTCGGTTTTGGTCGTGGCCGCCACTGACGGCCCTATGCCTCAAACCAGAGAACATATTTTGCTGGCTCGGCAGGTAGGCGTGCCTTATATAGTGGTATTTTTAAACAAGTGCGACATGGTTGAGGATAAAGAATTAATTGATTTAGTGGAAGAAGAAATCAGAGATTTGCTTAAAAAATATGAATTTCCCGGCGATGAAACTCCAATTATTCGCGGTTCAGCTTTAAAAGCTTTGGAAAACCCGACTGGCGACGACGCCAAGCCGATTTTGGATTTAGTCAAGGCTTTAGATGAATATATTCCGGATCCGAAACGCGATATTGATAAGCCGTTTTTAATGCCAATTGAAGATATTTTTTCAATTGAAGGCAGGGGTACAGTCGTAACCGGGAGGATTGAAAGAGGCATTATTAAAATAAATGAAGAAATTGAAATAGTTGGTTTAAAAGAAACTCAGAAAACCGTAGTTACCGGCGTGGAGATGTTTAATAAATCTTTGGACGAAGGCCGGGCAGGCGATAATGCCGGCTTGTTGCTTCGCGGCACCAAAAAGGACGATGTAGAACGCGGACAGGTGTTGGCTAAGCCAGGAACAGTTAATCCACATACAGAATTTGAAACCGAAGTTTATATTTTATCCAAAGAGGAAGGCGGGCGCCACAAGCCGTTTTTCAAGGGCTATAAACCGCAATTCTATATCCGAACAACCGATGTTACCGGCGAGGTGACTTTGCCGGAAGGGACAGAAATGGTTATGCCCGGCGATACTATAAATTTAGTTGTAAAACTGATTAATCCGATTGCTTTGGAAGAAAAAATGAAATTCGCCATCCGCGAAGGCGGAAGAACAGTCGGCGCCGGCGTGGTTACCAAGATTATAAAATAGATAATGAGGCTCTCACTGTTTTTGGTGGGAGTCTTGAATTTATTTATAATTTACAAGTTATAAGTTAAACTGGTTAAATTAGTTGCAGTTGATATTTAACCAGTCTTAAAATGCAGATGGCAGTCAAAGAAAAAATCAGCAAAAAAGCTAATGAAAATAACGAGGAAAGCGATTTTAAGCAAAGAGTTCGCATTAAAATTAAGGCTTTTGACCACAAGATAATTGACAAGTCAACCAAGACTATAATTGAAACCGCCCAAAGGAGCGGAGCTAAAATTTTTGGACCGATTCCTTTGCCAACCGAAAAAAGGAAATATACTGTCAATCGCTCCACTTTTGTCCATAAAACCGCTCGCGATCAGTATGAGATGAGAACCCATAAAAGGTTGGTTGATATTCTGGATCCAACGCCTAAAACTATTGAGGAGTTGACTAATTTAAGTTTGCCAGCCGGAGTTGACGTGGAGATAAAAATGCAGTAACACTCAAATCTACGAATAATATTCAAATATACAAATATATGTTTGAATATTGATTGTGGATTTATAGGAGTTATAAGTGTATTAATAATTTTTCAGGCAACTCCAATTACTGGAAAGTGCTTGAATGAGAATTAATATTTAATAGGAGAAAAAGTTCAACAAAATTACAGTTAATTGAATATTATTTATTCATTTTGAGCTGGTTTTTGTTGAAAGGACCAGTTTTTTTATCTACGAATTACGAATACTTTACGAATTTACGAATGATAAAGATTTGTAAATTGGTAATAGATTAGTAATTTGTAGAGTATGAAGTTTATTTTAGGTAAAAAATTAAATATGACGCAGGTTTGGCAGGGCGATGTTGTGGTGCCCGTAACCAGAATACAGGCCGGACCTTGCGTGGTTGTGCAAGTAAAAGATGAAAAAAAAGACGGCTACGTGGCTGTCCAGGTTGGCTATGGAGAGAAGAAGGAAAAAAATATTAGGAAGCCGCAAAGGGGCCACATGAAAAAGACCAAAGTAAATTCGAGATATTTGCGGGAATTCAGGCTTCTAAGTACGCTAAAGGACGCTAAGAAGCGCCAAGAAATAGAATTAAAGGTTGGAGATGTGATTAATGTTGGTACATTTGAAGAGGGAGATAAAGTCCAAGTGGAGGGAGTTTCCAAGGGCAAGGGGTTTCAGGGTGTGGTCAAGCGGCACGGTTTTTCCGGTCAAAGAAAGACTCATGGCACCAAAGATCAGTTGCGCATGCCGGGTTCAATCGGCGCTACCGGGCCGGCCCATGTTTTTAAAGGCATGAGGATGCCGGGCAGAATGGGAGGAGATAAAAATACAATTTTAAATTTAAAAATAATTAAAGTTGATAAGGATAAAAATGAGTTGTTAATCAAGGGGGCTGTTCCCGGCGCTCGCAATGGTTTAATTTTGATTTCGGGACCAGGTGAGTTAATGCTAAGTACGCCGAATATGCCAAGCGACGCCAAGAAAGCGTCAAAAGACGGAGTTGAGAAAATTGAGAATAAAAAAGAAGAAAAACCGGAAGAGGTTAAAAGCAAAGAAGTTAACAAGCCCGAAAATAAAGACAAGAAATAAGAAATTTAAAAAATAACCACAATAAGCTTGAATTCAAATTATAAATTTATTATTTTATTATATGTTGAAAGTGAGTGTTTACAACCAAAAGGTAGAACCAGTCGGTGAGATGAAATTGTCCGACAAGATTTTTGGCGTGAAAACAAACGCGGTGTTGGTGCATCAGGCGATGGTTGCTCAGATGGGAAATGAGAGGCAGGTGCTAGCCCACACCAAAGGTAAAGGCGAAGTGCGAGGCGGAGGCAAAAAACCTTGGCGTCAAAAAGGCACCGGCCGGGCCAGAGCCGGTTCAAGCCGGTCTCCGATTTGGAGAGGCGGGGGCGTTACTTTTGGACCGACTAAAGACAGGAATTTTTCTAAGAATATTAACAAAAAAATGAGACAAAAAGCCATGTTGATGGTTTTATCCGACAAAGTAGCTTCCGGCAGATTAGCAGTGTTGGATAAATTAGAAGCAGAAGAATACAAGACAAAGGTTTTTGACAAGATGTTAAAGGGGTTTGAAAAGATTGGAAAAAATTTAAAGGAAAAAGCAGATAAGAAGGATACAAAGACACAAAAACACAAAAACACAAAAACACGAAAACAGAAGAGTAATAAAGTGAAAAGAAGCGTTTTGATTGTCAGCGACAAGAAAGATGAAAAAGTTAAGTATTCCGGGCGGAATTTGGCGGGCGCAAAAATAATCAATCTGGAAAATATAAATATATTAGATTTACTGAAATTCAGAGATTTAGTTTTAACAAAGGGGGCAATTGAGAAAATTGAAAAAATTTATAAAAAATAATTATTTAAATTGTTTATATGGCATTATTTTGGGGAAAGAAGAAAGATGATAAAAAAGACGAAGCGAAAGCTGACGAAAAGTCAGCTGAGGTTAAGGTTTCTAAAAAAGAAGAAAAAGTAAAATCTGAAAAGAAAAAAGCGGTTATTGAAAAAGGGAGCATGAAAGATCTTTATGGCGAGAGTCAGGCTAAGGCCCCAAAAAGAGAGAAGAATAAAGTTGACGCAAAAGATAAGCCCGAAGAGAAAAAAATTGAAAGCAAGGTTAGAAAGCACGGCAACGCTTATAAAATTTTAGTTAAGCCACTGGTGACAGAAAAGGCCGCTGATTTAAGCAAGGAAAACAAATATGTTTTTGAGGTTAATTTGGGAGTCAATAAAATTGAAATTGCCAAGGCGGTTGAAGAAATTTACGGGATTAAGCCATTGAGTGTTAATATAATTAAAGCCAGCGGAAAAAGCGTGCGCTATGGACGCACTCAAGGCAGAAAAAAGAATTGGAAAAAAGCTATCATTAAACTGCCGGCCGGTAAAGATATAAAGATTTATGAAGGCGTCTAATACACGGACTAAAGCGGATTTTATGCGGACTAGGCGGAATTTTTCCGCGTTAGTCTGCGTTCAGTCCGCATAAGTCTGCGAATAGTATGGGAATTAAAAAAGTAAAACCAACCACACCGGGAAGACGTCAAGCTACTTTTGACGATTTTTCTGATATTACCGCTAAAAAGCCGGAAAAAAGTTTGATTAAAATAAAGAAAAGAACCGGAGGCAGGAATGCTCGTGGAGTGATTACTGTGCGCCATCGGGGCGGGGGAGCCAGAAGATATGTCCGTCAAATTGATTTTAAGAGAGATAAATTTGACATTCCAGCCAAAATAGCTACTATTGAATATGATCCTAATCGCGGGGCCAGAATAGCTTTGCTCCATTATGTTGACGGCGAGAAGAGGTATATAATCGCTCCGGTCGACCTAAAAGTGGGGGACAAAATAATAAGTTCAGAAAAGTTGATTGAAATAAAGACGGGCAACGCCATGCCGATTAAATTCATCCCGGCCGGAATTGCCGTGTACAATGTAGAATTAGAACCGGGCCAGGGGGCTAAATTAGCCCGCGGAGCCGGCAATGCTATCTATGTTATGGGCGTGGAAGGAAAATTTGCCCAATTAAAAATGCCATCCGGAGAGATTAGATTGATAAAGAAAGAATGTTTCTGCACAGTCGGCCAGGCCAGCAATCCTGATAGGCGCCACATAAAGCTTGGTAGCGCCGGCCGCAAAAGGCGGTTGGGCATTAGGCCGACAGTTCGCGGCACAGCAATGAATCCGGTTGATCATCCCCATGGCGGCGGAGAAGGCAATCAGTCAATCGGCCTAAAGCATCCCAAAACCCCTTGGGGAAGACCGGCCCTGGGTGTTAAAACAAGGAAGAGAAGCAAAAGATCAAATAAGATGATTATTAAGAGGCGGGGGAAAAAGAGAGGGTAGAAAGGGTAGAATTTCTAATATCTAATTCCTAATTTTTAATAGAATTTAAAATATGTCAAGAAGTTTAAAAAAGGGACCATATATTAATGAGCGGTTACTGAAAAAAATTAAAGATTTAAAGCCTGGGGACAAGACAATTATTAAGACCTGGGATCGGACTTGTACGATTACGCCGGAGATGGTGGGTTTTACTATTGGCGTACATAACGGCAAGCAGCATGTTCCGGTTTATATAGTTGAAAATATGGTTGGCCACAAGCTGGGTGAGTTTTCACTTACTAAGAAATTTATCGGCCACGGCGGTCGGATGGCCAAAACCCAAGAAAAAGACGCCCAGTAATTTATAAATTAAGATTTGGAATTAAAATATATGGAAATCAAGGCTAATTTAAAACATCTGCGGATGTCACCCAGAAAAGTTCGTCTGGTAGTTGATGTTGTGCGCGGTTTGGGAGTTGAAAAAGCCTTGGACCAGCTGAAGTTCATGAATAAAAAGGCGGCTAAACCTTTAATTAAGCTAATTGATTCCGGAGTTGCCAATGCTGAAAATAGTTTTGAATTAGAAAAAAGCAATTTATTTATAAAAGAAATCAGAGTGGACGAAGGAGTTACCCTAAAGCGCTGGATGCCCAGGGCTCAGGGCCGAGCTACGCCGATTAGGAAGAGAGCTAGCCACATCAGTTTGGTTTTAGGGGAAATTAAGGAAAGCAAAAAGAAAAAAGCCAAAAGCCAAAAAATTGAAGCCCCGATTAAATTGGGCGAAAAGCCAAAGCAAGCGGAAAAACCCGATAAGGCGGAAAAAACGGATAAAACAGAAAAGATTAGCAAGGAATTTATAGAAGAAAAGAGCAAGGAAATTGTTGATCCAAGGGGTGAAGGCCGAGGCGAGCATACTAAAATAGAAGGTGGCAGCCGCCGGGGATTTATGAAGAAAGTGTTTAGGCGGAAAAGCGGGTAGCACTCAAATATATGAATGTCTGCCTGTCGGCAGACAGGAATTCAAATCTACAAATATAAAATAAGCCGAAAAGTCAATAAAATAGAATTTGTAGATTTGAATAACATTTGTAGATTGGAATTATATTTATGGGAAAAAAAGTAAATCCAAAAATTTTAAGAATGGGAATTATCAGGACTTGGCCGTCTCGGTGGTTTGGTAGTGGCCAGGATTATATAAAAAAAGTAGAGCAGGATGTGAGAGTCAGGCGGTTTTTAATTAGAGAATTACGGGAAGCCGGAGTAGACAGGGTGGAAATAGAGCGCAACGCCAGTAAAATTGTTATTAATATTTATACCGCCAAGCCGGGCCTTTTGATAGGCCGGGGAGGAACCGGAGCCGAGGATTTAAAAAAGAAAATTCATGGTAAATTTTTAAAAAATTTCAGAATCGGGGGAATTGATTTAAATATTCATGAAGTGGACAGGCCAAATTTAAGCGCCCAAATTGTAGTTCAGCAGATGATTTTGGAGATTGAAAAAAGAATGCCTTTCCGGCGGGTGATGAAACAGGCCGTTAGCCGGGTGGAGCGGGCCGGAGCCCTGGGAGTCAAAACAATAATCGCCGGACGTTTAAACGGAGCCGAAATTGCCAGAACCGAAAAGCTGGTTTCCGGAAAAGTCCCTTTGCATACCCTGCGGGCAGACATTGATTATGCCCGGGGCGTGGCCGCCACAACCTACGGCAGTATAGGCGTTAAAGTTTGGATTTATAGAGGTGAAATTTTTGAAAGAGAAGAAAATAAAGTCGGCGATGTAGTCGGCAAGAAGACAAAATAACATTTGTAAATTGGAATTATTATGTTGCAGCCTAGAAAAACCAAACATAAGAAATCGCACAAAGGCAAGCGAGGCGGAAAAGCCAGCCGTTTGACCACTATTAGTTTTGGTTCTTACGGATTAAAAAGTTTGGGGTCGCATTGGATAACTTCCAGGCAGATTGAAGCCGCTCGCCGGGTGATGACCAGATATACCAAAAGAGGCGGCAGTATTTGGATAAGGATTTTTCCTGATAAACCGGTAACAAAGAAAGGCGGCGAGGTGCCGATGGGTAAGGGCAAGGGTTCGGTTGATTATTATGTGGTCGTGGTTAAGCCGGGCATGATTATGTTTGAGATGGAAGGGGTTCCGGAAAAAATGGCCAAAGAAGCTATGGAGCGGGCAGCTCATAAGTTGCCAATTAAGTGTAAGTTTGTGACGAAGTAGTCGCATATCGCATAACGAATTTGATTTTTGAAATTTGTTCGTTTTAAGAAAATGGATAAATTAGCAGGAATTAAAAATATGGGAGGATAAAATGAAATATTATTTTGCGGAAGATCAGGAAAAAGCATTGGTCTTGCTGAAAAAAATTGCAACAGAAGAAGGCCTTACTACTCAAAGGATGTTAGCAAGAGAGCTGGGTGTTTCAACAGGATTAATAGCCCAAGCTTTATCGGGAAAAGACCCAATCAGAAAGTGGTTTCTTGAAAAAGTGTGTTCCAAATTTGGCGAAAAATTTGGAACAAATATTAGAGATTTTAGCTTTGTTAAAGATATTAAAGGCGGTTCAGGTAAAATTCAATTTTTTATAAATAAATTATTAAAGGACATTAAAAGCACAGGTAAGTATCCAAACAAATATAGGATCAAGCATTTAGCTTTAATAATTGAGCAAGCCGGGGAAGAAATTAAAAAATTATAAAAACAGCAGATAAAGAATGATTATTCCTGGGCAAGATTTTAACTTGCCCACCAAATAAATTAGAATTTTAAATATTTATGATTACGTTACGCGATATGCGTTATGCGATACGAGAAATAAATGGAATTTAAAGAACTAAAGAAAAAAACTGAATCGGAGTTGCATAAAATCTTAGCCGAGTCCAGGGACAAGCTAAGGGATTTGAGATTTAAAGACGCCAATAAACAGTTAAAAGACGTAAGAGAAATCAGAGAAATACGGGAAATGATTGCGCGAGTTTTGACATTATTGAATAATAAGAAAAGTAATTAGTAATTGGTAATTAGTAATTTGAAAAAATAGACAGAGCTCTAATTATAAGTTATTAGTTACAAATTACATAAAATATGACCAAAGAAAAAGAATTAGAAAAAAAATTAGATAATAAAAAAATTACCAAGCGCAAACTAAACGGCATTGTTGTCAGCGATAAGATGGATAAAACCATCGTGGTTAGGGTTGATAAGGTTAAACAGCATCCGAAGTATAAAAAGAGATATGCAGCTAGCAAAAAATATAAAGTTCATGACGAAAAAAATCAGTTTAAAGAAGGTGATAAGGTTATATTTGTAGAATGTCGGCCCTTGTCCAAGGATAAAAAGTGGCGAGTTTTATACGCCAAGTAACGCTAAATTACGCCAAGCCCCGCCAATTTATTGGCGTTAGTTGGCGAAATTAGCGAACCAATATGATTCAACAGGAAACAAAATTTAAAATAGCGGATAATTCAGGGGCGCGCGTAGTCCAGTGTATTAAGGTTTTGGGAGGCACCAAGAGGCGATATGCCGGCGTGGGAGATATTATTACTGCCAGCGTTAAAGAAGCCACTCCGCATACAGCCATAAAAAAAGGCGATGTAGTTCGAGTTGTGATTGTGCGCACCAAAAAGGAAATTAGGCGAAAAGACGGCACTTATGTTCGGTTTGACGAGAACGCCGGTGTGATAATTGATAAAGAAAAAAAAGAACCGAAAGCCACTCGCGTATTCGGCCCTATCCCTAGAGAAGTCAGGCGCAAAGGTTTTTTCAAAATTGCCAGTATGGCGCCGGAAGTGTTGTAACCTCACCCCCGGCCCCTCTCCTTCGTAAGGAGAGGGTGGCGATCCGCCAGCCGGCGGAGAGCCGAGTGAGGTTAGATTTGCATTTTAATTTTTGAAATTTGTTCGTTAGTCGCACAACACGTAACGCATAACGTGGAACGCGGAATAATGACCAGAAACAGAAATCAAAAATAAGGAGGGTATAAGATGAAACAGTTAGGAGGAGTGCAAATAAAAATACTCAAAGATGATAATGGCAAACTATATCGTCAGACGGTGATAGATGCCGGAGATACGGAAAAAAACTATGGCACCGTGCTTTTACCGCCCAAGATCGCTGATGCCACACAGAACGTGCTTAATGAAGCTCAACACCGGATCTTTGAAATTTTTACAGATTGTGTTGCCGGGAATTAATATTGGTCATACTTTAGTTGTAAAAATCATCGGGGCAAGCAGTTAAAATGCCCCTTTAAACAAATCAATAATTTAAAATAATTTGTAAATTCGTAACAAATTCGTAATTCGTAGAGCTATGAAAATTAAGAAAGGAGATAAGGTAAAAATAATAACAGGAAAAGACAAGGGCAAGACCGGCAAGGTGTTGCAGGTTTTTCCATCCCGAAATCGAGTTTCAGTTGAAGGCAGGAATCTGTTGATCAAGCATATGCGGCCCAGGCGGCAAGGCGAGCCGGGCCAAAGGATAGAATTTCCGGCTCCCATGGCTTTGTCTAATTTAATATTAACTTGTCCTAAATGCAGTAAACCGACCAAGGTTGGATATAAAGTAGTTGAGATAAAAAAAGAGAGCGGAAAGGTTAAAAAAAATAAAAGTAGAATTTGCAAAAAATGCAAGCAAATTATTGATTAAGCACTCAAATCTACGAATGATATTCAAATCTAAAAATATTTTGAGTATCATTCGTAGATTTGAATAAATTTGTAAATTTGAGCGTATGAGGTTAAAAGAATTATACAAAAAAGAAATAGTGCCGAAGATGAAAGAAAAATTCGGCTACAAAAATGACTTGGCTGTACCCAGGCTGATTAAGGTAACGGTTAATGTTGGTTTTGGCCGACAAGCGAAAGAAAAGCAGTTTATTACCAATGTTGAAAAAAGTTTGGTTAAAATTACCGGGCAAAAGCCGGTTTTAACCAAAGCTAAAAAATCCATTTCTTCTTTTAAGGTTCGCGAGGGCATGATTATCGGAGCGATGGCGACTTTGCGGGGCCAGAGGATGTATGATTTTACGGAGAAATTAGTTAATATATCATTTCCAAGAGTTAGAGATTTTAGAGGAATTAATGAAAAATCAGTTGATAAGGCGGGTAATTTAAGTGTTGGTTTTAAGGAGCATTTGGCTTTTCCCGAAATCAAAGCCGATGATGTTGAAAATATTCATGGGCTGGAGATTTGTCTTTCCACCACCGCTAAAACCCAGGAAGAAGGCGCAGAATTATTTAAATTAATGGGATTTCCCTTTAAAAAATAACACTCAAATCTACGAATGAATCCAAATCTACAAATATAAAGCAATATAAATAGGTGATAAATATAATTCGTAGATTTGAATAACATTTGTAGATTAGAGTGAATAGTATGGCAAGAAAAGCATTGTTAGCAAAAGCAAAAAGAAAACCTAAATTTTCAACGCGTGTTGTCAGGCGCTGTTGGCGCTGTGGCCGCAATCGCGGTTATATGCGGGATTTTGCTTTGTGCCGGATTTGTTTCCGAGAATTGGCCGATAACGGGGAGTTGCCTGGGATTAAGAGATCTAGCTGGTAAGGTAAATGTTGTGTATTTTATAAATTTAGAATTATTTAGCAATTAACTAATTAACTAACGCCTATGACAGACCCAATCGCAGACATGTTAGCAAGAATACGAAATGCCTCTGTAGTAAAAAAGCAGGAGGTGTCTTTGCCTATGAGCAAGATTAAGTATGCCATTGCCAAGGTTTTGGAGGGAGAGGGCTGGATCCAAAAGGCAGAGGTGGTTAAAGGCGGTATCTCCGGGCGGAAGAATTCTAAAAATGTTTCTTTTGATGAATTAAAAATAGTTTTAAAATACAAGAAAAGCGGAAAATCAGTTATTACCTCAATCAAGAGAATCAGCAACCCGGGTCTGCGCATTTACGCAGGTAAAAAAGAGTTGCCTAGAGTTTTAAATAATTTTGGTATAGCCATAATTTCCACCCCTCAAGGCCTAATGACCAATAAAGAAGCCAGGAAGAAAAAAGTCGGGGGAGAAGTTATTTGCGAAGTTTATTAATATGTCTAGACTAGGAAAATTACCAATTGAATTATTAGATGGAACTCAAGCAAAAGTTGAGGGAGATTTTATAATTATCAAGGGGCCCAAGGGGGAATTGAAAGAAAAAATAAACGATAAAGTTATAATTGACATTAAGGATAAGGAAATTATAGTGAGCGTAAAAAATCCGAAAGACAAGCAGGATAAATCTTTGTGGGGATTATTTAGGAGTTTGATAAATAATATGGTTGTGGGCGTGACAGAGGGTTTTGAAAAAAAATTGGAAATAAACGGAGTTGGTTATCGGGCGGCGGTCGTTGGTAGAAAATTAACTTTGAACGTTGGCTTTTCCCATCCGGTTGAAAAAGAAATGCCGGAGGGTATAAATGCGAGCGTAGAAGGAAATGTTATTACCATTTTTGGAATTGACAAACAGTTGGTAGGTGAAGTGACAGCTCAAATCAGAAGGGTTCGTAAGCCGGAGCCATATAAAGGTAAGGGCATTAAATATATTGATGAAGTTATCAGGAGAAAAGCCGGTAAGTCGGCCGTGAAAGGAGAATAATTCAGGGTCTACGAATCTATCCCGAGTACTCGGGATGGGAAATAAAGGTGAAGTTAAGGTAGCTAATTTAATACAGATAGGTCTATAATTAAATTTAAGCGTATAAGTTTTATTATATTAAATATGGACAAGGAAAAAATTAAACAACAAAAAAGACAAAGAAGGAAAGTAAAGATTAGAAAGAAAATTAAAGGCACGGCCAAGTGTCCGAGATTAAGCGTGTTTAGATCAAATAAAGGCATGTATTTGCAATTAATTGACGATGAAAAAGGCAAAACATTGGCTAGCGCCAATAGTCTTGAAATTAAGTCCAAAGGCGCTAAAAAAGATATTAGTTTAAAGTTGGGAAAGTTAATCGCCGAGAAAGCAAAAGGCAAAAAAATAAAAAAAGCGGTTTTTGACAGAGGCGGATATAGATACCATGGTCGGGTAAAAGCTGCGGCTGATGGCGCCAGAGAAGGAGGGTTGGAGTTTTAATTTCTAATTTCTAATAAAATGATAAAAGAAAATAATAATAAAAAAACAAAGGCTGAGAATAAAATTACGGAAGTAGGCAAGACTAAAGATACTAATAAGGGCGCGGCGCAAGTGGTGGCCAAGTCTGTTTATGGCGAGAAAAAAAGAGGAAGAAGGATGGGGAGGAAGCCATCAAAAAAAGACGATGATTTTGATCAGAGAATTTTGGATTTAGCCAGAGTTACCAGAGTGATGGCCGGGGGCAAAAGAATGCGCTTCCGGGTTTGCGTGGCTATTGGCGACAAAAAAGGCAAGGTCGGCATCGGCATGGGCAAGGGCGCCGATGTGTCCATAGCCGTAAACAAAGCCGTAAACCAAGCTAAAAAAAATATAGTTGACGTGCCAATTGTGAGAGATACTATTCCCCATGAATTTTATTTTAAAACCGGAGCGGCTAAAATTTTATTTAAGCCGGCCCAAAAAGGGCGGGGCGTGATTGCCGGCGGAGTGGTACGCATTATTTTTGAACTGGCCGGCGTTCAAAATGTGAGCGCTAAAATTTTAGGTACCAATAACAAGGTTAATAACGCCAAATGCACGATTGAAGCCCTAAGGAGGATGAAAAGAGTGGAGGTTAAGAAGAAAGAGGATAATAAAAACAAGGACGACAAAAAGGCGAAGAACAATAAAGGCGGAAAGGTTGATTTAAAAAATAACCAATAATCAATTCCCAATAATCAAACAATTTTTAATAAATAATAATAAATTAGTAGAGTATTTTATATTTAATATTTTATATTGTTTGGAATTTGATTATTAATTATTGATTATTATGACTTTAAGTCTACATACAATCAAAAAATCCGGAGCAGTAAAAAAGAAGCGCAAGCGAATCGGGCGGGGCAACGCTTCCGGCCATGGCACTTATAGCGGTCGGGGCCAGAAGGGTCAAAAATCCCGAGCCGGTGTTTCTAGGCTAAAATTAAAAAAGATCGGCGCCAAAAGAGGCCGGTCTGCTTGGCGTGGCGTGCCCAAGCTTCGGGGCTTTAAATCCGACAAACCCCAAAATCAGGTAGTTAAAATTATTGATATTAACAAAAATTTTAAAGACAACGAAATAGTCAACCCAAAGATTTTGCTTAAAAAAGGAATAATTGATAGAATAGAATTACCAATCAAGATTTTAGGCAAAGGAAAATTAACCGTTAAGGGTTTGAAATTTGAGGGAGTGAAGATGAGCGAAGGGGTGAGGAAGAATATAGAAGCAAAAAGTAATCTGCCCGCCGACAAGGCGGGGAAGTAAGAAAGATTGATTTTAACTTAATTTAGCCGTGAATGGCAGGGTTAATATAAAATTTATAAGCCCGACAAATCGGGCTATATCTAAAAAATATTTTTGCGCATATCCCGCTTCAGCGGAATTACAAAATTAAGAGCTTAGCCGAGGTATCACAATATCATGTTAAACAAACTTTTACAAATTTGGAAAGCGAAAGACCTGCGGAAGAATATCGGCTTTGTTTTGGCTATGCTGGTCATTTTTCGCATGGCTGCCCATATTCCGATTCCGGGAGTAAATATAGCGGCCTTGCAGGAATTTTTTGGTTCCAATCAGATTTTGGGGCTTCTTAATATTTTTTCCGGCGGCGGCATGCAGAATTTTTCCGTGGTTATGATGGGAGTGACGCCCTATATTACTTCTTCTATTATTTTTCAGCTCTTAGCCATGATTGTACCCAAACTGGAAGAGATGCAAAAAGAGGAGGCCGGGAGGCAAAAAATCAATATGTGGACCAGATGGCTGACTGTGCCTTTGGCCATGACCCAGTCCTATGGCATGATTACGCTTTTGCGCCGCTCTTCTTTTGATATTTTGGGCGACATAACTAATTTTGATTTGCTTAGCATGATTTTAGTAATTACAGCCGGGACAATATTTTTGATGTGGATAGGAGAGCTGATTACCGAAAAAAAAGTTGGCAACGGGATTTCTCTTTTGATTTTTGCCGGCATTGTGTCTGGACTGCCCCAAATTATTCAACAGACAGTGGTGACTTTTGACCCTTCCAAATTGTTTATTTTGATCGGATTTATCGGCATTGCCTTAGTGACAGTCATTGGAGTGGTAGTGATAAATGAAGGCACTCGCAATATACCGGTTCAGTACGCCCGCCAGGTTAGGGGCAGCCGGATGTACGGGGGCACTTCCACTCATTTACCTTTGCGCGTTAATATGGCCGGAGTTATTCCGATTATTTTTGCTATTTCCGTGGTGTTATTCCCGCCTATGATCGCCCAATTTTTTATGCAAGCCAGAACCGTTTTTATCGCCAGAGCGGCTGAGTGGGTAATTACTATTTTTCAAAATCAATTATTTTACGGTATTTTGTATTTTCTTTTGGTTTTTAGCTTTACTTATTTTTATACGGAAGTTATTTTTCATCCCACTCAGATCGCCGAGAATCTGCAAAAGCAGGGCGGATTTATACCCGGAATCAGGCCGGGCCGGCACACCAGCGAGTATTTAGCCAATACCACCCATAAAATTATTTTCGTGGGCGCTTTATTTCTAGGTATTATTGCGATTTTGCCTTTGATAATGCGATATTTTACCGGCATTCAGGCCCTGGCCTTGGGCGGCACCTCGCTCTTGATTGTGGTATCGGTAGTGATTGAGATTGTCAAAGAAGTGGAGTCCCAGCTGACTATGCGGGAGTATGAGGGCATGTAATAATACCTCCTTGTTTAATCGTCCGCAAACACATCCGCCAAGGCCGGCGGATTTTTAATATATTAGTTTTTTGCAAATTTTTAGTTATTTGTGTTATAATAACCACAGGTATTATTTGTGTTAATTTTATATGGAGTCAAGAGTCGCTATTAGGACGGAAAAACTTAATTTTATCTATAATAAGGGCCAAGATAATGAATTTCAGGCCCTGGTTAATGTTGATTTGGAAATTCGTCGGGAAGAATTTGTGATTATTTTCGGGCCTTCCGGCTGTGGTAAATCAACCTTGCTTCATGTAATTGCCGGGTTGGAAAAGCCCAACCGGGGTAAAGTAATTATTAATGACAAGGATTTATTAAAATTAGATAAAAATGAGTTTGCTAATTTTCACCGCCGCCAAATTGGCATTATTTATCAGGCCTATAACCTGATTCATACTTTAACGGTTTTAAATAATGTGGCTTTGCCCCAGATTTTTTTGAGCGTTGATAGAGGGGAGAGGGAAAAAAAATCTCTAGAGCTTCTAAGCCGTTTTGCCATAGAAAAACACGCCAGAAACCTCCCAACTGAACTTTCCGGCGGCCAGCAGCAGAGAATCGGCATCGCCCGGGCCATCATTAATGATCCGGATATAATTTTGGCTGACGAGCCGGTCGGCAACCTTGATTCCGCTACCGCCAAAAATGTTTTGGACATATTAAAAGATCTTAATAAAAAAGAAAAAAAGACCGTGATTTTAGTTACGCATAATCCGGAGAATTTAAGCTATGGCGACCGGGTGATATATATGAAGGACGGAATGATAACTAAGGAAACCGCCAAGCATTATAAAATAACCGTTACCAAGGAAAAGGGGGCCCAGGAGGCGCCCATGACCCAATTGGAGCAGGTTATGCAGGCCTATCAGGGACTAAAGTCAGAACAAATAAATATTTTGATTATGCCTTTTAAAGCGACGGCTTTTGCTCATCATTTTTTATCTAAGCGCAATTTGGATGAAACAAAAATTTTTGAAGATAATATGCAGAGAAGGCTGATGAAGCAAATGGATTCAGAAGATTTTTTCAAAATTTTAAATAGGCCGTTTCAGCAAGGCGGAGTCGGCCTGGACAAAAGAACCGCTGAAAAAATAGTTTCCAGGATTAATAAAATAATTATATTGGCTTATTTTCTGGCTAAAAAATACCGCCAGCGCAAAGACTCGGACGGTAAGCATATAAAAATTACCGAAGAAGAAAAAGCCAAAAAACTAATGAGCTATTTGCTTTATATCTGTCAAGAAAAAGAGTTGGCCCTGCCGGAGCGAAAAGAAAAGGAGCGATTGGAAGTGGCGGTATTGGACCGCTTGGCTAACCAGATAACCAAAAGTGAACTGTTTAAACAACTTGACTTGCCTTATAAGGAAGGCGGAGCCGGCCTTCACGCAAAAACCGCCCGAGCTATTACCGAAGAAATGGAATTAATGCTTATTACTTTGTACGGAATAAAGCCGTGATTATCTATAAAACAAAAAAACATTAAAACAACAAAATACATTTTTTATTTTTTTGCGCTTTCACTTTTTAAAGAAATATTTTTATGTTAATTCAAGATATCTTTAGATTATCAACCAGAATGTTCAAAGCCAATCGTTCCCGAACGGTTTTGACGGTTTTGGGGATTAGCGTCGGCATTGGCACGATTCTTTTTTTGGTTTCTTTAGGGTATGGCCTGCAGAGATTGATTTTGAGCCAGATTACCACTTCCGAAGCGCTTTTAAGCCTGGATGTTAGCACAGTTGATGAAAATATGGCCCTAAACAATGATTCGGTTGCGGAAATAAAAAGAATTCCCGGAATTGATAAGGCGAGTCCGGTAATTTCTATGCCGGTCCAAATGGAAATTGGAGATATTTCCTCTGAATTAATAGCTAATTTTGCCGAACCGGTTTTTTTTAGCTTGGAAGGCATGACAACCGTGGAGGGCCGGTTATTTTCAGATAGCGACGAAGCCGGGGACGGCATTATTATTTCTTCCGCTGCCTTGCAGCTTTTTGGCCTGGATGCGGCCAATTTTCAGGAAAAGACCGCTAAGTTTAATTTAATAGTGTCTGAAAAAGGCGAGTCCGAAGAAGATGTTTTTAAAAATATAATTAAACTGGAGCCGGAGTTTAAGATAATTGGCATTATAAACGATGATAATTTCAGCTATGTTTATATGCCAATTTCCGCCAGCCAGGGTTTGGGCATAGATAATTACAGCCGTTTAAAAATAAAAGTTGCTAAAGAAGATAATTTAAATGAAGTCAGAAACGCCATAATTGAGAAGGGATATATGGTGAGCGCTTTATCCGATGTTATAGATCAGGCCAACCAGATATTTAAAATAATTCAGATTATTTTAGGTCTTTTCGGAGTAGTAGCCTTGATAGTCAGCGCTATTGGCATGTTTAATACCATGACCATCTCGCTTCTAGAGCGGACTCAGGAGATAGGCATAATGAAGGCCTTAGGAGCCACCGGGGTTGATGTCTGGAATATGTTTTTGGCCGAGTCGGTTATTATCGGTTTTTTGGGCGGCTTAGGCGGAATTATTATTGGAGTTGTGGGCGGCGAACTTTTTAATTATGGGATTAATCTCTTGGCTGGAGCTTTTGGCGGAGTGAAAATTGATTTATTTTATACACCGGTTTGGTTTGCGCTTTTGATTATTCTGTTTTCCGTGGTGGTCGGCCTGATGACCGGCATTTATCCGGCTAGCCGGGCAGCCAAGACAAATTGCTTGGAAGCGATTAGGTATAAATAGGGTTTAGGTTTTTAGGACGCAGGGGAATATGAATTTCCGCCCGAGGCGGATCAGCCATGGGCTGAAAGATTTAAAAATATTAAATAATTATAAAAATATGGGGATATTGTTCAGCCGCCCGAGCGGCAGCCAAAAATTTAATAAATTTAAGCAAATAGGCGGTTCTTCCGGCCAAAAGATTTTAAAGAAAATGGATTATGCTGACAGGGCAAAGTTAAAAGGATTCGTGAAAGGAATAGGTTCTCAAAGAGTGTCAATTCAGAAGGCGGCCAAAGCCATAGGCGATGAGCACGGCAGTGTCCTAAAAAATAAATTTTTGACTGCGGCGGAAAAACACTATAGCGGCGGTTTAACAGAGAAACAAAGAGAGAGAAACATAAAGACGACTATGGCCAAGGATGAAATTTTGGGTCAAGTCGGCGGCGGAGAGAAAGGGTCGGCCGCCAAGCGCTTTGGCTTGAAAGACCCCAATACCGGCTTTGCCGGTCAGAAAAAGCAAAACGTTTCCAGTCCGAATCCAATTCCTAAAAAACCGGCGGGCGGATTTAATAAAAGCGTTTCCAATTTAAATATAATTCCGCCCAGAAGCGGAGGCGGGGGCACGGGGATTCCTTTATCAAGAGTAGGGTAATAAGGCAGTTTTTGCTTTTTAATCTTTAGTAATTTTTTATGTATTTGACAGCGTTTCTATTTATTCTCGGCTTTGTTTTTTTAATCAAGGGCGCAGGTATATTAATTGACGGTTCTTCATCTATTGCCAGGAGATTTGGAGTCTCGGCTTTTTTTATTGGCCTAACCGTTGTTGCTTTTGGCACTTCGGCCCCGGAATTGGTGGTGAGCGCCTTAGCCGGCATCAGAGGGAATTCCGGTCTGGCTTTGGGTAATTTAATTGGCTCCAATATGGCTAATACTTTATTGATATTGGGCACGGCGGCCATAGTTCGGCCTTTGATAGTAAAAAGAAATACAATTAATAAAGAGATTCCTTTTTCGCTTTTGGCTGTTTTAGCCGTAGGTATTTTGGCTAATAATTTTTTAATTGACGGGGTTTCTTCCGAAGGGCTGGCCAGAACAGATGGATTGATTTTAATTTTATTTTTTGTTATTTTTCTCTTTTACACTTTTGGCATAGCCAGGGAAAAAGAAAATATTTTTAAAAAAACAGTCGGAGATTTAAAACTTGAGCCAAGGGAATATAATATATTTTTAGCGGTCGGCATGATAATAGCCGGTTTGGCCGGCTTGGCGATTGGCGGAGAATGGATAGTTGATGGCGCAGTGGAGCTGGCCAAATTTTTCGGCTTATCCGAAGCCCTGATCGGCTTAACTATTGTGGCGGTGGGCACGTCGCTGCCTGAATTTGCCGCCTCGGTAGTAGCGGCCAAGCGAGGGCAAACCGATATAGCCGTGGGCAATGTAGTGGGATCAAATATTTTTAATTTTTTATGGGTTTTGGGCTTGTCCGCGACCATTAGCCCGATTAGCTTTAATCCGATTTTGAATTTTGATATTCTATTTCTAATGATAGTCAGTATTTTACTTTTAGTCTTGATTTATATCGGCCGCAGAAATATCCTGGCCCGCCAAGAAGGAATGGTTTTGGTCGGGCTTTATGTTTTATATGTTGTATTTTTGATTTTACGAGGATGATCGCTGGCGCTCGCAGAATCGCTTCGCTCGGAGTATCGCTCGCTGGCGCTCGCTCGGAGTAGACGAAGGATCATTCACTTCGTTCACTTTAGGGGATCGCTTTACTCATTTTTTATGAAGTTTAAGTATAAAATATATATTTCGCTTACTCCGAGTCCCGAATAATCGGGACGATACGGCGTTTCCTTTGAGTGAAGCGATACTGCGTTTATTATGATTAAATTAAAAACAAAAGAAGAAATTGAAAAAATGCGTAGAGTTGGGAAAATAGCAGCTCAAACTTTAGTTTTTTTATCTAACCATATTAACGCTGGCATATCCACAGAGGAGATTGATAGATTAGCCAATAGTTTTATAGAAAAAAATAATGCCAAATCAGCTACTTTAAACTATAATGAATTTCCTAAGAGCATTTGTACTTCAATTAATAACGTGGTTTGCCACGGCATTCCAGCAAAGAAAGATATTTTATGCGATGGTGATATTGTGAATACTGATATAACAATTATTTTGGACGGATATCATGCCGATACATCAAGAACCTTTATCGTCGGCAAGGCTTCGCCAGAGGCCAAGTTATTAGTTGAAAGGACGGAAAAAGCTATGTATAAGGGCATTGAAGTTGTAAAGCCGGGTATTTATCTTTATGAAGTCGGCCGGGCGATTGAAAATTATATTAAACCCTTTGGTTATTCAATTGTAAGCGCTTATTGCGGGCATGGCATTGGAAAAGATTTTCATGAGGAACCGCACGTTCATCATTTTTTTTCAGAACAAAACAAGATAAAGTTAAAACCAGGCATGGTTTTTACAGTTGAGCCAATGATAAATATGGGCAGAAGCGAAATAGAAACATCAAAAGAGGATGGATGGACCGTCACCACTAAGGACGGGAGTTTAAGCGCCCAGTTTGAGCATACAGTAGCGGTCGTGGAAGGCGGGTACATGGTTTTGACGGCATTATAAATTAAGAAATTAGGAATTATGAATCAGGAAGTTGAAAAATATTTAGGGGTGGACTGGGGGGAGATACGGATTGGCCTGGCTTTGGCGGACAGCGAAACCAAGCTGGCCACGCCTTTTAGAGTTGCCAAAAGCTTAAAGGAAGTTTTAGCAGCGATTAAAGAGGAGGAGATTGACAAAATTATTATTGGAGCGCCGAAGAAAATGTTTGATTCCAAATTGCGAATGTCAAATGATTATTTAAAATTTTTGGATTTATTAAAAAGCAAAGTCAAAATTCCGGTGGTGGAAGTTGATGAGCGCTTGTCCAGCCAGGCGGCTGATTCTCTGGTCGGCGACAAAAAGACCAAGGCCCCCAGGGACGCGCTAGCGGCCATGTTGATTTTGCAGAGTTTTTTAGATAGAAACACTTAAATCTACAAATGATGTTCAAATCTACGAATATTCGTAGATTTGAATTAATTCGTAAATTTGAGTGTTATGGAGGAGACCTACACTACCAAAGCTATAGTTTTGAATCGCCAGCCATTTCGGGAAAATGATTTGAGGGTGGCGGTTTTTAGCATGGATTATGGCCGGTTGGAGTTGGTCGCCCGGGGAGCCAAAAAACTAAAATCAAAACAAGCCGGCCACATTGAGCCCATAACTTTGGCCAAATTAATGATTGTTCGCGGTAAACAATTTGACTATATCGGCTCGGCTCTTGGAGAAAATTTTTATGCCGGCATCAAAAGCGATCTAGAAAAAATTTGTTTTGTCGGCAAGGCCGTGGCTTTGGTTAAGCGGTTAGTCAAGGAGAATTTGAAGAGTGAAGATGTTTTCTGGTTGCTGGAAGAGTTTTTGAGTGTTATGAATCAGGAATTAGGAATCAGGAATAAGAAATTTTTTTATTATTTTTTTATTTTAAAATTATTATCCTCCTTGGGTTATGAGCCGGAATTGAAAAATTGTTTAAAATGCAAAAAGAAAATTGAGCCGGGCAATAATTATTTTAATTTCAAAAGCGGGGGGCTGGAGTGCGGCCGGTGTTCGGATAAAAATAAAGATTCCATAAAAATCTCGGACGATTGCATAAAAGTTTTACGCTTAGGGATAGGGAGCGACTTTACGACTTTGCAAAAATTAAAAATAGATAAAAGGTTAGAAAAAGAAGTTATAAGCGCGATAGATGGTTTTTATAGATATAATTTTGGTGGGTAGGAGGAATAAATACAAATAGCCACGAATATAAGTAAGTCGTATTCGCTTAAATAAGCGGATTTTTTTGTTAAATTTAGAGCTTGCTCTAATTAGTGACATATTATATACTAAGATTATCTTTATATCGTAAACATAAGGTTGATTTTGGTAATTTGAATTTTGAATTTATATTAGAAATTAGTAATTAGAAATTTGTAATTTGGGGAGATTTTTTTTAGAGTAAGATTAGCTATTTGCCAAATTACTAATTTCTAATTACAAATTACAAACATTTCCCATGTCTTTTGTCCATCTCCACAACCACACCCATTATTCTCTCTTAGACGGGCTCACCAAGATTGATGAGCTGATTGCCGCTGCCAAAACCGAGGGAGCGCCAGCCGTGGCCATTACCGACCATGGGACGATGTATGGGGCGATTGAATTTTACCAGAAATGCCAGGCGGCCGGTATCAAACCGATAATCGGAGTGGAGGCCTATCTGGCTCCGGGTTCGCGCCACGACAAAGTAGCCAGGGCCGATGAAAAAAATTACCACCTTTTGCTTTTAGCCAAAGATAATGAGGGGTATAAAAATTTAATAAAATTAACCTCCATTGCTCATTTGGAGGGTTTTTATTATAAGCCCAGAGTTGATTGGGAAATTCTGAAAAAATATCACCAGGGTCTGATTGCCCTAACCGCCTGCTTGAGCGGGGAAATACCAAAATTGATTTTGGCTGGGAAACTGGAAAAGGCCAAAAAAATGATTTTAGAATATAATGAATTATTTGGTCAGGATAATTTTTATCTAGAGCTGATGCGCCATCCGGAATTGCCGGAGTATGAACAGGTTAATAAAGAATTGATAAAATTTTCCCGAGAATTAAATATCCCGGTGGCAGCCACTAATGATGTCCATTATCTAAAAAAAGAAGATGATGAGGCCCAGGATATTTTGCTCTGCCTGCAAAACAAAAAAAAGAAAGAAGATACCGACCGCATGAAAATGATTGGCTTAGGTGATTTTTCTATGAGGAGCGCAAGAGAGATGAAAGAATTATTCGCCGATATTCCGGAGGCGGTTGCCAATACCGTAAAAATTGCCGATAAATGTAATTTGGAGATTGAGCTTGGCAGTATCCAGTTGCCTTTTTTTCAGGTGCCGGAGGGGTTTGACGAGAATAGTTATTTGAAAAAGTTATGCCAAGCAGGCTTGATTAAATTTTATAACCAAGACGAAGACAAGGTGGATAAAAAAATTAAAGAAAGAATGGATTATGAATTAGAGGTTATAGCCAAGATGGGCATGGCTTCTTATTTTTTGATTGTGGCTGATTTTGTCAATTGGGCCAAGCAGAAAGGCATTGTGGTCGGCCCGGGCCGGGGCTCGGCGGCCGGCTCGCTGGTTTGCTACTTAACCGGCATCACCGGCCTAGATCCGTTAAAATATGATTTGCTCTTTGAGCGCTTTCTTAACCCGGATCGGATTTCTATGCCGGATATTGACCTGGATTTTGCTGACACCAGGCGCGACGAGGTTATCCGCTATGTGGAAGAAAAATACGGCCAAGACCATGTCGCCCAGATTATCACTTTCGGGACTATGGCCGCCCGGGCGGCGGTCAGAGATGTGGGCCGGGTGCTGGGGTATCCCTATGACTACTGCGACAAATTAGCCAAAATAATTCCGATGTTTACCAATCTAGACAAGGCCTTAAAAACCGTGCCGGAACTGAAAGAGATTTATAAAGAAGAAGCGGCTAAAAAAATAGTTGATTACGCCCGGCGCCTGGAAGGAGTGGCCAGGCACTCTTCCACCCACGCCTGCGGAGTTCTCATCACCAAGGAACCCTTAACCGAGCATGTGCCCCTACAATACGCTTCCAGTTCGGATAGGACAATTGTTTCCCAGTACTCGCTTCATCCGATTGAAGATTTGGGCTTACTAAAAATGGATTTTTTGGGGTTAAAAAATTTAACCATTATAGAGTCGGCCATAAGAATAATCAAAAATACCCGGGGTCTGGAAATTGATATAAACGAAATTCCTCTAGACGACAAAAAAACTTATCATTTGTTTAAAGCCGGGGAGACCACGGGCATATTCCAGTTTGAAAGCTCGGGCATGAAGCGCTATCTGCGCGAATTGGAACCGACTGAATTTGAAGACATTATTGCCATGGTGGCCCTGTACCGGCCCGGTCCGATGGAGTGGATACCGGATTTTGTCGCCTCCAAGCACGGCAAGAAAAAAGCCGTTTATCTTCATCCCAAACTGGAGCCGATACTTTCCAAAACTTATGGAGTGGCGATTTACCAGGAGCAAGTTATGCAAATTGCCCGCGATTTGGCCGGTTTTACCATGGCCGAGGCGGATGTTTTGAGAAAAGCCATGGGCAAAAAAATCGCCAAGCTTTTATCGGAGCAGAAAGAAAAATTTATAGATGGCTGCGTCCAAAACAGCATCGCCAAAGAAATGGCCGAAAAGATCTTTTCTTTTATTGAGCCGTTTGCCGGTTATGGTTTCAACCGGTCGCATGCCGCCTGCTACGCTTTGATCGGCTACCAGACCGCTTATCTAAAAGCCCATTGGCCGACAGAATTTATGGCCGCCCTTTTGACCGCCGATCAGCAGAACACAGATCGCATAGCGATTGAGATTGAGGAATGTCGGCATATGGGCATAGACGTTTTGCCTCCGGATATCAATGAATCTTTTGGATCTTTTACGGTCGTCACTTCCGGCACCAAGGACAATTTGACTGCCGGCGAACAGGAAGAGGTAGACACAATTCGTTTTGGCTTGAAAGCCATCAAAAATGTGGGCGGACATATTGCCGAAGCTATAATCAAAGAAAGAAAAGAAAATGGCGCCTATAAAGATATCTTTAATTTTTTGGAAAGAGTGACCGACAAAGATTTAAACAAAAAGTCCCTGGAAAGCTTAATCAAATGCGGAGGACTGGACAATCTGGGGGAGAGAGGACAGTTGCTGGGCAACACAGAAACTTTATTAATTTTTAATAAAGAAATCAGTAAAGCCCAAAATAGCAAACAGGACAGTTTGTTCGCCCAGGCGCCCAGCCTGGATGCCGGACACAAGGTCCAGCTCAAAGAAATTCCGGCGGCCGATAATAAAGAAAAATTGGCTTGGGAAAAAGAACTCCTGGGACTTTATATTTCCGAGCATCCTTTCAATGAATATAAGGAGCAGTTAAAAGACATAGTTAGTCCGTTAATAGATTTGGCCCAATATTTAAAAAATGATTTTGTAAATATTGCCGGCGTGATTACTAGCGTCAAAAAAATTATTACCCGCAACAACGAATCTATGCTTTTTGTAAAAATTGAAGATGCGGCCGCCAATACGGAAATAATAGTTTTCCCCCGGCTCTTAAAGCAAACTCCTGATTTTTGGCAGGAAGGCCTAGTAATAATCGTTCAAGGAAAGCTGTCGGATAAAGACCAGGAAATTAAACTGCTGGCCAACAAGGCCGTTAAATTGGAATCAGAAAATATTAATAGTATAATAAAGGAATTCAGCCAGCCAGCCGCCGTTAATGGCTATAAAAACTATTCCAGTTCCAGCCAGACCAGCCCCGGTCCAGCTCCGGATCCGGTTGCCCAACCACTGGGGTTAGTTTTTAAAGAAAATTTAGGAAAAGTTGAATTGGATAAATTGAAAAATATTTTTTTAAATAATCAAGGTCAAAGCAAAGTGTATTTCAAGCTGGAAAACAACGGCCAAGCCAATGTCTTGGAAACCGGTTTTCGGGTGAATAATTCCGATTCTTTGGCAAAAGCGATAAAAGAAAAGTTCGGCCAGCAGATAAAAATTGTGGACAAGAGTTAAATTTTTTAGTATAATAAAGAAAGCTACGAATCAACGAATCTACTCACAAATCTACGAATTATATTTTTAATAGGTTGGTTAGTGTTTGTGAATTCGTGAAAGGATTCGTTGATTTGCGACTAAATCTATGCCCCCTAAAAAAACCGTAAAAAAACCTAAGGCGCAAAAAATTGCGGTTAGAAAAATATCTAGCCCTAAGTCAAAAAAAGAAGTTCCGACTCCGGAGCCGGTTTTAGCTGTTCAAGACGGGGGAATAGAAAGCGCTCCGGTTACTCCCTTAAAAAAAGATTTAATTCCGGCTCAAGAAGCGCCAACTAAACCCAGGATAACGAGTTTATATGGCTTAAGGAAGGAAATGGAAACGCCTTTAGCTACCCCGGAAGAGCCGGCCGCACCCCGTTCAATCAGCTTATACAAAAAAATTGCCGTTAGTTTTATGGTTTTGACCGTGATACTTTTGGCAGCGGTTTTTTATTTTTCTTTTGTTAAGTTGGATATTGTCCTGATTCCTAATCAGGAAAGATTAAGCGACAGCTTGAGTATTGATATTTATGATCAAACAGCGCCTGGTCAAGAGACGCTAGCCAAAGATAAGGTTCTAGGAGCGGTGGAGCAGGTGGCAATGAGCGAGGCCAAGTCTTATCGGGGGAGCGGGCAGGAGATAATCGGCGAGCAGGTGACAGGCAAAGTGACGATTATAAATAATTACAATAAGAACCAGCCTTTGGTAGCCACCACCCGGCTTTTATCTTCAGACAATAAATTATTTAGAATCAAAGAAACAATCAATGTGCCGGCCGGCGGTTCCGCGGTAGCCGAAATTTACGCCGATGAGCCGGGCGAGAAAATGGCCATTGGTCCGGCTAAATTTACCATTCCCGGTCTGTGGGCGGGCTTGCAGGATAAAATTTATGGCCAGAGTCAGGAAAGCTTTGTTTACGGCCAGCAGGTAAAAAATATAATTCAGAAAGAAGACATTGATGAGGCGGTAAAGGATATAAAGAAAGTTTTAGCCGCCAAAGCCGAGAAAGAAATTGGCCAGAACTACAAGGGCTATGACCGGGTTATTGCCAAGGTTGATGACGACAGCGTCAGCATAAAGGTTGACGGCAAGGCCGGAGAAGAAAAAGATAAATTCCAGGTTGCAATTGAGGCCAAGGTGAATGTGGTAGCTTTTTCAGGAGAGGAAATTTATAAACTGGCTATGAATAAATTATCTTCCGTAGTTCCGGATAATAAAGAATTAGCCGGCATCGGTTCCTCGGACATAACTTATGAATTGACCAGCCAGGACAGCGGCCAAGCCCAAGCCAACATCAATGCGGTTTTTTCCAGTTCCATGACCATAAAAGAAGATGCCGAGATAATTGACCGCCAAAAAATTGTCGGTTTGACTCAGGCGCAGTTGGAAGATTATTTGGACGGCTTTAAGGAAATCGCCGGATATGAAATAAAATTTTCTCCGGCTTTTATTGACAAAGTGCCGAGCTTGGTGGACAGGATTAAGATAGAAATCAGGAGATAGCTGATAGCCGTTAGGTTTTAGAGGATAGAGAGGGTTGCCTTTATAACAGAGTTTTGCAGAGGGGTTGACCCCGCCGCTCGCGAGCAGCGGGGTTGACGGGATTTTTAAAATAAGATACAATTATTTTATCCAAAGGCGATTGCTATGGTTACCAGCCATGGATTCGTGGTTGCGAATTCCTCCAGTTAAAAGGGGACTAAGCCAAAGGATATTTAATTAAGATGTTCTCCGTTATAAACGGGGGAAACCTGGGTGGAACCGCGGATTTAAACTCCGTCCCAGTATATCAAATTTTTTGGTATATTGAGACGGAGTTTTTCTTTGTTATTCTGGGGCTTCAGCGGAGCCGCGCGGAGCTGAAGAACCCGGAATCCAGGGGTAAGTAGTACGTATATTGTTATTTTTAACAAACGTAAAAGAGTGTTAATAATTTTAATTTCAAACATATGAACAAGAAAGATAACAATCAATTGGAAATCATCCGCCATTCATTTTCCCATGTCTTGGCGGCGGCCGTGAAAGAACTTTGGCCAAAAGTGAAATTTGCCATTGGTCCGGCCATAGAAAACGGCTTTTATTATGATTTTGATTTTAGCCAGGACAAAGTCGGAGAGGAGGCCTTAGTTAATATTGAGAAAAAGATGAAGCACCTAATAAAACAGAATTTGAAATTTGAAAAATCAGAGTTAAATGTCGCTAAAGCTTTAGAAAAAGAAAAAAAAGCCGGACAGGTTTATAAAGCCGACCTGATAAAAGATCTTAAATCAGAGGGCAATAAAAAAGTCAGTTATTATAAATTGGGCGGTCTTGAAGATTTATGTTCCGGCCCGCATGTCGCCTCCAGCGGCAAGCTGAATAAAGACGCTTTTAAATTAACAAAATTGGCCGGAGCTTACTGGCGCGGGGACGAGAAAAACAAAATGCTTACCCGGATTTACGGCTTGGCTTTTGAAACCAAAAAAGAGTTGGATGAATATTTAAAGATGTTGAAAGAGGCGGAAAAACGAGATCATCGGAAATTGGGCAGGGAGCTGGGATTATTTATGGTTTCCGAAGAAGTCGGCCAGGGTCTGGTTATGTATTTGCCCAAGGGAGCTTTTATTTACAGAAGATTAGAAGACTATATGTATGAAATTGAGCGCCGGCACGGTTACAGCTTTGTTATGACCCCGGTTTTGGCCAGAGAGGAAATGTACCGGCAATCAGGGCATTTAGCTCATTACCGCGAAGATATGTATAGCCCGATAGACATTGAAGGTGAGAATTATTTTTTAAAGCCCATGAATTGCCCGCATCATCACATAATGTACAAAAACGGTTCCAAAAGTTATCGCGATTTGCCCATCCGGTTCGCTGACTTTGGCATGATTCATCGTTATGAAAGGTCGGGGGTGCTTACAGGCATAATCCGAGCCAGGAATTTTTCCCAGAATGACGCTCATATTTATTGCGCCAAAGAGCAGGTCAAGGACGAGTTTATCAAAGTGCTGGAGTTGTTTGACAAAGTGTACAAGGATTTTAATATTAATAATTATTGGTTCAGATTGTCTTTGCCGGATTATAACAACAAAGAGAAGTACGGCGATATTGAAAATAAAAAAATGTGGGAATACTCCTCAAAAATCGCTCGCGAAGCTATGAACGAACATGGAGCTAAATTTACGGAAGAGGTGGGGGAAGCGGCTTTCTATGGTCCAAAAATTGACGTCCAAATAAAAAATGTTTTAGGCAAGGAAGACACAATCGCCACCATGCAGATTGATTTCTATATGCCGAAAAGGTTTAACTTAAAATTTATTAACGAACAGGGCAAAGAAGAGCGGCCGGTCATAATTCATCGGGCGATTATGGGTTCTTTTGACCGGTTTTTCGCTTTTTTAATTGAACAGACCGCCGGCGCTTTTCCGATTTGGCTCGCGCCGGTTCAGATTAAGATAATTTCCGTGGGCGAAAAGCACGTAAAATACTCTCAAAAATTAGCCAAAGAATTTGAGGAATTAAATTTCCGGGCCGAGGTTGACGACAGCAACGAGACTGTCGGCAATAAAATCAGAAAAGCCGTGGCTGAAAAGATTCCCTATGTTTTAGTAATAGGGGACAAGGAAATAAAATCAAATAAATTAGCAGTACGTGATAGAGGGCAGGAAAAGATTAGAGAGATTAGCAAGGATAAATTTGTGGAAGAGGCGAGAGAGAGGATTGAGAGAAAGAAATAAATTATGCTATAATAAGATTAAGATAAAATAGAATTTTAACTAACCTCTAATCACTAACTCTATGGAACCAAAAAAATATCTAAACATCCACATCTCAACCCTAACCATTTTAAAGGTGATTTTTATATTGATTGCTTTTTATTTTCTGTATTTAGTCAAGGATATTCTGGCAATCATGTTTGTGTCCTTGGTTTTGGCCAGCGCCTTGAGCCCTTCAGTAGACTGGATGCAGAGGAGAAGGATTCCCCGGCCATTGGGGATAGTTTTTATTTATCTGACTTTGCTTATTATTATCAGTTCAGCGGTTTATTTGATTATCCCGCCGATTATTGAACAGATTAATGATTTGTCAAAGAATTTTCCGTACTACTTTGAAAAAATCATGGAGCGGCTGATTGGCTTCAGGGATTATGCTTTGGAATACGGATTCCTTGATAATATCAAGACCGGCTTAAACGCGGTTAGCGCCAACCTGCAGACCGCGGCCGGGGGAGTGTTTTCCACTGTCACCGGAATTTTTGGCAGTATTATTTCTTTCTTTTTGGTTTTGGTGTTTACTTTTTATATGCTGGCGGAAAAGGACGCCATGAGAAAGATTGTCTGGTCGGTAGCTCCTATCCAGCACCAGCCCTATATAATGCAGTTAATCAGCCGCATGCAGGTAAAAATCGGTTTGTGGCTGCGCGGGCAGCTGATTTTATCCTTAATAATTTTTATTTTAATTTTTACGGGCTTAAAAATTTTAGGCGTTAAATACGCCTTAACCTTAGCCCTGATAGCCGGCTTAACCGAGTTTGTGCCTTATCTAGGCCCAATTTTAGCCGCAATTCCGGCAATATTTTTGTCTTTGACTCAGTCGCCTATGCTCGCCTTATTTGTGGCCGTCCTTTACTACATTGTCCAGCTGGTGGAAAATAATATAATCGTACCCAAGGTAATGCAAAAGGTGGTGGGCCTGAATCCGATTGTTAGCATCACGGTTTTGTTAATCGGCTTTAAGGTGGCCGGCGTAGTTGGAGCTGTCCTATCTATCCCGGTGGCTACAGCCTTAAGCGTTTTTGTTATGGATATTTTTGAGAGAAGGGGACAGAGGGCTTGATGCAGACTAATGCAGACTAATGCGGATAAGGGCGGAAATTTGCTTATTTAGGCGGTATAATAAAAACCCTGAATAAAAAATATTTCAGGGTTTTTTTATTTGTGCCGAAGGAGAGAATCGAACTCTCATGGACTTGCGTCCACACGATTTTGAGTCGTGCGCGTCTACCAGTTCCGCCACTTCGGCTTAAGTTGTTTTTTAAAATAATAGCCGTGCGCGTCTACCCGCCTGCAACGCTTCACTGCGCCTGCGCAGCATTGCGGGCAGGCCAGTTCCGCTCGCCTCGCTTGAAGCTAAAGCGGAAGCGGGCCACTTCGGCTGATTTTTAAACTAATTTTAGTATAATGGAAGAGGGCAAAATTGTCAAAGATGGGGAAGTGGGGTATAATAGGGGTATAATACAATTATTTTACGAGCCAGGTTTGGTTTTGTTTTTTAAGTTTTTGTAAAATTAGTCCTTAGTTAAATACGTTAAACTAGTTATTGTTTGGTTTTTAAAATTTTAACTAATTTAACGTATTTAACTAATTTAACAAAGCCGTGATAGAAATATCCAGACGAGGTTATTAAAATAAACTATTAAAAAGCAATATCCATGGGCAAAATTATCTCTATCGTCAACCAAAAAGGCGGGGTGGGCAAAACCACCACGGCCGTGAATTTAGCCGCTTATTTAGCTCACTTGGGCAAGCAGGTTTTGTTAGTGGATATTGACCCGCAGGCCAACGCCACTTCCGGCATCGGCATAGAGCACCAGAAATTAGAGCACGGGATTTACGAAGCCCTAATCGGCCACAAGCCGGTTTATGAAATTATAAAAAGAACCCTGCAGAACAGTTTTCATATCGCGCCGGCGACCTTGTCTTTAGCCGGCGCCGGCATAGAGCTGGTCAATATGGAGGACCGGGAATACCGTTTGGCCAACATTATCAAGCAAGTCAAAGACGAATATGATTACATAATTATTGACGGCCCGCCGTCCCTGGGGCTTCTGACCGTCAATAGCCTGGTGGCGGCCGACGAGATTCTGATTCCGATTCAGAGCGAATATTACGCCCTGGAAGGCGTGGGCCAGCTTTTGGAAACTATCGGCCTGGTGCAGCATAATCTAAAGCCGGAGCTGGGAATAATGGGCGCGGTTATCACTATGTTTGACAAGCGTAATCGGCTCTCATCTTCGGTCATGAATGAACTTTACCAGTATTTTCCCAATCGGGTTTTTCGGTCGGTAATTCCCCGCTCGGTGCGCTTGGCTGAAGCCCCGAGCTTTGGCCGGTCAATTTTGCATTATGACCCGAAATCAAAAGGCGGGCGGGCGTATGAACGGCTAGCGAGGGAATTAATTAATTTAGAAAATTAAAAAAGTAATAAGACATAAGTAATAAGTAATAAGAGCAGCTGGTTGCTGGCCTCCTGGCTCGCAACGAGTATGTTGATTTTAAGACGTGCGTTTGCTGTGCTGGCGAGACGCCTGCACAAAGCAAACACTTAATTATATGTCAAATGGACTCGGTCGGGGACTTGATTCCCTGATTCCAAATAAAAAACAAAGCGGTTCGGCCAAAGGCGAAATTGTTTTTGGCGCTTTAGACGCGGACAAAGACAAGGTCTGGCGGATTCCGCCGGACAAAATCAAAGCCAATCCCAGCCAGCCGCGCCAGGATTTTTCCGGCGTCAGTCTGGATGAACTGGCGGAGTCAATAAAAGAGCATGGCATTATTCAGCCCTTGGTTGTTACCAGGTCAGGCGACGGCTATGAATTGATTGCCGGCGAGCGGCGCTTGCGGGCCGCCATTACTGCTGGTTTGGAAAAAGTGCCGGTGATAATTCGGGATGCCAAAAGCCAAGAGAAACTGGAAGTGGCCCTAATTGAGAATCTGCAAAGAAAAGATTTAAACTCAATTGAAACCGCTTTTGCCTACCAGAAGCTGGCCGATGAATTTAATTTGAGCCACGAAGAGATCGCTAAAAAAGTGGGCAAGTCCCGCTCAACCGTCACTAATACCCTGCGCCTGCTCCAATTGCCTCAAGATATCAAGCAGGCTCTGCGCGATGGCCGGATCAGTGAAGGCCACGCCAAATATCTCCTTGGTTTGGATACAGAAGAAAAGCAGATGATTTTATTTAAGAAAATAATCAGGAATAACCTGACTATCACCGATGTTGGCCTGGAAACTAGGCGCATGGGCGGGACCAAGGAAGCCAGAATCAAAATCAACTATCGCGACAAGGACAAGGAATTCGCTTTCCGGGAATTTTTTGGCGCTAAAGTGGAAATCAAGCGCAAGAAAAAAGGCGGACAGGTGGTGATTGATTTCTCCAGCGACGACGAGCTGGAGGGGATGGTTAATAAAGTTAGAAGTTAGAAGTAAGAAATTAAAAGTTAAAAAATTTAATTTATTTAAAGCGGATTTCAAGGGCTTGACAAAATATACTTCATAAGGTATATTATTAATAGATAGAATATGAAGCTTAAAATTCATTATCATAGGTCAAATTCAGGGAGAAATGTTATTAGTGATTATATCAATTTGTTGGATAAAAAAATCCAGTATGAAATATATTCATTTTTAAAAAGATTTGAAAATGATTTTCATTTTAGACAATATCCTCACTGCAAGAAAATTACAAAAGATGTTTTTGAGATAAGAATTAAAATAAAAGACAGTTACAGAATATTATATGGGTTTATTTACAATGGCGCGGTTGTATTTTTGCATATTTTTAAAAAGAAAACCAATAAAATACCTAAAAAAGATTTAAAATTAGCTATAAATAGGTTAAAATCATATGAGCAGTAAAAAATATAACTTGAAAAAAATTAAAAGTCTGCCTACATTTGAAGACGATTTGAAAGAGAAACTAAAAGACCCGAAATTCAAGCAGGGCTTTGATTTGGCCTATAAGCGCTGGGGCATAGCCCGCGAGATTATTGAGGCCAGGAAAAAAGCCAAGATGACCCAGAAGGATTTGGCCAAGTCCTTAAAAACCAGCCAGAGTTTTGTGGCTAGAGTTGAAAATGGCGGGCAGAATTTAACCATTGATGTTTTATCCCGCTTAGCTGACGTTTTGTCGGCTAAGCTGAAAAAACCGGTTAAGTTTGAGATAGTGGGCAAGATTTAAGTTGTTTTTTTTACAATATAAATAACCGCCATTTGGTCCAAAAGGCGGTTATTTTTAATTTAGGCGGAAAAGGTTGATTTTATGGAGGTAAAGTGGTAGATTAGAGGTAGGTTAGAAAATTTTATGAAAACTAAATCTTCAAATAAAAATCTACATAAAGCCAGCCAGGCAAAAAAAGATGAATTTTACACCCAGCTTTCTGATATTGAAAAAGAATTGGGCCACTACAAAAAACACTTTAAAAACAAGGTGGTTTTTTGCAACTGCGACGACCCGCGCATAAGCAATTTTTTCCATTATTTTTCCTATAATTTTGAAAATCTGGGCTTGAAAAAGTTAATTACCACCTGCTACAAAAACCAACAGCCGGATTTGTTCAGCCAAAACGATTCGGAAAAAGCGATTTATCTGGAATATACCGGCGATAAAAACAAAAATAAAGTTCCCGACTCGGAAGAAATCGGCATCCAGCATCTGCAAGGCGACGGCGATTTCCGCAGCTCGGAATGCATTGAACTTTTGAAAAAATCCGATATTGTTGTCACCAATCCGCCTTTTTCTTTGTTCCGCGAATATGTGGCGCAACTGACTAAGCACGGGAAGAAGTTTATAATAATCGGCCATCAGAACGCTATTACTTATAAAGAGATTTTTAAACTGATAAAAGAAAATAAAATCTGGCTGGGCTACGGCTTTAGCGGCGGCGCGGCGCATTTTATAAATCCACATTATGAAGACTATGCGACTGCCAGTGATCACAAAGAGGGCATGATTAGAGTTTCCGGCGTTGTCTGGTTCACAAATTTAGAGATTAAAAAACGGCACGAAGATTTGATTCTTTATAAGTCTTACAAGGGAAATGAAGAATATTATCCAAAATATGACAATTATAACGCGATAAATATTGATAAGACCAAAGATATTCCAATGGATTATAAAGGCGCGATGGGCGTGCCGATAACTTTTTTAAATAAATATAATCCGGAGCAGTTTGAGATTATAAAATTCAGAAAAGGCGATGATGAGAAAGATTTAAATATAAATGGGAAATATACTTATTTTAGGATTATTATTAAAAATAAGAAAGTTAAAAAATAGATTTGCAAAAATTATATATAATAGACCGTTGAATAATTAACCTGAAAAACCAAAAGTTTTTCGCTGGTTTAAATCCATATTTTGTGCTAAAATTAAAGTATAATTAACTAATTTTAAGCGCAAAATATATGTTTAAGCAGAGTAATAA
>Ga0210057_1000539_pt1 | contig 62009 bp, 78 predicted proteins | sample CryGeyCG2114_010_2_FD_183968 | JGI IMG/M metagenome (GOLD analysis project Ga0210057, IMG submission 183968) | Groundwater microbial communities from aquifer - Crystal Geyser CG10_big_fil_rev_8/21/14_0.10 (SPAdes) (version 2) | ecosystem: Environmental > Aquatic > Deep subsurface > Groundwater ...
ATTTCATGCAAATTTTCAGAATCATACCCTTTATCCCCTAAACCAATTATATTTTTTATTGTATTTCTCTTGAATATCTTCTCTGCAACTTTTACATCATGTTCTCTATGTGTTACCAAACTAAAATCTAAAATTGTTTGTGTTTTCACGTCGATAAATAAGTCCACTTTGGCATAAGGCATTTGAGGCAATCTTCCTATTTCTTCGGCTCTTTTTTCATAATGCCTGCTTCTTTACCATGAATCAAAGCCAGTTCCATCAATTGAAGTTAATTTAATTTCTTTGGGTAAAAGCACTTTGCAAATTTTCCTTATTGTTTTCATATTGAAAATTTTCAACCAATCATGCAAAGTGCTTTTCTTTGGAATTTTCTTTAACCCCAAATAAGAAATCCATTTTGATTCTTGAAACTCGACGACAAATTCTCTTAATGATTTTTTGCTTCTCTCAAATAAAATGATTATTGATACCATTTGATAGTTTGTAAATTCTTTATTCCCTGTTTTATTAAAATGCAAAGGTAATTCTGACAAATGGAAAAGGTTAATTAGTTGTTCTTCCAACTTGTTGTTATATTTAAGTAGGACAATTTGTTGTATCACGTCCTACCTAAATTACTCGAGAATAAATATTTTTCGGTTTTTATTTTTAGAACTCCGGACAGAGCAGAAAAGGTTATTAACTTATGATATTTTTGTTTAAGATGTTTGAGTATACAGAAGAGGAGGCTGGGCAATTGATTAAGCTTGCAAGAGAGTCTATAAAGCACAGTTTTTATGGTGAAAGATACATGATTCCAAATGGAAAGAAGTTTATGCAGGCAAGGGGGGTGTTTATTACCCTTAATTCATTTCCTTCAGGAAAATTAAGGGGATGTATTGGTTTCCCATATGCATCTTTTCCGATAGGAAAAGCTGTTGCTGATGCTGCAAAATCAGCTGCTTTTTCTGACCTAAGATTTCCCCAATTAGAAGAAAAAGAGCTTGACAAGATTACAATTGAACTTTCTATTCTTTCAGGAATGGAAAAACTAACAAAGAAAAATGTTAACCAGGAAATTGTTATTGGGAAACATGGGCTGGTTTGCAAGTATATAACTTATTCCGGCTTGCTTCTTCCACAGGTTGCAACAGAGTATAAAATGGATTCTTTTCAGTTTTTAGAAGCTGTCTGTGAGAAAGCGGGCTTGCCTAAGGATATATGGCAAAATGACAAATGCGAGATTTTCAAATTTTCAGCTCAGGTTTTCAAGGAAGAACAACCTAATGGCAAGGTTGTTGAGGAGGAATTACATTCTCTCTAAGATTTCTATTCTTTTATCAATTGGGGGATGAGTTGAAGCGAGGTTTCCTATTTTTTTGAATGGGTTTGAGATGAAAAGCGGGGCAACAGCTTTGTTTATTTTTTTTGATTCTTTTTCATCTATATGCTCTCCTTTTATTTTCTTTAAAGCAGAGATTAAGCCCATAGGATATCTTGTGAATTTTACAGCAGAAGCATCTGCAACAAACTCTCTTTTTCTTGAGATTGCAAGCTGGACAAGCTTGACAAAAATTGGAGCAAGAATTGCCAGAACAATTCCAATTATCATCAGACCCGCTTTCTTATTATCATCATTTCCGCTTCGATACCATAAGCTTCTTAAAAAAATCTCTGAGATTATAGCTATCATTCCGACAAGAACTGCGGTCAGAGTCATAAATCTGATGTCATAATTTGCAATATGCGAAAGCTCGTGGCTAAGAACTCCTTCTAATTCTTGTTTATTTAGCTTTCTTAATGCTCCAGTTGTCACACAAATAACAGAGTGTTGCGGGTCTCTTCCTGTTGCAAATGCATTTATCTGCTCGTTCTCCATAATATAAATTCTTGGCATTGGCATTCCTGAAGCAAGACAAAGACCTTCAACTGAATTATAGAGCTGGCGATATTGACTTGTATCTGCCTGTCTTGCTCCTACAGAAGCAAGTGCTATTTTATCAGAGTTATAATAACCGATTAAGATGTAAGAAAGAGAAATTATGATTCCTGCAATAAGAATAAGGAAAAAATAATCTGTGTAAATCAGTCCGATAACATATGACAAGCTGATTAATACTGCAAATATAAGCAAGATTAAGAAAATTGAGTTTCTTTTGTTTCTTGATATCTGCTCGTGAAAGCTTATATGGATATCCTCTTTCATTTTAGTTTAAATTAGCAGGAGTTTTTAAAGCTTGCCAATGATAATTATATTCGAGAACAATAATGTATTTAAGGCATTGAAAAGTGAAGTTTAGATGACTGGTGAGATTAGGTATCTTGCTTTGCAGGAAATAGGGGGCGAAGAAGCTGAAAAGATAGTTTATTTTGGACCTCTTGAAGAAAGAGCTATGGGTTTTAACCAAAAAAGATATAAAGTGTATAAAGTAGAAGGGAAAGAGATAACTCGAATCTCTCATGAAGGGAAGATTAGTGAAAGAGAGCAAAGAATGTTAGAGGGAATGCTTTATCCAAAGAGGTCCGCAAGCAAGAAACCAAAAAGCCTTCTTTCTTAAATTTAAAATAATTCTGAGACATTAATAATTATGAAGCCATTTACAATATTGCTTAATTCAACCCTATTAATTGGTTCTGTTTGTCTTACAAATATAATAGCTGTATTTCCGTCTCTGCCAACTCCCCGAACTCTTCCATCATCTATAATAGAGCAATATCTTCTTAGTTCTTCATCTGAAGCTGAATTTAACTTTATTGTAACTTTATACATGAGCATTAACTAGAACTCTACTTTTGGAACAGCTCTTTCCCCTGCTGGAAGCTGAAGAAATTGTTTTTCTTTTGCTTTATACAAGCTTGCAAAGAAATTTCCTGGGAAGGTTTTTGTTGAGTTATTATAATCTAAAATGCTGTCATTGTAAAACTGCCTTGAATAGGCAACCTTGTCTTCTATTGCTGAAAGCTCCTGTTGTAGATTTAAGAAATTTTCATTTGCTTTAAGATTGGGATAGTTTTCTGCTAATGCAAAAATTGATTTTAATGCTGTTTGCAGCTTATTTCCAGCTTTTACTTTTTCAGTTATGTTTCCTGCTGAAAGAAGGGCTTTTCTTGCTTCTGTTACTTTCTCAATCATTCCCTTTTCATGCTTGACATAACCCCTAACAGTAGAGATTAAGTTTGGAACTAAATCAGCTCTTTTCTTTAATTGAACATCTATCTGTGCAAGAGAGTTGTCTATTCTGTTTCCAAGAAGCACGAATCTGTTGTAATACATCACAAATAAAAATGCTATGAAAACTGCTAAAACTATTAATATCCAACCAACTAATACCATAAATAGAATAAGGGGAGTTGATTTATAAATCTTTCTTAGGGGGTATAATAAAGCTTAATAAGCGGGTTTTTTTGGGTAAATTATGAAAATAAGTGAAGTTTCAAGGGCAGAGAATGCTATCGAGAGTATTGGGGGGCTTTTTGAAAGGGGAAGACCATTGATATTTGATACCTGTGGGCTGATTTACCATCCTATAAGCAAATGCCCCAACCTTGTCTGGCTTACCAATCATGTATCTCATCCTAATGAACTTGAAAAATATGGGGATTTAATCCTAGCTCATGAGGTTTATACTAAAAGAATTTCGTCTTTATTTGGGAGGTATTCTAATTTTTTTGTTGTTGGAGAAGTAGGATTAGAGTATAAAAACGGAAACTCCAGATTAGAAGAGGGGGTGGGTGTGTTTAATTCCCACAGGATACTTAACAAAAAAAAGAAGGGGTTTAACCAGTATACAGAAACCCTGAAAAGAATCAGTAAATATGAAAAATCTTCCAGAGAGAAACACAATGCTAGAGGATTAGATGCGCAAGAAGGTTTTGATAAAGAATGTTTTGAAAAAATTTGCGGGTGTTTAGATAAGTTTGGCAAGGGATTTGGAATAAAGGAAAATGGGGGAGAAAATGGCTCAAAAGCTGATGAACAAGTTGCAGCATTTGCAATTTATCTTGCTAGTATGCATGGAAAGAACCCAATTGTTTTGTCTAATGATAAGCATGTGAGGAGGTTAATTGAGATTTTTAAAGGGGTGGTTTATTTAGATCAGAGAGTTTCTCATGACAAACTGGGTCCATTTTTCAGATTAAAAGTTAAAGTAGATTTGTTTAACTGCCTTGATGGGGATGGGGAATACCTGGGAGGCTTGACTAAAGTTGGGGATATTGGGGTGGGAGAGGAATCAAAGAGATGGCTGGTAAAAGAAATTTGTGAGCTTTCTGAATTTCTTAAAAACAGAAAAAAATAAAATGCAAGAACAAAAAATCTCAGCTGGAAGTTATGATTTGAATAAATGGCTTTTTGGGGGTTATGAAAAAGATATTATAACCACAATTTACGGACCTGCTGGTTCTGGAAAGACTAATTTTTGTGTTTTATCTGCTGTGAGCCAGGCAAAAAAAGGAAATAAAGTTATTTTTGTTGATACTGAGGGTGGATTTTCTGTTGATAGAGTTAAGCAAATTTCAGGAGGAGATTATGAAAAGATTTTAGAGAACATTATGTTGCTTAAACCCACAAATTTTAGTGAACAACAAGAGGCATTTTGCAGGCTGTTAAAAGAAATTAAGAATAATAAAATAAGTTTGATTATAGTTGATGGAATGACTATGCTGTATCGCCTTGCCTTAGGTGAGGCAAGGGATGAAAATGAAGAAGACAGAAAAATAATAAAGATAAGGGAGATAAATTCTGAATTAGCAAAACAAATGAGGATTCTTGCTGAGATTTCCAGGAAGTATGAAATACCAATTATAGCAACTAATCAGGTTTATTCTGATTTTTTAACAGAAGAGGAAATGAAACGGGGCAAGGAAAAAGAAACGCATATGGTTGGGGGGGATATTATGAGATATTGGAGCAAGTGCATAATTGAGTTAAGACTGGAAAGAGGAAAAAGAAAAGCAATTTTAAGAAAGCATAGGAGTCTGCCTGAAAAAATGTTAGATTTTGAAATTGTTGGTGAGGGAATCCGGAGAAGGGGCTGGATTTAAGGAAGGGGTCTTGACAAAATATATTTTCTCAATTTTTGATATCTGTCCGAGTATCTTTTAAGATATCCACTCACAGCTTTATCTATGCTACCTGTTTGAGAAATTTGATGTTTAATTTCAGCAATTTCCTCTTTGAGATGAGATCCCAGAGGAATTACTTTAATTGGACAATCGGGCCAGTTTATGTCAATAGCATCTCTCCAACCACCTATTACTCAGTTCATTAAAAAATTAATGGGAAGAGATATAAAAACTTATTGTCCGTAAACCAAACTAATCTTTGTTCTCTTCTTTCCTCTTCTCTCCACTCAAACCTTCACTCGCCATTTTATTGTTATATTTTTCCCGTGAAGCTTCTCGCCACTCCTTGTTTGTTTCGCAGTCAGGGTTGAAGCAGAAAATCCAGGGTCGCCTGGATTTTTTTATTGCCATTAACATCGGCCAGCTGCATTTTTCGCATGTTTTTTCAGCTTTTTTTATCAAGGAGTTTGGTGGGAGGCTGAATGTTGTCCTGCATTCAGGATAAGAGGAGCAACCCAGGAAGTATCTCCTGCTTGCTCTATTATAAAGAATTCTTAAAACTCCTTTTTTGCATACTGGGCATGGCATTATTGTGTTCATTTCCTGCTCGTGTTTTCTCAAATCCTCATTTGCCTTTAAAAGCTCTTTTCCAATTTTAGGTTCGTGTTTTCTTAAATCATCAGAAATTGAGGTAATTGTTTTTTCAGCTTTTTTTAACATTTTCTGCTCTTTTTCTTCTAAATTCTTTTTTGCTATTAAAATCTCATTCATTTCTTTTTCAAATTCTCTGGTAAGCTTTTCATCAATTATAATCGGAGAGTATTTTTCAAGTGTATCAATTAAAGAAATCCCAAGGGGTGTTGCAGTTATGCTTTTTCCATCAACATATTTTCTTGTATAGAGGGTTTCCACAATGCTCGCCCGTGTTGCTTTTGTTCCAAGGTTTCTTTTTGCCAGTTCAGAAACAAGACTGGCTGGAGAATATCTTTTTGGCGGCTGAGTCATTTTTTTCTCAATTTTAACCTCTTTAATTTTTTTCAGACCATTAATATCTGGAAGTTCTTTTTCCTGAAGTTTAGTCTTATAAATATTCATCCAGCCTTTTTCTTTTATAGCCATGCCTTTGGTATTAAACTTAAGACCATCTGCTAGTGCAGTAATTGTCTTGTTTTCTACTAAAGCGTCGCTTGCAAAACATGACAAAAATCTAAATGCTATTAATTCATAGACTTTTTTCTCATCACCTGAAAGCTCATCAAATTCTCCAGTTGGGTAAATTGCGGGATGGGCTGGGTCTGATTTTCCACCTTCAACAGGCGTTTTCCTTGTTAGAAAGTTGGTTTCATTGAAATGCTTTGATAAATTCTTTATTATCCTGCCATAACCTATTGAAGAAGGTAATTTTTGGGAAGATGTTCGGGGATAGCTTATCAATCCAGCCAGATAAAGCTTTTGTGCGACTTCCAGAGTTTTTGCAGGCGTTAATCCAAAAAATTTATAGGACTCCATTTGCAGGCTTGTAAGGTCAAATGGAGCGGGGGGAGTTATTTTTTGCTCTTTTTTCTCTGTTTTGCATTCTGCTTCCCTACCCTTCAGTCCGTTAAATTTATCCAGTTCTTTTTCTTTTGTTATATCTTTTACATATTTTAAAAGAATATTTTCAATATTTATGAAAACCTGCCAATAGGGCGTGGGCTTAAATTTTTGAATTTCCTTTTCTCTGTCAACTATGAAGTGGAGAGCTGGCCCCTGAACTCTTCCAATTGACATTATCCTGAATCCTCCAGTTGTCTTTATTGCAGCCATTAGTGCCCTGGATAAATTGATTCCATACATCCAATCTAAAAAATGGCGCGTTTCTCCTGCATAAGCCTGCCCCCAATTAATTTCTTCTAAACTCTGATATGCAGATTCTAATTCATCTTTTGTAAGGCTGGAAAATTTCATCCTGCCTGCTTTTTTTTGCTTTGCAATGAATCTTACAATATTCCACCCAATAACTTCCCCTTCTATATCATAATCTGTAGCAACTATAAAGCTGTCTGCATTTTTTACAAGTTTTGAAAGAAGGAGGTAGTATTTCTTGCTAAAATCATTTTTCTTAACTTTATAATTCGGTTCCCATGCAATATTAAAAATAGGGTAGCCCTTGCCAGACTGCTGTTTTAGAGTGAATAAATGCCCAACTGCGCACGCAACAACTATTTTTTTGTTATTTTTTGTAAATTCATAATACGGCACAGAGTTTTCTGCAAGCTTTCTGAATTTACCATCTGACAATGCTGAAGAAATTTTCAGCGCTGCCTGTGGCTTTTCAGTTATTATTAGGGTGTACTTTCCTTTTATAGAGGTTCTTCCGGTTCTTTGTTCTTCTAATTTTTCTTCCTGTTCTTCAGCTTCTTCATCAATTTTTCTTGATTTTAGCCTGCCCACTTTAGTTTTTCTCTTGCCTTTCTGCTCTATTTTTATGAGGTCTTCTATTTTTATCTGCTTTACTGGGATTTCCACTGCACTCTTAATATCTTTTTTTGAAAGAGGAATATAGTCGTCTTCTTGCACTATTTTCTTTTTTTTCTTTCTAGGCATCTTATATTCAGCTAAATGAGTTAGCTTTAAAAACTTACTCTCTCTTATAACTTTATGAACTCAGAAATACTTGCAGGAATAAGAAATGCTGTAATAAGGGGGGGAAACTTAGAGAAAGTTGCTGAAAGTTTTATAAATGCAGGCTATAGCGGGGCTGAAGTAAGAGAGGTAATTGATACATTGCAAAAAGGAACACTAAACATTTCACCTAATCCTCAGCCTGTTGCAGTCAAACCAATACAAACAAATACCGTGCCGGTTCAACAAACAAATCCCCTGCCAAAAAATCAAACTGCAAGAGATATCAAAAGTTTTTTGTCTAATCCTTTTAAGAAGAAAACGCAGCCATTACCTATGAGTATGCCCACTCAATCCCAACAGCCCCAAACTTCAAAACCTTCTTTATTATCTGGAAGTTTACAGCAGACACAAATCAAAAAAGTAAGATTTGACCCTGTTTTGATAGTCCTTGTAGCTGTTTTGATTGGGCTATTTGGATTGCTGATATTTAGTTTATTGTTCAAAGAACAAATTCTTAATTTTTTAGGGTAAAATGTATCCTCCAAGAGAAGATTCTTTTTTGTTAGCTTCTGAGCTTGAAAGATATCTGAAGAAAGCTGGAAAAATTAAGGTTTTGGACATGGGCACTGGCTCTGGAATCCTCGCAGAAACAGCTTCTAAATTTGTTGGCAGGGAAAACGTGCTGGCTGTTGATATAGACTCTGGGTGTGTTGGTTTTGTTGAAAAAATGGGAATTAAAGCAATTAAATCTGATTTATTTTCAAATATTTCTGAAAAATTTGACCTTATAGTGTTTAATCCCCCCTATCTCCCTGAAGATGAACATGAAAAAGGAATTGATACAACTGGCGGGCAGGAGGGTTATGAGATTACATTAAGATTTTTAAAAGATGCCTGGAAATTTCTTAATAAAGACGGAAAAGTTCTGCTGATTTTATCTTCTTTATCAAAACCTGAAATTATAAAAAATGGGGCTAAAAATTATAAGATTAAAGAAATAAATTCTCTTGATTTTTGCATGGAAAGATTGTTGGTCTGGGAGATGCAGATTGCATAAGGTTTTTAAAGTTTCTAATTTTACAAGCTTTAGAAAAATGGCAGAAAGTGCAAGAGAAAAAAGTGTGAACAAAGCAATAATAACAGCTATTGCAGTTGTAGCATTAATCGGAATTTTCCTGTTTGCAAGCGGTGAATTAAGCAAAATTACAGGGCAAACTGTAAATAATAATGTGAATATTGAAGAGATTGTGAAATGCCTTAATGAAAAAAACACAGTGTTATACGTAAAAGCTGGATGCCCGCATTGTGCTGAACAGGAAGAATTTTTTGGAAAGCATCTTAATGAGCTAAAAGTTATTGACTGTGCTGAAGTTCCTGAAATATGCGTCATAAACCAAATAGAATATATCCCAACATTAGTGATTGGCGGGAAATACTATGTCGGCAATCAGGATGAAAAATTTTTTATGGAGGTGTGCAGGGAATGATAAGGGTTGATAAGGGAAAGTGTATCGGCTGCGGTGCGTGTGTTGCTGTATGTGATGAACTTTTTGAGATGAAAGATGGAAAAGCACATGTAAAAGTACAGAAAAACAGCAAATGTGCAAAGGAAGCTGAAGAAGTTTGCCCGGTTCAGGCTATATCTAACTAGAAATTTCTTTCTTTTTAGTTTCTTATTGTTAACCAAAATAGCGAAAGATTTAAATAGTGATGTTCACTATTGTTTACTTATGTATAGCCTACCGCAAGAAATAGAAGTCTGGTATATTATTCCCGCTTTGAGAAGAGAGTATGCAAGAGTTTTAGTTAAAAAATATGGGCTGAGCATGCAGGATGCAGGAGAAATTCTTGGGGTAAGCAAGGCGGCAGTGTCACAGTATTTATCAAAAAAAAGAGCGGGATGTTTCAAAATTCCTGCAAAAATAAAAAAAGAAATAGAAAAATCTGCAGGTATTCTGGTCAAGAATGAAAACCTTGCAATAAGTGAAATTATGAGGATACTAAGAGAAATAAAAAAAATTAAGTGCGGCTGTAAGTTATGCCAAAAATACAATAAAGGAATAATAAAACTGTGCAATATGAAAACTATTTACTAATTTTAAAATGGTGGGGGAATTTTATTTAGACAATGCAGCAGCAACAAAAGTTGCAGAAGAAGTATTAGATGAAATGCTGCCTTATTTTTCTAAAAAATATGGAAATGCTTCAAGCCTGCATAAACTTGGAAGAGAAGCAAAAAAAGCGATTGAAGATGCAAGAGAGAAAATTGCCGAGCATATAAACTGCAAGAAAGAAGAAATAATATTTACAGCTTCTGGAACAGAAGCTGACAATCTTGCTATTAAGGGGCTTGCTCTTGCTTATCCTGAAAAAAAACATATAATTACAAGCAAGATAGAACATGCTGCAGTCTTAGAAACTTGCAAATTTCTAGAGAAGCAGGGGTATGAAGTAGATTATATCGGAGTTGATAAAAACGGCATTGTTAAGATTGAAGATGTTAAAAAAGCAATAAGAGAAGATACATTAATTGTGAGCATAATGCATGTTAATAATGAGATTGGAACTATTCAACCTATCGAAGAAATTGCTGAAATCTGCAGAAGCAATGAAGTTTTCTTCCATACAGATGCTGTTCAAAGTTTTGGAAAACTTAAAATAGATGCAAGAAACTTTGATTTATTGTCGGCTTCAGGGCATAAGATTAACGGACCAAAAGGTATCGGGCTCTTATATGTCAGAGATGGTGTGAAGATTGTTCCTTTACTCCACGGCGGGGGGCATGAGAGAGGATTAAGAAGTGGGACAGAAAATGTTCCAGGGATTGTTGGAATGGCTAAGGCAGTTGAATTAGCAGATAAAATTGATAAAAAAGAAATTAAAAAGATAAGAGATAGTATATTTGAAAAATTGTTGGAGATTAATGGTGTCAGGATTAATGGTTCAAGGGAAAAAAGGATTTATAACAACATAAATATCTCGGTTAGAGGTATTGAAGGAGAGAGTTTATTAATGATGCTTGATAGAAAGAAGTTATTTGCCAGCACAGGCTCTGCATGCTCTTCCCATAGTTTGAAAGGAAGCCATGTTCTTAGTGCTTTAGGAATTGGAGAAGAAGAAATTCATAGCTCATTAAGAATAACTCTTGGAAATGATTTTAAAGAAAAAAATATAAATAGGGTAATATGTATAATTAAAGATAGCATTAATAAACTAAGAAAGATAAGCCCATTTTAAAAATGAAAATAACAAGCACAACAAAAATTTTAGAGTTAGTTGAAAAATACCCTGAGTCTATAGAAGTTTTCATAAAAAATGGCATGCACTGTTTTGGGTGTGCTGTCGCTGCATTTGAAACAATTGAAGAGGGATGTGAAGCTCATGGGCTAGATGCTGATAAAATAATAAAAGAGCTAAACAAAAAGATAAATAAAAAATAAAATGGCAAAAATAGATAAATCAAAAAAGATAGAAGAAAAGATTCTTAAGATTGCAATAGAAATTGCAAAATCTGGGGAGGGGGCAATGTTTGTCATAGGGAAAAGACCGCAGTATTCAAGATTGCTAAAACAAAAATTTGATAATTTCAGTGTTTTCTCAAAGGGGGCTGACAAAGTTTTGAGAAGCCTTGCTGTTATTGACGGGGCAGTTATAGTTGATTCTAAGGGAATGGTGATTGATTATGGGACTATGATAAAAAATGTGAAAAAAGCGTTTACAGGGTATGGAACAAGGCATGCTGCAGGCTTGTTTGCCTCTAAAAATGGAAATACAGTTATTTTGTGTTCTGAAGAAGAAAGAAAAGTCAAGATATTCAAGGATGGGAAATATGTTATGCAAATAGATGCATTAGAAAAAAATGTTGAAAAAAGCGTGGGCAAAGTTTCTGGAATTCTTGAAAGTATTGGGGCAGGACTAATAGGCACAATTGGAACAGCTGCACTTGCACCTAGTTTGGGAATTGCATTAATTCCCGGAGTTCTTGTGTTTGGCGGAAGCTATTATGCAATCAGGTCACTTTTAGGATTGCGTAAATAGGGGTAAGAGAAAATCAGCAAAGTTTATCGAATGGAGGAAAATGAGCTATAAAAAATATTTGACAATAAAAGAAGAAAAAGAAACAGAGAGGTTTTATCAAAATGTATAGTGAAAAAGTTATGGAGATTTTTAAGAATCCTAAGAATATTGGAAAAATTGAAAATGCAGATGGTATTGGTGAAGTTGGAAATCCTACTTGTGGGGATACAATGAAAGCTTATATTAAAGTTGGTAAACATAAGAAAGGAAATGATTGGGAAGAGTATATTAAAAATATTAAAGTAGAGACAATGGGTTGTGTTGCCGCGATTGTTACAAGCTCAAGAATGACCGAACTGATTAAGGGCAAGAGTTTGGTGGAAGCTGAAAAACTTACAGAAAAAGATGTTGCAGAAGGTTTAAATCTGCCAGAATTTAAGTTCCACTGCTCAATTCTTGCTGCTAAGGCGGTTAAAGAAGCTATAAAAAATTATAAAAATAAAAATATAAAAAATTAAAATTTACTTTCTTCTCTTTTTTCTTGTTCTTGGCTTTTCTTCTGTTTTTGGCTCAAGCTTTATCTTGGAAAAAAGGAATATGTATAAGATTTCTAAGATTCCTAAAGTATTCACTATTAACAAGATTATAAACCATGCCGGCTGTTTCTTTCTTGCTGATTTCCATAAAGCAATTCCTTTCCACACAAGGCTCCAAACAAGAACTATTACCATAGTCCAGAGTGATATGCCAAGCAATGCGCTGATTTGTGTTGCTGATGTTAAGTCCATTTTTATTTCCTCCTTTCAGTGATTTTTGAATATTTATCTATCTTTCTACTCATCGAGAGCTTTAAGATATTCTTTTACTCTCTCCAAAATTTCTGGGAGCAGAAATTTTTCTATCTTGCTTTCGAAAATATTGCTTAATGGCTGGAATTCTGAGATATAATAGAGATTTTCTTTTTTTTCAATTAGCATAGCATCTCTCAATCTTTTTAATTGCCTTCGGATATTTGATTCTGCCAAGCCGTTTAGCAGAAGGTTATGTTTCTTTCTTAGCTCTTCCGCCTGTTTCCTTATTTCTTCGCTGTCAATTTTCTTTTTTTCTTTGCTTGCATTTACCAAAACCAAGAGAATATCTACAATAATATCCCTTGAGTCCCCCGGCTGAAGCATGCCAAGACTTAAACATATTTTTTTAACAAGTTCTCTATGGTCTAGCTCATATGGCTTCTCATATTTTCTAAGAGTCAGCTCTGCTAACGGAATATCACCCATTTTAATTAATAAACAAACTCTGCTTAAAAGGCTTTTGTTCTGTTCTTGACATATATAATGTTTTATAAAAAAGCTTATTAATGAAAAAATCATAAAAAATTATGGAACTTGTTGCTTTATTGTCTTCAGGCAAAGGGACCTGGGGGCAGGTTTCTGGTCTTGTGAAAAGGGGAGATTGGGATAATGTATTCTTAATTGGGACTGAATTTGCAGAAAAATTTTCTGTTGATAAGCCCCATGAATTTATTAAAATTAAATCTGGTCAAAGAATAGTTGACCTGAAAAAAGAACTTGTAGAAAAGCTAAAAGGAAAGATTAACGGAACAGAAGTTGCACTTTCAATTGCTTCTGGAGATGGGAAAGAGCATATGGCTCTTATTTCTGCTTTGTTATCTGTTCCAGCAGGTGTTCGCTTTGTTGCCCTAACTAAAGATGGGGTTGTTTACTTGTAAATATTTGGGGGATTAATGACTCTAAATCAGTTAGAAGAGCAAGAAGTTTAAGAAATAAGTTTCCACATATGAATTTTCTTCTGCCTTGCAATTCTGTTTATTGCAGACATTATCCCAGAACCGTACTGTGCTGCTTTTTTCTCTTTAAATGAAATTTCTTTTCCTAAATCAACTCTCATTCCAGCGTTTCTTAAAATTAGTTTTCTTTTCTTATTAGATATTTTTTCATTATATGGAAGAGACATGCAAAAATCAACCACCTTGTTATCGAGATAAGGCATTAAGGCTTTTTTTTTAAAATAAGATGCCATTGCTTTCTGCTGAAGGATTCCTGAAGAAAAGAGCTTCCTTGTATCTTCTTTCATCTCTTTTTCGGCTTCTTTTTCCGTAAGAGCGAGATGCCTTGAATAACCTCCAAGCATCTCATCTGGACCTTGCCCCACAATAATATTTCTTTCTCCTGCAATTTTAGCAACAAAAAAAAGAGGAAGATTAAATGAAACTGAGATCATTGTAATCGGTTCTTTATTCTTTCTTGAAAGTGTTCTTAAGATATTTGCTTCTTCCTTCAATGCTTTTTCGAGCTTCTTGTCATTTAGTTTTATTTTCTCAAGTTTTATTCCAATTTTTTTTGCAGATTTCTCTGCAGATTCAAAATCATAACAGCCTTTAAATCCTACAACGTAAGATTTAAATTTTATTCCTGCATCTTTCATTAGTTTTGCAAGAAAACTGCTGTCAATTCCTCCTGAAAAAGCAAGGGCAATTCCTTTTTTTGGAAGTTTTTTCAAGATTTCATTCATAAGCAATATGAATTTTTCTTCATTCATATTTCAGCCGGCCTAATCTTCATTCTTGATTTATTTTTTCCCAAAAGAACTACTCTTGATTCTTTTTTTTCATCAAGAAATTTGTATTCTCTTAAATGTTTAAGAAGCTTTTTTGCGAAAGATTTTACTTCATGATGCGAAGGCATTTTTTCATAGTCAAGCCTCTGCCTTGCAAATCCTACGGACATGTATGCTTTAGCCTCAATAAAATCTGGGTTTGCTTTTTTTATTAATTTTGAATAACTCTCTTCTTCTAGCATATTCAAATCTTTTACAAGAGTCATTCTTATCACTCTTCTTGTTTTATTTTTAAGCTTGTTCATTAGCTCCAAAGATTTGTTGAATTTTTCCCATGCATTTTTCATTTCACTATTATGCCATTTATCATAAAGTTTTTTATTTGGAGTGTTGAGAGAGATATACAACTGTGTTGGAAGAGTTTTTTCTTTTTCTAATTTTTTCAGATTTTCAGGATATAAGCCGTTTGTAACAAGAAATGTTGTTTTGTTTTGTTTTCTTAAAATTTTTATCAGATTTGAGAGATATGGATACTGAGTCGGTTCTCCTATCAGAGAAATTGCAAATTGTTGGGGGTTTTGTGCATCTTTCCATTTTTTAAGATTTACTTTTGCATTTCCTTTAAAGCCCGTAAGCATTTTTCTTTGGGTTTTTATGCATCCTTTAATTATTTTTTCTGGCTTATCAAAAATTAAAGGTTTTGAAGTGTCAAATTTAGAAGTTTTTTTCGTTATTTCTATCGGACGCCAGCAGTGTATGCATTTGTTAGGACAATTAAGCAGATTTGGGGACATCTGACAGCATAAATGGCTTTTGATTCCATAGAATTTTTCCTTGTAACAGAAACCTTCATTTAAAAGGGATTTTTTTGTCCACCTGCAAACCTGAATTGCAGAGTTTTCTCCGATAATCCCATAATGCTGGGATGAAAATATTTTTTTTATTTGGTTAAGCATAAAAAATAAAAACAGAAAAAGAATTTAAATCTTTTTAAAAAGAAAAAAGTTATAAAAATAAAAAGTAAAAAATTTAAGAAGAGTTATCTCCTCTTCTTTTTCTTTGTTGCTTTTTTCTTTGTTGCTTTTTTCTTTGTTGCTTTTTTCTTTGTTGCTTTTTTCTTTGCCATTTTGTACCTCTTTTTAATATTTTTTATTGATATATATTGGATTTTTGCATTTAAATATCTTTCTAAAAATTTTAAAAATAAAAATTGAGAATTATAGGCTAGTTTTTACCGTCGGTAAAAAAATTACAGATTCACTCCAATCCACCAGTAAATCATTGAAACCAACAATAATCCGAGAAGAATTGTTGTTATCACCTTCAATGAAAGTTTAGCAATCTTTTCTTTTTTAAAAATTGAAAGAGTTGTCAGATAAAAAACTCTTCCTCCGTCGAAGATTCCTAATGGGAGCATATTAACAAGCCCGACACTTAAATTAATTAATACAAGCCACCAGACTAAATTGTAAATGAATAATGAAAAATCTGAGGAAATATAGTATGTGGAAGGGTCTTTGAAAAATGTAAATATTTTATAGAAAATTCCAGTTAACCCTCGGTTATAGCTCATAACTGCAATTCCCAAAAATGCTTTGCCGTCTTTTTCTCCAAGAGAAATGTTGTAAATATTTTCCCCCCTGTCAGATATTGATTTGAGGGTCACGTTTTGGAATGGTTTGTACCCCCCCATGACATCTGCAAGCTGGCTGGCATCTTTTATCTTTATGCCATCGAATTCTGAAATTGCCCCTTTTAACCCGGCCCTAATTGCAGGCATGTCGTCAAATACAATTAATTCTCTGTTTCCAGAAGAAAGACTCTCATTCAGAGAACCAAGGTCTATAAAATAAGATTTATTCTGTGAAATTAGTTCTGTAAAGTTCATTGGGATTTTATCGAGATTTATTTTATTTTCGTTTATTTTATCAATTTGACTTAGTATTTCTTGAGTGGATGGGTTTGTAAATGAAATTCCGTCTATAGATGAGATTTGTGAAATGTTTATTTGAGAGAAATAATAGGTGTTAAAAATTACTCCTGAAGGAATAAATGCTGCCTTAAATAACAAAATCAAAATTATGAAAAAGAAAATAGCCATAATTATGTTTGCAAAACTTCCGGCAGCTAAAATTGAAAGTTGAGATTTTGCATCTTTTTTTGACATTTGTTTTTCATCTGGTTCTACAAAGGCTGCTAAGAACGGTCCGAGAAAACCAAATCCGGTTGCATTTACTTTTATATTGTGGTGTCTTGCAAAGATTCCGTGTGCAAATTCATGTCCTATTGCAATAATTGCCAGGACAATTATCCAGTAGGTGAAATAAAACTGCGGGAGGAAATCCAGCTTAAACAAAGAGGGAAGATATGGTATGAGGGGCATTATTGGAGGAATTTTTATTGTTTGGGCAATAATCGGAGTCTTTACAAATATGTAAACCATATGGGCAAATAAATAGACCATTGCAGCCATTAAGATATAACCTACTGTGATAACAACATAATCCAGGAAATTCAATAGTTTTGTATACTTACCCCCAATGTAATCTATAAATTTTAAACCTATTTTTGTCCGATATAACAACAACAAGCCGTCTCTATGAAACTTCTTTCTTCTAAAAATAACAAACATAAGAAAAACAATTACGAATATTGCCAAAAATGCCAGATCGTATTGGAAAAAACTCATCTTTTTTATTTCTTTCTTACCTGTCTAAAAAACTTAGTCCCACATTTCCTGCATTTAACCTTGTTTTCTAGAATTTTTTTGGGGTCTGCACGCATTTTTGAACTGCAATTCCTGCAAACAAAAACATTTTTGAATAATCTCTCTTGTGCTGCTTTTATTTTGGCCATTAAATTATCCTCTTAATTATTTTATTTCCTTCAATACTCCAATATTCCACATTAGAACCTTCCTGCAAACTATCCCTTAGGTCTTCTCCAATCGGGAGGTCTAAAGTTTCAAAACTTTCTGAGTCCATTACACTTGCAGTATTGTTTGAAATTGAGAGAATTTGCGCTTTTCTCTTGTCTATCATCGGAACTTCAAATCTCTCATGCCCTGGAATAGCAAGAACCTTCTTTTTATTATCAAAAACCCCCACCGCTTCTAATCTTACTTTTGCAGCCCCATGTTTTCCAGTCTTGCTGATATCAATACTTTTAACCATGCATGGATTAGTGTCTACCATTATGTATGTGCCTATTTTTATGTCAGTAGCATTAATTAGCTTATAACTCATAAAAACTAAATTGAAAATATATTTATAAATCTATTGGATTGGTAAAACAGATAGGCAAGGTTTTTAAACTGTCTTCTCAATCTTATAAAATGGTAGAAACAGCTAATAAGAATGATTTTGTGGAAATAGAATTTGTAGCAAGAGTGAAAGACGGAGAAGTATTTGACACAAATATTCCTGAAGAAGCTAAGAAAATAAACCTTGACATGAAACCAAAACCACTTATAATCCCTGTTGGGAGGGAAATGGTCTTGAAGGGGCTTGATTCTGCTCTTATCGGAAAGGAAATTGGCAGGGAGTATGAAGCAGAGTTGCAGCCAGAAGAGGCTTTTGGAAAAAGAGACAGAACTCTAATTAAGACAATACCTATAAAAATTTTCCATGAAAAAGAAATAAACCCCTTACAAGGAATGATGCTCAATATGGACAACATGGTTGCTAAGGTTGTGGCTGTATCTGGCGGAAGAGTAATCACTGACTTTAATAATCCGATGGCTGGGAAAATTGTGATTTATAAATTCAAAATAAAAAGAAAAATAACGGATGATGGAGAAAAGATAAATGCGCTTCAGGAATATCTTCTGGGAAAAAGATTTAATTTTAAAATTGAAGGGAAAAAGATTATTTTTGAAAAAGAAGCTGAAGTGATTAATTTTTTTAAAGAAAAATTTGAAGAGATTCTTGGCTTTAGTATAGAAGTTGAAAAAAATGAAGACAAGAAGAAAAAAGAAGAGATTAAAGAAGATAAAAAATAGGGATAGTGTAATCTGGAATATGGATGGGATTGCTGTTTGTGTGATTGTAAAAAATGAAGAAAAATTTCTAGAAGATTGTTTGAATTCTGTGAAAAATATTGCTGACGAAATAATTGTTGTGGACACCGGCTCAACTGACAGAACAATTGAAATTGCAGGAAGATTTACAGATAAAATTTTTGATTTTGAATGGAAAAATGATTTTAGTTCTGCAAGAAATTTTTCAATTTCTAAAGCAAGTAAAAGATGGATTCTAATTTTAGATGCAGATGAAATTATTTCTGAGAAAGATGCTGAAAAAATAAAAAAACTTGCTTATGAAGATGAAGCAGATGCTTATTATTTTATTTTGAGAGACTATACTCCAGATATTGGGGTTGTGGGATGGAAGTCTTCTAAGGGAGATGACTATGGAGAAAGCAGGAAGTCTTCAGGATTTACAGAAGACAAAATTTTAAGATTTTTTAAAAATAATGGCTATTTGTTTGAAGGAAAAATTCATGAAACAATTCAAAGTTCAATAAAAGAAATGGGTGGAAAAATTTTCATGACTGATGTTGTTATTCATCATTTTGGCAATCTTAGGGAGAAAAAAGAGATTGGGGAGAAAAAAGAAAAATATTCTGAGATGCTGAAAGAAAAAATAGAATCAGAGGACAGTAATGAAAAAGAAGAGTATTATGTCTTATTTGAGCTTGCAAGAGAGCTTGTTCTGAAGAATGATTTTGAAGCAGCTAAAAAAGTTCTTGAAAAATCAATTGAGCTTAATCCCGAATATGGCACCACACTTGCTATGCTGGGTTCAATCTGCATTTTTGAAAAAAAGTTTAGTGAAGCTGAAAAATTGCTGAAAAAAGCTGTTGTTTTAGAAAGTAGCAATCCTGACATACACGCAAATCTCGGAGTGATATACTCTGAACAAGGAGAGCTTAACAGGGCTATAAAAAAATTTGAAAGGGCTCTTGAATTAAATTCCAAATCAGCAGATTATAACTTTAACCTTTGCATAGTTTATTTAAAACTTGGAAAAAATGGGAAGGCTAGGAGTTTTTTTGAAAAAGCTGTTGAGCTTAATCCTGCTTATAAAGACAGAATTAAATTTTCGTAAACACTATATAGTAAAATGTAATCAAAAAAACATATAAATCTTTATAAACTGACAGAGATTTGATAAATTATGGCAGAGGTGTTTAACAGAAAAGAGGATGAGATTAATCCGGAAGTTCTTGCAATTGATAGAGAATTAGAAGAGCTTCTTAAAAAACAAATTGCAAAAGTTAAGGTTATTGGCGTTGGCGGTGCCGGCGGGAATACCATAACAAGAATGAGGGAAGTTGGAATAAAGGGTGGCGAGATTATTGCCATTAATACAGATGCTCAGGACCTTCTTTATACAAATGCTGATTATAAAATTTTGATTGGGAGAGAGCTTACACAGGGGCTGGGTGCAGGAAGCAATCCAAAGGTTGGAGAAGAAGCTGCACATGAGTCTGAGCAGGAGATTAAGAAGAAGCTTGCTAATTGTGACATGATTTTTGTAACTTGCGGGCTTGGCGGGGGGACTGGAACAGGTGCTGCTCCAATTGTTGCAGAACTTGCAAAAAAACAGGGGTCTTTAGTTATTGGAATTGTTACTTTACCATTCAGTATGGAGGGCAAGAAAAGAATTGAAAATGCTATGTATGGATTAGAAAGGCTTGAGAGTATTGTTGATACATTAATTGTAATTCCAAATGATAAATTAATAGAACTTGCTCCAGAACTTCCATTACACACTGCTTTTAAAGTTGCAGATGAGATTCTGACAAATTCTGTTAAAGGAATAACTGAATTAGTTACTAAAGCTGGTTTGGTAAATCTTGATTTTGCAGATGTCAGAGCTGTTATGAGCAATGGGGGAGTTTCTCTTATTGGAATGGGTGAATCAGACACCCAGCATAGAGCTGCAGAAGCTGTTGAAAAAGCAATTACAAACCCTCTGCTTAATGTGGATATTACAAATGCAACTGGTGCTTTGGTTAATATTATCGGTGGACAAGATTTAAGTTTAAATGAAGCAAGAGAGATAGTTGAGCAAGTTGGAAGCAGGCTAAGTCCGGATGCAAAACTTATCTGGGGAGCGCAAATAAGTGATGATATGGGAACAGCTATAAGAGTCTTAATCATAGTTACTGGTGTGAAGAGCGAACAAATTATTGGGAGAGAAGAAACAAGAACAGACAAAGAGCATAAATCTTTCAGTGAAGAGCTTGGCATAGAGCTGCTGGAAGAATAAAAATTAATTTTCTGGTGGGAGTTGAATTGCTAAAAACAGGTAAACATTTTTATACCCCTAATTTATAGTTGTTTTATGGAAGAAGAAAATAAAACACAAGAACAGACCTCTGGAGAATCTTCAGAAAGTCCAACAGAAGAGAAAAAAGAAGAGGAAAAGGTAGAAGAGAAAAAAGAAGAATCTTCTGTACAACAAAACTAAACTGATATGTTTTGTTGAATTTTTAAATTTTTTATCAGGGCAATGGCGGGCGGGATTTTTTATTTTATCTTTTCATTTGTAAGTTTGTTACTTCATCAGCTTTTCCATAACTTCTCTTGCTAACTTATAATCTGCGCGCTTTCTGCTGAGCTTCATGACTTCACCCATTAAGAAATTAAAAGATTCTTGTTTTCCTGATTTGTAATCTTCAACTGCCTTGCTATTCTTTTTTATTGCTTCTTTGCAGAAATCTTCGATTTCTGTTTTGTTTGTAATTCTTGTTTCATCTGCATCTGGCTTGAAACTTTTTGGAATAAACCTGTTTAAAATCTCTTTTGCTTTTAGCTGTGTAATTTTTCCATCTTTCACTAACCTCAGCAAGGATATAAAATGTTCTGGGATTATATCAGCCCGGTCTAAGGTTGTTTTATTATAATTCAATACCCTCAATAACTCTATTGTAACCCATGGCAGGGCAAACTTTCCGTCTATTTTTTCGCTGATTTTTTCAAAAAACTCAACAAGCTCTATATTGCTTGTAAGGATTTCTGCATTTTTCTTGTCAATCTTGAACTTTTTAATCATTTTTTCAAGTTTTATTTCAGGAGATTCTGGCAAACTTGTTTTTATTTTTTTAATTTCTTTTTCATCAAGAAGAATTGATGGCAAGTCTGGGTCTGGAATAAATCTGTAATCTTCTGCCTGTTCTTTTTCTCTCATTCTTATTGTTTCCTGCTTTTCATCGCTCCATGCTCTTGTCTCTCTTACAACTTTTTCTTTTCCCTGCCTTTTAATTTCAAACTCTATTGCTTTTTTTATGCTGTCAAGGCTGTTGATATTTTTTATTTCGACTCTTTCTCCATGAGTTGAAACATTTACATCTGCTTTCAAGCCCAAATCTTTGTTTATTGCCTTAATATAAGATAGAGTAAGAATTAATTTTTTAAGCCAGGAAATAACTTCTTCTGAATTTGAAAAATCCGGCTCGGTAACAATTTCAATTAATGGAATTCCCGAACGGTTGTAATCTACCTTGCCTGTTGCCGGATCCCATTTTGCAGGGTCTTCTTCTATATGAACCTCTCTTATTTTTACTCCTGCAAATGCTCCATTTTCTCCAACAGGAATACTATATGCTCCTGAAACAGTATCCTGATATCCTTTTGGCAAGTCTGGCCAGTTATAGTGTTTTCTCTGCCATACAAATTTTTTATTTATTTTGCAATCAAGCATTAGGCCAATTTTAAGAATATTAAGAACAGCTGTTTTGTTTGGCAGCATTGGCTTGCTTCCTGGCTCTCCGACACAAATAGGGCAGATATTTACATTTGGTGTTGTCAGCTTTGCACCGTGTTCAACCTTGCATCTGCAAAAAAGCTTTTCTCTTGTGTTAAGATAACCGTGAATTTCCAAACCAATTTTTACCATAAAATTCCTATGCAAGAATATTATTTAAGTCTTATCTTATTGAAGGGAAATAATATTCTTGTTGTCTTTGTTTGATAAATGATGATAACTACTTGAGGTTAATTACTAACAAGTTTTATAAATTAGAGTTTAGTATTATTATCAGAAAAATAAAAGAGGCGGGATGAAGAAACCATATTTAAAAAAAGGGGGGAAAGTTGCAGGGTTTACAATCTGGATTGTTGATGGCAAGTATATTCGGGGGAATATAGACAAAGAGTTTACTAATTTTGGGCAGCATTTTAGATTTAGATTTATTCCTGAAAATGAATTCTGGATTGACAAAGAACATGGAGATAGTAATGAAGAGAAGTATTTCATTGACCATATGCTTGCTGAAAACAAATTTATGTCTGCTGGCATGACTTGGAGAAAAGCAAACGCAAAAGCAGACATGATTGAGAAAAGAGAAAGAAATAAATCGGAGGCGTTAAAAACAGTTGACAAGAAAAATTGCCTCGAAAAAATACATAAAAAACTGCTAAAAAAATACAGCAATGGAATTAAGGTGTGGATAGTTAATGGAATGCTTGTAAGAGATTTGTATTTTACGGATTTTACAGAAGGCGGGCATGATAGGGTTTACTCGTTTGTTCCTGAAAAAGAGGTTTGGCTTGATGATGACCTGTCTTTAAATGAAATGAAGTTTATCCTGCTCCACGAACTGCATGAAAGGAGTTTAATGTGCAGGGGATGGAAATATAATAAAGCTCACAAAGATTCAAGCGAAATTGAATATTATTGCAGGCATCACCCTAAAGAGCTTGACAAAAAACTGGAAATTGAGATTAAAAGAAACAAATAGACTTTAATAGTATTGTTTTTCTTTTGAGAGTATGGAAAAATACTATCATACCCTGCCAGGGGATTTTGAAGCATATGGAAAAATAGAACAATTCTTTACAACTCTAATCGGGAAAGCAAGAAAAAATTAGAAGAAATATCAGTAGATGCAGTTAATGACTTGAATTTTGAAATTAGAAGAGATAGACTATGTTTAGAACATGAAAAATCAAGATTAAAAACAAAAACAGATAATCATGTACATTTGTTGTTGCATAAGGACGTTGTTATTGCACATGTTTTAGAAATGAGGGATGGCTACGAATATGTTGATTTTTATTTTTTTGATTGTTTAGACAAATTACAAGACATGGTTCCTGTCAAAACTAAAAGGCAAGATTTATAAATGCTATTTTTAATTAATTTATATTCTAATGCAATATTTGGATATTGTTGCGAATTAGACTATATAGCATAATAAAAAAATGGCAAGTAAAGAATCAACACTGGACAAAGTAACAAGAATAATGAGAAAACCTGAATTTATCAGGAATATTTGTACATCTGCACACATTCATCATGGAAAGACAGCTTTTACAGATAATCTTTTAGCTGCTGCTGGAATGATGGCTTCAAAAAATGCTGGAGAATTAGATGGTGGGATGGCAACATGGCAGCATTCAGATGAACAGGAAAGACTGATGACAGTAGATGCTGCAAATGTGTCTATGGTTCATGATTTCCACGGGGATGAATATTTAATCAATCTTATTGACACTCCTGGGCACGTTGATTTTTCTGGAAATGTTACAAGAGCTATGAGGGCTGTTGATGGAACAATTGTTCTGGTGTGTGCAATAGAGGGAATTATGCCACAGACAGAAACCGTATTAAAACAAGCGCTAAGAGAAAGAGTAAAACCTGCACTTTTTATTAACAAAGTTGACCGGGCAATCAAAGAATTGAAATTAACTCCAGAAGCTCTTCAAGAAAGAATCCAGAAAATTATACTTGATTTTAACAGGCTAATTGAACAAATTGCAGAAAAAGACTATAGGGAAAAATGGAAGGTAGATATTAAAGGTGGAAGTGTGGCCTTTGGTTCAGCAAGAGATAACTGGGCTTTGTCTGTTCCGTTTATGCAGAAAAAGGGAGTTAGTTTCAAAGATATCTTAAAGATGTATGAGATGTCAGAAGAAGAAAGAAAAGATTGGGCATGGAAAAATGCTCCGTTATATGAAGTAATTCTTGACTTGGTAGTTAAGCATTTTCCAAATCCAAAAGATGCACAAATTTATAGAATTCCAAAAATCTGGCATGGAGATTTAGAATCTGAATTTGGGAAAAACTTGATGACTACTAACCCTAATGGGGAGCCTGCATATGTTATCACAAGAATTGTGATAGACTCAAGAAGCGGAAAAGAAATTTCAGCAGGAAGATTATTTTCTGGAACACTAAAGCCTGGGATGACTGTTCACCTTAATAATGCAAACTTAACTCAGACAATTCAGCAGGTTTTAATTTACAATGGAATAAAGCCAGAGCAAATCCCAGAGATTACAGCTGGAAATGTTCTTGCTATTTCAGGTGTTACTGGAACAGCAGGAGAGACAGTTACTGTAAACAAGCAGCAGCCATTTGAAGAATTAAAGCATATATTTGAGCCAGTTATTACAAAGGCAATTGAAGCAACAAAACCGGCTGATTTGCCAAAACTCGTAGAAGTTTTAAGAAAAGTTTCAAAAGAAGACCCCAGCATTAAAATTGAAATAAATGAAGAAACAGGAGAAAACTTAATTTCTGGAATGGGAGAGCTTCATTTAGAAATCATAGAAAACAGAATTAAAACTGAAAAGGGATTGGAAGTAAGAACAAGCCCTCCTGTTGTGGTTTATAGAGAAACAATCACAAAACCTAGCAGAGAATGTGATGGAAAATCTCCAAACAAACACAATATATTTACATTCAAGGTAGAACCACTTGATGATGGAATCTACGAAGCAATAAAAGCCGGAGAAATAGCAGAAGGAAGGAAGAAGAAAAAAGAAGAAGATTTATGGAAGACACTTAACAGTTTAGGAGTTAGCAATGTTGAGGCAAGACAATACAGACATGTTTACAAGGGGAGTGTATTTTTGGACACCACAAAGGGAGAAGTGTATATGGGAGAGGTTATTGATTTAATTATGGATGCTATTGAACAGGTTATTAATGCAGGACCATTAGCAAGGGAACCATGTACAAAACTAAAAATAAGTTTGATGGATACAAAACTCCACGAAGATGCTATTCACAGGGGTCCGGCCCAGGTTTATCCTGCTGTAAGAGATGCTTTGAGAGAGTGTATAAATCAGGCGCCTGCAATTTACGAACCTGTTCAAGTTTATGTTATTGATGCACCTGTTGAATTTATCGGAGAGGTTACAAAACTTATAACAAGCAAGAGAGGACAGCTTTTAGATATCAAGCAGGAAGGAGCAGTTGCACTGATAAAAGCAAAAATACCTGTGGCAGAAATGATTGGCTGGAGTTCTGATTTGAGGTCTGCAACAGAAGGAAGAGGAGTTTCAAGTCTTTTAGACCAGAAGTTTGAGAGGCTTCCATTTGAACTTCAACAAGATGTTGTAAGAAAAATCAGGGGCAGAAAAGGGCTGGCAGAAGGGCAATAAATTTGTGGGTTTTAGAATCAACAACGATTACACTCTAAACCATTTTTTATTTTTAATATTTTAAGTCTTAAATCAAAGATATCAATTTTAATAATGTCCCAGACTATATTTAAGTCAACACCAAAATAATGATGAATCATTTTATCTCTTGCACCGATAATCTTTTTCCAATCTATTTCAGAATTTTTCTCTTTTATGTCTCTGGGGATATTTTTAATTGCTTCTCCAATAATCTCTATTCTATGTATTGTTGCATCTTGGAGTAGCCTATTTTTTAAAAACTCTTCTTTTTTTATCTTATATAAACTCTCTTCAATTAACTTTATGTTTTCTAAAACCTCATCCAATAGCAACCCCAAATCTCTTTTCATATTATTCTTACCTCTTCTTTAAGTATCTGTTCTTTTAATCTTGGATGAACATATTTATAGGTAACTAGATGCACTTTTTTACCCAATTTTTCTTCAAGTTCTACATTCATCCCAAAGAAGTTAAAGCCCATATTTTTTGCTGGTTCAACAAGGATGTCAATATCACTATTCTTTTTTTCCTCACCTCTTGCATAACTCCCAAAAATACCTGCTTTTTTTATCTTATTCTTTTTTAATATCTTTACTATCTTTGACTTAATTTTTTCTATTTCCCTGTTTGCTTTCTCTATTTTTTTTGGTAACATTTGTTTGTCTGCTTCTTTTTCTTTTGCAGACAAATCTAATCCAGACAAGTCTTTCCCAAGGTAAATTCTTTGCTTCTTAAATTTTTTTCCGTTCCTAATGCTTCTGACTCGATAGTAATATTTCCTCTCAGCTGTTTCTTTTATTTCAGTGTATACCACAGTATTTATACGGGCACGATATTTATAAATCTTTCTATGTGGACGTATTTATACTCATTAAAGCATCAGATTTAAAAACCATAGTTTTCTTCTAAATATATGGCATTTAATATCAAAGAATTTACAGCAAAATGTGTAAGGGTGTGGCATGTTTTAAGAAAGCCGACAATGAGAGAGTATAAGACAATTTCAAAAGTGGCTGCTCTTGGTTTGCTTGGCATTGGCCTAATTGGTTTCTTAATAAGCATAGTTATCAATTTGGTTTGGTAAATAGGATAGGACAACTAAAATGGTAAAAATAGGTAATAATGGGCTGGAAAATGCAAGAGAGGAAGATTTAATAATTCAATCTCAAATTCAGAATGGAGAAATAATTAAAATAGGGGATAAGTTTTATTGGACAGATAAGTGTATTAACTGGGTAAAACGGTGCATTAAACAATTAACTAATTGATTTGAAAAGCTAAATAGAAACATTTAAAAGTGCATAATTTCTTGGTATTTTAATTCTAAGATGATTTACATTGTTAAGGTTACAACGAATAAGGAACAAAAAGTAATGGAGCTCATAGTGGATAATATCGAGAAAAAAAATCTTGATATTTACAGCATTTCCCATCCCCACGGGTTAAAAGGGTACATTATTATAGAGGCTGAAGAAAAAGAGCTTGTTGAAGAAGCTGTTTTTAATCTCCCATATGTAAAAAATATTCTGGATAGAACTGTAAGTTATGAGGAAATAAAAAATATGTTTGAGCCTGTTGCAACTGAAATGAAAATTGAAAAGAATGATATTATTGAAATTATTGGTGAGCCTTTCAAAAAAGAAAAAGCGAAAGTTTTAAGAATAGACAAACAGAAAGAAGAAGCTATAGTAACATTATTAAGTGCTGCTGTTCCAATCCCTGTAACAGTAAGACTTGACAACATCAAGGTGATAAGAAGAGATAAGGAAGAGGAAGCCGAGAAGAAAGATGAAAATCAAATACAAATTGAAGAGGAGTTTGAAAACTTAAGAATATGATTGTAAACTTAATGATTGATGGTGGAGATATGAAGCCCGGACCAGCTGTTGCTCAAAAGCTAGGACCAATGGGAATCAATATGGGAAAGGTTATTCAAGAAATCAATAAAGAAACAGAATCATTTAAAGGAATGAAAGTTCCAGTTGAACTTGATGTTGATGCAAAGACAAAAGATTTCACAATTAAAGTGAGTACGCCTCCTGTTGGAGAGTTGATTAAAAAAGAGCTTGGAATTGATGCTGGTTCTGGAAGGGCAAAGATAGTAAAAATGGCAAATGCTTCTATTGAGCAAATAATAAAAGTTGCAAAGACAAAACAGCAGGGAATGCTTTCTAAAAATTTGAAAGCTTCAGTTAAGTCAGTTGTTGGAAGTTGTGTAAGTCTTGGAATTTTAATTGAAAATAAAGAGGCTAAGGAAATAGAAAAAGAAATTGATGAAGGAAAATTTGACAAAGAAATTAATGACATTAAAACTGAAATAGATAGTGAAAAAAGGAAAAAGCTTGATGAATATTTTGCAGAAGTTAAAGCAGAACAGGATAAGATACTAAAGAAAGAAGAAGAGGCAAAAGCAAAAGCAGAAGAAGAGAAGAAAGCTGCTCCTGCTGTTGCAACACCTGCAGCTCCTGCTGCTGCAGAAAAGAAACCAGAAGCAAAGAAGAAATAATTAGGTTTATAAATCTCTCGGGATTAGTTTCCTCATGGGATTGTGGGGTAGCTTGGTTAGCCTTCAAGCTTTGGGGCCTTAAGGGGCTAAAGTTCCTTATGGACTAACCTTCCTTAACGAAGGAAAAAGACAATGCAAAAAAGCTTGTGACCCCGGTTCAAATCCGGGCAGTCCCATTGACAAGATTTAAAAAACATTAGATATCAGAAACTTTCAGTTTCTGAAGAATATCGGAGATAAAAATGCCAAAACTAAGAGTTGGAAAGAAAGTAAAGGATAAAGTAAAAGCCATAGAAGGAAAACAAAGAAAAAGGCAGGTATGCCCTTACTGCAAAAGAGAAGGAGTTGAAAGATTATCAAAGGGAGTTTGGAAGTGTGGGAAGTGTGGGGAAAAATTCACTTCAGACACATTTTACCTTCCGAAGTAATAATATGACAAACTATAAATGTTTCAAATGTGGGAAAGAGATTTCACATAAGACCCTTAATAAGAGATTCGTATGCCCCCATTGTGGTGGAAGAATTTTCTACAAGCCAAGGACTCATGAAAAAACAGTGAAGGCAATTTGATATGGTTAAAGAAAATCTAGAAAAGGAAATTCAGGAATTGCAAATGTCTGAACAAGCATTGCAGAATCTTCTTCTCCAAAAACAGGCGTTTCAGATGGAGCTTAGTGAAACTGAAAATGCTCTTAAAGAAATTAAAAGTTCAAAAGAAGATATTTTTAAAATTGTCGGGCAAATAATGTTAAAAGCTGACAAGCAAGAAACAGAAAAAGAGCTTTCTCACAAAAAAGATATTTTGCAGTTGAGGCTAAATTCAGTTGAGAAGCAGGAAAAATCTGTGAAGGAAAGAGTAGAAAAGTTAAGAGAAGAACTTTCTAAAAAGATAAAGTAAAATTATTGATTTCTTAGATGTGTTAAAAATTCAAAAACTTTTCCCAATTTTGTGGCAAGCAAGGTTCCGGTTCTTACCCCTTGAACTAAATTAGTTAAGGTTGTGATTTGTTTTTAGGTATATGATTTTTCTGTGATTTTTTGCGGCGCCTCTAACGCATTTAATACCCCACGCGCCACGATGTTGTTCAAGTCCCATTTGCAACAAAGCCCTGATCCTCTGCTAAGATTCTCAAACCACAAACTATGTTGTATTGTTCCACTTATGTTTGTTGATAAACTTGGGCGTACGCCATCAATTATATCTTTTGATATTGGACAAAATACAATGTGCATCCCATCGGTTTTAGAATGATAATAGTCCTGAGCCATATCTTGAAGTATAAAAACTAGATGTTCTTTATTTTCTGTAGGAGACATACTAAAAACATCTCTTTAAGGGCAAGCGATTGCTTTTCTTTCTTCTGGCGCAATGCCTCTTTTTACTTCTTTATCTGCCAGCTTTCTTACCAGTTCATATTCTTTTGCTGAGCCAGTAGAGAAATATTTATTTTGAGAACTTGCTTCCATGAATGATTTAGCTAGGCTTCTTGGAAACTTAGGCATTCTTTGTAACACTGACAATTCTCCACTAAAAAAATTAACAATCATAGCAACTCTTGTTCCGTCTGTTTTTCCTATCTCTTCACGCCCATACATCATAATTCTTGCATGTGCTTCATCTCTTGGAGAGATTAATCTTCCCTTCAAATCTACAACATTATCGCATAAATTTCCAATTGATTGTGCTATAATCCCAAGCCCTTCAACTTCTGTTCTTTTGACTATCATACTTTTCCCCAAATTCAGGGCTTTTTAAAAATATATGTAGCAGAGGACATAATCTGGAACTAAAAAAATATATCCCCTGAAAGCGAAATATTTAAAAAGGGTGTTGTAATTTGAAAATGGTAATGAAATTTTCAAATTGTAATTTGAGTAAAGTAATAAAAATAATTCCGGTAATTTTTCTTGCAATTATATTAATGCAGTTTGTATCTGCAGGTGCAATGGTTGCATGGGCAGATGTTCCAAATATAACTCCGATGTCAATTGAATGGGATAATGGATGGACAAATGAACAATCTGCAATACAACTTCCTGCAAGTCCATACAATACTGCTCAATCTCCAAAGTGGATAGATATTGAGTCTGCAGGCAATCAGGTAGTAATGCTTGTCACAGCTGAAATGTATTCTCAAAATGGGGAAAGGTTTTATGCAAGAATCTGGGAAGGCGGGCAGTGGTCAAGTCCTGAATTCTTGGGGGGAACAGCAGGAGTTTCTTTAGGAAAGGTTCAGACTTTAGAAAGTTTTGATGAGAAAGTTATGGCTGTTTATTCAGATGCAAGTAAAGCGCCTAAATACAGAATCTGGAATGGAAATAGCTGGGAAGTTGAAAAATCAGCAAGAGCATTGTCTGGAGCACCCTATTGGATGGAATTAAAAAAAGATGAAAATTCAGACAACATGGTATTAGTGGCATTAGATTATAACAGAAAGGTTTATGCACAGGTTTGGGATGGAAATTCATGGGAAGACTTAATTGAATTAGAAACAAAATCAAATGTTTACGGAAGTGTTGATGTTGAGTATGATTCTTGCGGAAGAGCAATTGTTGTATGGTCAGATGCTGTTTCAAGGCAGATACAGTATAGAAGATGGAATGGTGATTCATGGAGTGCAGAAGGAAACACTGTTAATCTTGCTGCAAGTGAGGGTGCTTTTGACTGGATTCAGCTTGCTTCTAATCCAAATTCAGATGAGATGGTGTTAGTTGGAAGAAAACAAAATGGAAAGATTTACGCGCAATTATGGAATGGAAATTCATGGACAAAAAGTTGGGATTTGGGAAATTCTGGAAATTTTGGAGCTAAGACAATTGATGCTGAGTATGATTCTTGCGGAAGAGCAATTGTTGCATGGGTTGAAGCTAAAGAGAAAGTTACAAGATATGCTGTTATAGAAAATGAATTGATTATTGATGATGGTTCTACTTCAAATGAAGCGGGAAGAGCAGCTTCATGGATTGAACTTGCTGCTGACCCTAATTCAAATGAGATGATTTTAACAGAAACAATATCAAGACCTCTTCCTGCTCGCGGACAGGGGAGTGTTTATGCACAGGTTTGGGATGGAAATTCATGGACAAGCAGTAGTTATGTTCAATTAGAAGATGTTTATTCTTTTCTAAGTGTTGGGAATGTGGATGTGGAGTACATTGGGGAGTATAATCCTCACGACCCCATACTAATAAACATTATATCTCCTGAAGACAGAAGATATAATTATACTTTAATTGATTTTAATATTACCACTCAAAATGCAGAAAGATGCTGGTTAACTGTTGATAGTGGCAGTGAGAATGAAATGGTTAGATTAAATGAATCTGATTTTTATTATATGCTGGACTTAACAGAAGAAAGCCATAATGTGGTGTTCAGGTGTGAAGATATACAGGGAAATGAAAATTCAGAAAGTAGAAATTTTGAAATAGATTTAACTGCTCCAGAATTTGTAAATTTCTGGGAAGTTCCTGCAAGTCCTGCAAACTATCTTCCTGGGCAGGTTTATGAATTTTCTACACTAACAAATAATCCTGATGTTGATTCTGCATGGTATATCTTTGGTAATGCGACAAATATTGCTGACAGAATTAATAATACTTATACATTCAGCCAAATAGATTTGGCTGTTGGAAATTATAATCTCGTGTGGTGCTTAAATGACACAGCTGGAAACTCAAATTGTTTCTTAAGAGATTATATTGTAGAAAAAGGAGTTATGCCCCTAAATCTTTACATAAACGGAAATGACTCTGATGCAAATTTTGCCTATGGTTCTATCCTGAATATTGCTGGAACAAAACGATGTTCAGAAGGGAGTTTATCTTTATACAGGAATGGGATTCTTGTTTCTAATCCTGATTTTCCGATTCTTGGTGCAGGAAATTATAATTACACTCTTGTTTTCCTTGAAACAGAAAATTTTACATCTGGAAACCTGACAAGGTTTTTGGAAGTGTTTCGGGGAGTTCCAAATTTGACAATGAATTCTGTTCCTGGTTGGACAGCAGGATATGGAACACAGACAACAATAACTGGGAACTGCCCTGCAGGATTGACATGCAACCTGTACAGAGATGGTGCTCTTGTTTCTAATCCTGATGCTGAAGTATTGGGAATGGGAAATTATAATTACGTGTTTAATACATCTGGAAATGAAAATTATACATCTGCTGAAATAAGCAATGTTCTTTCAATAACAAGGGGAGCACCAAGCCTGTCAATAACAAGTTCTGCAGGATGGAATACTGGTTATAGTGTTCCAACAACATTGGATGGAGTTGGATGCCCGTTAATTGGTGCAGGAGATATTAGTTGCAGGCTTTTTGTCGATAATGTTGAAATAACAAATCCTGCAACTCTTACGCTTGGAGTTGGGAGTTATGCTGTAATATTCAACTCTACAGAAGGGCAGAATTATTCTTCTGATTCTGTTGCAAATACTTTAATTGTGAATAAATCTCCAGGAGCAGTCTGGCTTTTCTTAAATGGTGTTAGGGCAAATCTGACAGTTGAAAAAGGAGAGATGTTTGATATAAATGCTTCAAGAATTCTGGGTGAGGGAAGTATACAACTTTATCTTGATGGCAGTTTAATAAATTCTGGAATAGATGTTTACAACCAGACTTATTTTAATTCAACTGGGATTTATAATATAACTGCTGTTTATCCTGGAACTCAAAATTACACAGCTGACAGCGAGACATGGTTTGTTGAAGTGACTCCTGTTCAAAGTACTTTAAATTTGACACTAAACAATCTTGCAGGCAGTATAACTACTAATATTAATAAAAATGTGAATTTAACTTCGTTTGCTTTAATTCCGGTAAATGGGAATGTTGAACTTTATGAAGATTCAAATTTAATTGCCAATGAAACTTACATCGGCTTGATAAGGAATTATACTACTGTTGGAATAATAAATATAACTGCTGTTTATCCTGGAAATTTAGATTATTTGCCTTCATCCTTGACTTATTTTATAAACGTTATAAATGATACAACTGCACCGAATATTAGTCTAATCTCTCCTGCAGAAGGATATGCAACAACTAATACTGGAATTATTTTTAGCTACAACGTAAGTGATGAACTTGAAATTAATTCATGCACACTACACCTAAACAATGTGAGTTATCAAACTTTAACTGGTATTTTGAAAGATGTTTTACAGACATTCAGCACAACACTGACTCCTGCAAGCTACACATGGAGAGTTTCTTGCATTGATTCTGCAGGAAATATCGGGAATTCTGAAACAAGAAATTTGATCATTAACAGCGAGAGCAATGGTGGTGGAAACAATAATAATGGTGGTGGAAGTTCTGGTGGAGGTATTTATGTCAGCGATGGAAAATCATTCAGCAAAAATGAAACAAAGAAGTCTGGTGATGGAGTCATATATGTTAACGAATCTACAGAGCAGGTATCTAGGGGATTTTTTGATATTTTTGGGAATTGGATTTGGGCAATTTTAGGACTGATAATTTTGATAATTGTTATTATCCTACTTTATTTCTTAAAGAAAAGAGGGCAAATATAAGGTTATAGTCCTATATTTTGAGATATAGAAATATTTATAAAGCTCTCCCTTATAATCTAATTATGGTTTTTGATTCATTAAAAAAAGGGTTGGACAAGGCCTTAGGGAGAGAGGTGTCTAGAGATGATTATATTGAGGTAGATGTCGGGCAAGAAGTAAGAAAAAATAAGGTAATTATTAAACCGTTTGTTCTGAAGCAATATGAAGATGTTAATGAGATTTTAGAAGCTTTAAGAGAGGGCTATACTATTGCGATTATAGACATAAAGGTACTAAAAGGAAAAGATATGATTGAGTTGAAAAGAGCAATTTCTAAAATAAAGAAAACAGCAGATGCTATTGAGGGCAGTGTTGCTGCATTTGGGGAAAATATGGTTATTGTGACTCCACAATTTGCAGAGATACATAAACAGCTTAAAAAAGAGCCTGAGAAAAAGCGTTCTGAAGATTAGTTGTATTAATTGGGAATCTAAAAGTAAGTTGTATGACTATAAGCAGTGAACCTCTCCGCAGCAAGTTGCGGAGCATCTAACTAAACTCAAATAACCTCAATTGTTCTGCTTTTCTACCTTGCTTCTTAATGTACTCTCTAATAATGTCTGCATTAACTCCCTTGCCAATTGTTGAAACATATCCACCATCACTCCAAAATTCTCCACCCCATAACTCATCTTCTTTTAACCTTGGAAATTTTTTAAATATTTGAACTGCAAGAACACCTTTACAAATTTGCATTATTCTTGAGGGAGAATACCTCGGTGCTCCTCGCACCAAAATATGTATATGATCTTCTTCATGACCAATTGCATCAAATTTGAGATAATATCTTTCTAAGATTTGTTTGAGATTTTAAACCACCTGCTTGACCAATATAAACAATTTTAGAATTTCCATTGGACTCATCAACAATAACATACACTCCTTTTTCAGTAGGGATTATTTTGCGAGTTACTGTGGTTTTTAATTCTGATACTTTTTCAAATCCTTTAAATCCTTCTAACTTCAACCACTCTTTATTAAGTTCCATATAAAAGTTGTTGGATTTTACAATTAATAAATAATGTTGTTCTTGATTGTACTGAATAATAAACCATTCAGTTTAGCACTAAAAACCTTTAAAAGGCACAGGTTTATTATTATTTTAAGATTATTATTAATCTAATAAGGTCTCATAGTCTAATGGTAGAACATCTCCTTTACACGGAGAAAGCCGAGGTTCGATTCCTCGTGGGACCATTTATTTATCTTGTTGTATGGTCTAATACTATCATAGTTTATATAGGGTTATTATAGTAAAGGATAAGAACGAAATGATAAAATTAAAAGAGAATGTAAATAGATTGAACGCCTTACTTAAAGAAGGCAAGATTGCAGAGGCATTTGAAAAATATTACAATATTGATGTGAATATACATATTGATGGAAAACCTCCTATAACTGGAAAAGAACAAAAAAGAGAAATGATATTTCTTCAGGAGATTGAAAAATTAAACTCTGCTGAAATGAAGTTAGTTGCTTTTGGAGGAATTGATAATGATGTTTCAGTAACAGAATGGGAGATAAATATTGAAAATAAAGAAGGAGTTAAGAAAATAATTTATCGTGTAAATGTTCAACATTGGAAAGATGATAAAATTATTGATGAAAAGATATACTTTTGTGGTGACCAGAAATTTAAAGTAGAAGATTAATATATACCTAGTCTCAAGTTACGATAAACCTTTATACCCTCATTTCATTAACTTTTTATGACAGAAGAAAACAAAACAGAAAAAACATCTGAGAGTACCTCAGAAAGTGAAAAAAAGGAAACAGAAGAAGAAAAGAAAAAGAATGAAGAGAAAAAGGAAGAACCTTCTGAAGAACAAAAATAAGTTTCCTCATCTACCAATTTTTATTTTTTTATTTTTTTTTGTAAATGTAGATTTGAGTAGATTTTATAAGTTAGTAATATTTGATAGTATTATGAAGAAGAAATACACATTCAGAAATTACATTGAGTATATGAAAGATAATCCTAAAGGACTGTGGTTTAAAATGAGATTATATGGTCGGGGATGGGTTCCTGTGAAATGGGAAGGTTGGTTAGTTGTTTTAGGATTTATTGGAGTTCTATTATTGAATGGTGTCTACTTTGCTTCTAAAATATCTCCAAATGGACAACCAACTACTTTTGATTTAGGTTTATTTTTTGGAGTTATGATAGTATCAATAGTTTTCTTATTCTGGATTTGTTATAAGAAAGGTGAATGACCTAGGTGGAGTTGGGGATTGAATAAATAAAATGAAAAAAACTAAAAAAGAAGAAAAAGCAAAGAGTAACCTACTTAACTCAATCAATCTAAGGAATCCGTTTCACTGGTAGGGATTGATTTTGGTTATTATTGGGGTAACTAGTGGAGGGGCTATTGGTGGAGGCGTAGGAGGACTCTGTGGGATTACAATCCTTAATCTAGGGAATAAACCACATATTTCAACAATAAAGAAGATAATCTACTCAATTTTAATCGCTATTGGAGGAGTCATAGGGTATATAATATTGGCTTCAATTTTACTTTCATTTTTAGGGTAAACACTAATTCTTAAAACATTATTACTAAAAAAGGAACAAAAAGGTTCATATTGGTGTAAACGAGTCAGTTTACCGCTAGCTTATGAGCCCAAATGCGCCGGCCGGGGCTCGAACCCGGGTCACTTCCTTATTGCTTACTCCAATTGTCTAGGAGGTTGAACGTTAAGGAATCTCAGAAATCAAAGATTTCTGATGACTGTCAAGAATCAACAAATTCTTGAAGCTTAGGTTCCTTACGATGGCAAGGAAATATACTAACCACTATACTACCAGCGCTTAAAAATACTTGCTTTTTGAGTTTAATAAAGCTTATGGTGCTAGAGATTTTGTAGTAAATGTTTGGTAATGTTATTCCTTATTTAATTAATAATAACCCTGGTTTGATACATCAGAAAAATAAACTGCCCTCTTCAGAAACTTTCAGTTTCTGATAGTGCTCAGACAAAGCAATAATGAATTTTATCTCTTGCTTTTTTTAGAAGCGGGCAAGTCATCTTGTTTCTTGTTGACAATTCTCCAGGCAGAAAGCCCAAAGATTAAGAAAATTAAAAGAAGAGAAACAAATACTATAATCTTGTTTTGGAAATTAAGAATTATTCCCTCTAGTAACAGAATCCCTCCAGAAATTAAGCCAGTTAACTGAAGCATACTAAATCCGGAGAATAAACCTATTAAAAGCAAGACAAATCCTATTCCTGCAAAAACATAATATCTTATCTGATTATAACTTCTCATAAAGCTGTCATATTCGTCCTGGCAGGTTTTAAAATCAGATGAACACGGAGGAAACTCACATCCCATCTCAGGATTTCTTGAAAGAATTGTTCCATCATCACATGTTTTTGTGTCTACAGAGCAGGTTATGGTTGCATTCTGTATTTTTTCTGGAACCATTCTGTACTCTCCGCAAAAAGATTCATACTGGGGAGACTCTAAAAAAATGCTCAAGCCAACATTGACTAAAGACACAATTAGAATTGTAAGAATAATGCTAACAATAACTGTCAAGACTGTTTTATTCACCATTTTTATTTTATAGGATTAAAAACATTGGTTTTTAGAGTTTATAAATGTTTGTAAGGGTTTATCTAAAAATATTAGTCTAGAGTTAAAAATCTAGGATAAAAAAGATTACCTGGTTTTTTAGGATATTTAAGTTCTGCTGAAGAAAGTTTCATAGCCCCTAAGCCTCCAGGAGTAAATTCTATAAAAACAGGTCTTGAATGTGACTTTGCTAATATTACCTCACTTCTTGTGCTTCTTTCAGTGTTAGGTAAGTTAAGATGTGCAAATGTTTCAAAAGTATCACCAAGTCTATTATGGGAGAAGACTGCATCAGCATTACAAAATGAACGCCACAATCGCTCATAATCTCTTGTAGGTATTGTGATTTTCCGTTTTTCCAGTTCTTCAGAAACTTTGATTATCCCCTCTGTCTTTTTTGTTGTATAGTGGTTTAACATCTTCTAGTCTTGTTAATTCAGGTATGTCTCTATCATCAGATGTTTGAAATCTATTCGTGCCATGAATTCTTGTTAGAGTATATTGATTAGGACCCATTGTTCCACTTATTGGTAGATAATTTCTAACTGTTTCAAATGTATGTGGACAATATTTACTAAATTCATCTCTGATATTGTTGCCACATCTAATGTTTGCTTTGCCACCTTATTCATACTCTGGCATGCCTGGAGGCATGCCTCGATGCTGTTGTTTGTTTCCTGCAGCAATAACATCATCTATTCTTAAAATCATATTAGCAACTTCACTTGCAGAACTTATTGCCTGAGTTTTAATCTTCAAAGGCTCTATGACTCCTGAAACAAAAACATTTTCTATCTTGTTTGTGAAAGTATTAATCCCCGCATCTATCTCCCCCTTATCATGCCTTGATTTTAGTTCTGTAAGAATATCAATCGGGTCCAGTCCAGCATTTTCAGCAAGAGTAGAAGGTATAAACTCGAGTGCAGATGCAAATTCTTCTACAGCGAGCTGCTCTCTTCCAGACAGGCTTTGTGCAAACTCTCTTATTCTTTTTGCAAGCTCAATTTCGACAGCCCCCGCACCTGCAACAATTTTCTTTTCTTTTATTGCTGACGAAACAGCTCCAAGACCATCTTTTATTGCTCTTTCTGCTTCGTCAACAATGTGGCTTGTTCCACCATGAATCAAAATTGTTATGGCTTTTGGATTAGAACATCCGCTAATGTAAGTGTAAGTTTCATCAGCCTCCTTTACTTCTTCAACAAGTGCCGCCTTTCCTAATTCAGATTCAGTCAGTTCTTTCAGATTGCTCACTATTTTCCCGCCTGTTGCTCTTGCAAGTTTTTCCATATCTGATTTTGCAATTCTTCTGCAGGCATAAATCCCAGATTTTGCAAGGTAATACTGTGCAATATCATCAATTCCTTTTTGTGAGAAAATTACATTTGCAGAGCTTGCCTTTAATTTTTCGACCATATCTTTTAAAATCTTATCTTCCTGGTCAATAAATCCCTGAAGTTGGTCAGGGCTTGTGATATTTATTTTTGTATCTCCTTCTGGACCTTTTATCTCTAAAGCACAATCTAACAGTGCTATTCTTGCATTTCTTACTTCATTTGGCATATCAGCAGAAACCTTTTCTTTAGCAAGGACAATTCCTCCAATTAGTTGTGTTGATTCAATGCCCTGTCCCTGTTTTTTGTCAAGTTTGATATTTGTCAGGTCTATTTTGCCATTTTCTTCTGTTATCTGTCTTACTGCCTGAACAATAATATCTGCAAGTTTTTCTTTTGAGGACTCTGCGCCCTTTCCAATCATTGAAGTCATTGCAATCTTTTTTAACAAATCAACTTCTTTCTCACTAACTGGCTTTGAAATTTCATTAAGAAAAACCTGTGCTTTCTCAGCTGCTATTCTGTATCCTTTTGAAATAACAGTGGGATGAATTTTTTGGTCTAACAGCTTTTCTGCATTCTCCAATAATTTTCCAGCAAGCATAACAGCAGTTGTTGTTCCATCTCCAACCTCTCTATCCTGAGTTTTTGCAATTTCAACCATCATCTTTGCAGCAGGATGCTCAATATCCATTTCTTCAAGAATTGTTACCCCATCATTAGTCACAATAATATTCCCAGTGCCATCAACAAGCATTTTATCCATGCCCTTAGGACCAAGAGTTGTCTTTACTGTATCTGCAACAGCCTTTGCAGCCATAATATTATTTCTCTGCGCATCTTTGCCCATCATCCTCTGAACATTTTCAGGCAGAATTACAATTTGTTGTCTGTCCATATCTACCTAGCTGATTTTTCATTTATAAGTTTTTATATACAATTTTATATAGTTTGGGAAATAAATTTTGGATTTCTAGAAATTGAACTAACTTTAAAGTTACCTAAAAACTAAAAAATCTATTTATAATAATAGTTATGTTACAATATATACATTGGGATTCAATATTGCTTTTAAAATAAAATGTCTTGCATATATCATGAAAAGCAACATAAAAGTGGGAGATGTTATGACTAGGAATTTTGTATCAATAAAACCTAATGAAAGTGTTGTAAGTGCTGCTAAAAAGATGATACAGAAACGAGTGGGCAGTTTGATTATTGAAGAAAAAAAGAAGCTGATGGGGCTTGTCACTCAAAGAGATATCATTTATGCATTAATAAAAAAAAGTAAGAATGAGCTTGCCAAAACACCAGTTATTGATATTGCGGTTAAAAAAATAACTACCACAAAGCCTTCTGCAGATATCTATGAAGCAATGGCAAGAATGAAAAAAACAAAACATCGGTGGCTTCCGGCAGTGATTAATGGTGATGTGGTTGGAATGTTAACAATTAAAGATATTATAAATCTTGAGCCAGAGCTTTTGGAATCAATCAGCGCAATGACTGAAATAAGGGAAGAAACAGAAAAAAGAAACAAAATTGAAGAAAGCAGAAAAGGAAAAGGATTTGAAACAGAAGGTGTTTGTGATGAATGTGGAAATGTTGACATTCTCTATAGGATGGACGGCATGATGGTGTGTGGTAGCTGTCGCGAAGCCATTGATTAGTGTTCTCACTTAAAAGTTACATATAAAAAGGTTTATAAATGATCTTTTGTCTGAGGACTTATGAGATTTTTTAATCGTATTAAGAAGTATTTTACAGGAAAAAGGGATTCAGGAGTAGCAGTGCAATCCGAGAATCCTCTGCATTCAAAGAGTGCCTTTGTCAGGTATATTTTGGGTAATGAAGCAAGAGCAGGACTTCAAGAAAAGTCAAGAAGAGTTGTAGGGCAAGATATAATTTTAACAAGATTACACTACTCTCTTAATCATATAAAACCTGGAGGTACACTTAATGAGTCTTATTTTGATGAATTAGAGAAATCTTTTAAAGAAAATGTTAAAGAATTAATAACAAGAAACAGCGCGTATTTAGACGATGCAGTTCTTAGCAGATATGCTGAATGGATTAGCAATTATTATCAAAAACTGAACAATCGAAGATACAATGTTGAGATTTCTAAAGAAAGATTATCCAGAATAAAGAAAAAATTAATAACTTTAGAATCAATTGTCAAACTTAGACAAAAGAAAAAAGATTCAAGCATCGGAAACATAATTAAAAAAGCATATGGGGAAAATATTGATCTTGGATTCTACAGAGAACATCCTGAATTAAGAAACAGAGCAGTTGTTACAGAAGATGGAATCTTTCATCTTGACAGCCTTGAAGAATTTGGAATAATAAAAATTAGACATAAAACTATTCAATAAAAATATTTAAATAGCTAATTCTCATTAATATTGGAATTTAAAGAGGCAATATGGGTGAAAAAGACAAAATCTTTACAGAAAAAGTAAAATATGCTGGCTTGTTCGATTTTAAAGAACTATACAGATTCTGTTATATATGGCTGACAGACAATAACTATTTTGTAACAGAAAAAGTTTACAGTGAGAAAATTCAGCCAAATGGAAAGGAAGTAGACATTGAATGGGCATCTTTTAAGGGAGTTTCTGACTATTTCAAGTTTATAATAACTGTAAAATGGAGAGTTCTTGGGCTAACATCTGTTGAGGTTGAAAAAGACGGAAAGAAAACTAAGATGGATAAAGCTTATTTGGAATTAGCTATTAATGGAGTCATAGAAAAAGACTATGAAAACAAGTGGAGTGAAAATGCTTTTTATAGTTTCTTAAGAGGAATATATGAAAAATACATTGTCAAGGGAAGAGTTGAAGGATACGAGGACAAGTTAGCAGAAGAATGTGAAGAAATGATTGCACAAATAAAAGCGTTTCTTGCCCTAGAAGGCAAGAAACAGTAACATAGAAATCTTTAAAAATAGGTTGCATTTAGTCTTTTTATGAAAAAGAGTTTAATTTTCTTGATGCTGATTAGTTTGATTTTAATCTGTAATTTTGTATCTGCAGTTGACTTGGAAATTGCAAAAACCCCTGTAAGAGAGGTATACATTAAAGAGGCAAACTTGCCGGCAATTATTCAGCTTTCAATAAAAAATAACGGCAACAGCGATAATTTTGAAATCTATAGTTTAGTTGATGTTACTCTGCAGCCAACAGGCACATTTTACATTGCTGGTGGGGGAACAAAGGTAATTAATGTTGAGATTTATCCGGGAGCGAGAATAAAAAAGAGCGAGGGATTTTATAATTTTGTTTACAAGATTAAAAGTCAGTCTTATGGAATTCAGGAAGACACAATGCTGATAAAAATCATAAGTTTAAAAGATTTATTTGAGATTGATGCCGACCCAGTTATTCCTGATGAAGAATATACTTCTGTTTTCTTGGACAGCCGGGAAAATATAAGCGTAGGTAATGTTCTTGTAAGACTAAGCAGTGCAATGTATGAAAAAGAAGAAATTTTAAGTTTTAAAGGTTATGAAGAAAAAGAAATAAAAATCAAGATTGACAAAAGCAAGTTAAAAGGGTTAATAGCTGGAACATATCCTTTAGAAGTCAGCCTTAATTTTGGAGACAAAGAAGCAGAAACCGAATCAAGTGTTAAACTCACAGAAAAACAAGGAATCACCACAGAAGAAGAAAAATCAGGCGCATTAGTAATTAAAAAGATAATTACTAAAACCAATGAGGGGAGTGTTGTGACTGTTGTAAGCATAATTGAAAAAAAGAACATTTTTTCAAGGCTAATGACTAGCTTTAGCATCCTTCCTGCTGAAGTTGAAAGAGAGGGAGTCTATATTTATTATACTTGGACAGAAGAATTAAGGCCCGGAGAAGATATTGCAGTTGAGATAAAAACAAATTACCTTCTTCCAATAATCCTCTTAATTGGTGCAGTGATTATTATTTATATGGTTTACCAATTCAGCGTATTAGACCTTGTTCTAAAGAAAAAGCTGATATTTGTAAAATCAAAAGGCGGAGAGTTTGCCTTGAAAATAGTTGTTATTGCAAGAGCAAGAAGATATGTTGAGAAAATAAATGTGGTAGATAAACTGCCTCCTTTGCTAAAACTTCATGAAAGATACGGGACAGAACCGGACAGGATTGATGAAAGAAACAAGAGAGTCGAGTGGATGATAAACGCCCTTAATGCAGGAGAAGAAAGAATATTCAGTTATATTGTTTATTCCAAGGTAGGAGTATTCGGGAAGTTTGCTCTTCCAAGGGCAACTGCTATTTATGAGAGAAATGGCAAAATAAAAGAAACAATATCCAATAAGGTCTTTTTCTTGGCTGAGAACAATAAGGTGAAGAGAGAGGAATAAACGGTTTTGGGTAATTGGTAACATAATTTGATGATAGTATTTTTTGTTTAATCTCCAAGTTCAAGAGTTTAGTTATTATCAGTCCGCATCTATTCTTTGCCCAGCAATCAGCTATGTGTAAATATTAATGCTTAACCTTTAGTTTCTTAAGCAATGTATCGGCTGTGCCGATATAGTAAATAACCCTTTGTTTAACTTTTCCGTTTTCTAATTTGCTTTCAACTATATAATAATACTGCTTTCCTCTAATCATCTTTTTTCTTATGAATGCCATGTATATATTTGTATAATCTGAGTTATAAATTATATGTTAGGCACTGTAGTATATAAATGTTGTGAAATTATCTTTAATAAGGTATATCTACCTATTAGGCATTACAGGTAGTAACATGGTAAAGAAAAAAAGGTATCTAAGAAATGAATCTTTGTATAATACAATTCAAGAAAATGAATTTCTAAACTTCTTTGATTATGTCAGAAATGAAAACTGCACCCTTTAGGGTGCAGTTATAGCTTTGATTGTTTTTCATTTCTGAACACAAGAAAATCATTCAGATTTTCTGTGCAGAAAATTCATGGAATTTTCATGCATCCTAAAAACAAAGAGATGTGACAAACCACGCCTTTTAAGTCTCCAAAGTTCTTTGAACTTTGACAGTCATCAAAAATCCTTAATTTTTGAGATGCGGTTGGCACTTGTTTTTTTGATGTTAGGCATATTTCAATGCTGATAAGCAATGAAAAAGAAGGCAAGAAAAAGAAAATGCGAGATGTTATAACCTGCATTCTTGTTTGGCATAAGTTTCCAAACTTATCAGTAAGAAGAGCTAAAAGCTTCTTGCTATTCTTAAAGAAATTCAAAATTATTAATGCAAACATACCTTGCTTCAAGGCATTATGCAATTATCGGGCAGAGCCGATAATTGGAAATATACCTGATGAATTAATAACAGAAAGTTCCAAACCTTTATCACAAATTGAAAAAGATTTTTCTACTGACATGGCTGGAATAAAAACAAAACTATTCTCTTCTTGGTTTAGCTTGAGATGCAAGAAGAGAATTAAGAGGAGAGAGACCACCTCAATGCTCATATTTCTATTGGAACGAAATCATTAATTGTTACAGCAATTAATATTGAAGCTAAGCAAGGAAATGATAACCTTATTTTCAGAGAACACGTCGATAAAACAACTAAGAGTTTCAAGATTAATGAATGGAGTGGCGATGGGATGTATTGGGCTAAGGAAAATTGCAAGAAAATTATTGAAGTTGGTGGCAGGCTATATTTTAAATGCAAGTCTAATTGGTGGAATGGAAAGCAGAGTGAATGCCCTGCCTGGAAAGAGATGAACCAAGAAGCAATAGAAAATAAAGAGGAGTACGATAAACACTGTCATAAGAGGAGTAAAGTAGAATCTGCAAATCATTCAAAGAAAGCATTATTTGGAGATAAGGTTTATTCAAAATTGAAAGAAGAAAGAGAGAATGAAGAAACTTTGAGATGGATAAACCATAATATTAATGTTCTTAATAGAGCTATGTATGAATGGAAAATTAATCCTTTAGAGGATTAATTTACACGTAGCTTGTAATGAATCGCAGGGATTATTGGGGGGATTATTTTTAGGCAAATAGAGTCTAAGAATGTTTTAAAAACCCACTTTTTCTTATAAATTTATGATAAAAGAAATTATGCATATTGAATCTGAAAAGAAGATTAGCATAGATGTTAAGAATCTTGTTAATAAAATTGCAGGGAAGCTGCCTTCTGAAATAGTTTTGATTTATTCTATACAGTATAAGAGTTATGCTGAAAATCTTATGAAAGAGTTAAAGAAAAGGGGCAAGAATGTTGAAATGCCTCAAATAGACAATACTTATAATACTGGGCAGGTGCTTGGATGTTCTAAGCTGAAAACTGATAAAGATGTCTTGCTTATTGGTTCTGGAAGGTTTCATGCTATTAATCTGGCTGCGAGTTCTGGAAAAGAGGTTTGGGTTTTAGATAATGAGAATTTGTCCAAGATTACAAGGGGTGAAGTTGATGCTATGATGAAGAAAAAGAAAATGCTTGTAAATAAGTTTCTTCACGCTGGTTCTGTTGGGATTATTGTTTCTTCTAAATATGGGCAGGAAAAAATGAAACTAGCAAAGGAAATTAAAACGAAAATTGGCAAAAAAGGCAAGAAGGCATTTATTTTCCTTGCTGACAATATTAATATTTGGGAGCTGGAGAACTTTAAGGCTGATATCTGGGTAAATACGGCTTGTCCTGGCTTGTTCTTAGATAGTAATAAGATTGTAAATTATGGGGATGTTGAAGATTTCTTGTAGGAAGATTTTCTTTCAAATAACTCACTAACTGTATCTCTTCCAGTGGATCTTATAATTCCTTTTATATTTGCAGAAACAACTTGAAAAAGTCCAATGGATTTTCCTACTTTGTATGAATTAACTATAAGATTGAATGCGTTTCTCAGTGGTTGCTGTTTTATAGTAACATGGCTTCCATGTATCTGCCATGATACACAAAAATTTTTGGATTAATAACCACTGAATATTTTTGTGACATTCTTTTTCCAAGGTCTAAATCTTCAAATAATCTGTTTCCAGAGGCAATTTTTATACCACGATTAAAACTGCCTGCAAAACCCAGATTTTTGGAGTTTCTTTTGAATACCACCTTTCCAAATCTTTTTAAATCAGGAAGATGTTTTTCCACAAGTTCTTTTGTTTCCTTTTCTAAAGGAGAACAGTCATCTATAATTACAACTTCAGTATCAGAATCAGCATTGTTAACTAACGAAGGAAGGAACATTTTATCTATAACCTCCAGGGTGCTTAGTTTTCTATTGTAAAAGGAAGTTACTATTGATTTGTTCATAAGAATTAAAGAGAGCTATGGCTTATAAACCTCACGATTACCTCCCAATATTGAATACTACAAGCTCAATTCTCTGCTTGAAAGCTGCGCCAATTTGACAACAAATTATTTGATTTATGAGGGATTTTTGATTTTGAGGAATAGCCCCAGAAAGGTTAAACTAAGGTAATAAAAAAATAAAAAGAAGAAAAAGAAATTAACTTTTAGCTATTGAAAATACTGATTTTAGGGCTACTATTATAGCTGCTGGAATGAATAAAGCCAGCATTGCATTGAAGATATTCTTAACTAAATCTCCCAGAGGGAATGCTAAGATTTCTGCACCAGATATTACATTCAGACCTGCAAAGCTTACAATCACTAATGATACTGCTGCAAATAAGAATGTTCCAACATCCCTGTTTCCAATATTCAGAAGACCAACTAAAAGCCCCATTAAAACCAATAAACCTGAAATAGTTGCGCTGGTTGTTGAACTAAGGCTGATTCCAATACTCGGAATAATTCCAATAACAACTGCTAAGATTACTCCAACTAAGAAAGCCCATGCACCGACTAAATTTTCTCTTGCTTTTACCATTTATACCTCCTTTTTTCGTTTTTATCTATTGTTATCGGCGAATTTGAATTTTATAAACCTTTCTAAAAACTTTAAAATGGTGAAGAAAAAATATATACTAGACTATAGAAAAGTTTATAAACCATCGTAACTACAAAATCGTAACAAAATCGAAGTTTAAACAAGATGAATAAAACACTACAAAACCTGTTGATTATAACAACAACTGTTTTAATTCTAGCTGGAATAGCATCAGCATTGCAGTATTCTCCTTCAAGTGTATCAATTACAGCAAACCATGACAGTGTAAATAATCCGATTTCTTTTATAATAATCAATAATGACTTGGCTCAAAATTTGACCAGTGTTGTATTTACAGCAAGCGACTTAAGTTCAGCTTCTGGAACAATTGGTTCTGGAAATATTACAAAGCCAGGAACAATTGTTTTGGCATCTGGAACTCAGAGCAGCTTAACTGCTTATGTCAATGTGCCAGCTTATCAGGCTCCAGATACTTATACTGGAACACTAACTGCTACTGGAATATACAACAACGGAACTCAGGTTACAACTGCTTTAACAATGGTAGTTAATGTTAGTACTGCAAGTTCTGTAAGCTTGTCTACAATACCTTCAATGTCAAAATCAACAAATAAGACTTCTTTTACAATAACAAATAATGGAAACACAGACCTTAACGGGTTATCTGTTTATGCTTCTCCAATAATGGAAGATAGTGATGACAACATGATTACACTTGCTTTTACCCCTTCAAGCTTAAACTTAAACAAAGGACAATCTGCTACAGTTAATATAACGGCAACATTTCCTTCTGATTTAGCATTTAACAGTTACTCTACAACGGTTTATGTGTCTAATCCAAGTGTTAATGTTTCAACTGGCTTAACTATCAGTTCAGATTTCTGTGAATATGGACAATTAGGTTCTGATATAACAATAACAAGTGTCAAAGACAGAAGCGATGTTGAAGATGACTGGAGTTGGTACCCAAATGATGATGTTGAGATAGAAGTTAAGGTAAAAAATAACAATGATGATAAAAAAGACATTGTGGTTGCTTATTACTTAAAAAATGGCGATGAGATTGATGATGAAGACACAATAACAATTAATGAAAATGATCATGAACTAATAACATTCAAGTTTAAAGTTCCAAGTGACATATCTAGTGGAAACTACCAATTGTTCATCAAAGCATATGAAGAAGATGAAGAAGACACACAATGCAAGGATTATGTTCAGAATATAAAAATAAAACAGAATACAAGAGATGTAATAGTTGATTTAAACAGCATTTCGGCTCCAAATCAGGTAACTTGTGGAGAAAATGTTGAATTAACTGTTAAAATTGTTAATATCGGAAAGCAAAATGAAGACAAGGTTAAAGTAAGAATGTATAATTCTGAACTTGGAATTGACCTTTATTCAAGCGGGTTCTCACTAGATTCTGGAAAGAGCAAAAAAGTTATATTTAGTTTTGCTGTTCCTAAAAATATATCTGAAAAACTTTATGATTTAAGTTTTATAACTTACTACAAATATGATAAAGATGATGATGAATATGATGAAGAATCAGACACCTCTCTTTACACTGTAAGGGTTGCAGGAAACTGCCAGGCTTCTGTGAAAAGTGCAGATGTCAGCATTTCAGCTGCATTAGACTCTTCACAAGCAATTGTAGGGCAAGAGATAGTTGTTAGAGCAACATTATTGAATACAGGAGACACAACAAACACTTATGTGGTTGATACTTCAGGACTTTCATGGGCTTCAAATATTAGAGTTGACCCAAAAATACTTTCAATTGATGCTGGAAAAACAAAGGATGTTTTAATCTCATTAACTCCATCAGCAGGGACTGCAGGAAGCCAAAGCTTTACTATAACAGTAACTGCAAACGGAAAGACAGAAGAAAGGCAGGTTGCTTTAACTATTGAGAATAAAGGATTCTTTTCTGGAATAACTGGCGGGGCAATCGCAAGTTCACTTGGAGAAAACTGGTTTATCTACTTAATCATAGTTTTAGATGTTGTTCTTATACTTGCAATAATCTTAATTGCAAGAAAAGTTTCTAAGTCAAGAAACACAATTGAATACTAAAATTGGATTAGTGAACAAATTACTTCTTACTGGAACTTTATTAGCAGGACTTTTTGGTTGTGGTGATAATCCCTATGATTCTGGAGATAATCTAGAAACTAATAAAAGACCTGTTGCCCTTACAGAAGTTGAAGATAATAGGGTATTTAATTCGTTGAAGAGTGCTTTGGCAGAAATAAAGCTCAAAGATTCAAGAATACATGACACCCCAACAATTCTTACCCCATATAAAACTCATACTGGTTCTGACCCCAATATTGATTTAATGACAATTGTTGATATGGATAATGATGGCTTGCCAGATATTGTTATAAAAACAAGGGAGCGAGTACGGGATGTTGATGATTGGAGAAATCTTGGCTACACTCCGATTTATGTTCTTTTGAACAAGGGCAATGGGAGATATGTTTCTCAACAGCCTCAAACAGAGAATGGCACTCTTCCAGATAAATTTGATAAAAAATAAAAACATTAAACATATAAATTCTTTTTTATTGATTCATTTATGGATTTAAAGAAAATTGGAACTAATAGAATTATAGAGATTGTGATTAGATATACTATCTTGTTGGTTATTGGCATATTTATGGAGGTGTTTTATGTTGTTTTTAAACCTCTTACAATTTATCCGGTTTGTTATATTCTCGGTTTGTTTTTTGATGTTGGCTTGAGTGGAAGTGTTATATCTGCCACAGGAGTAAATTTTGAGATTATAAACGCCTGTATTGCTGGCTCTGCTTTCTTTCTTCTTACAATCCTGAATTTTATGGTTGGAAAGATTAACTTTGGAAAAAGGATTAAGAGTTTATTGTTTTCTTATATTTCCATGCTTGTTCTTAACATCTTAAGAATAGTTTTGCTTATTATTCTTGCTGTAAAGTCGGTTATTGTTTTTTCTGCGGTTCATATGTTTTTCTTTTATGTTATCAGCATCTTACTTGTTTTTGTTGTCTGGACAGTTGAAATTAAATTATTCAAAATAAAAGAAATTCCGCTTTATTCTGATTTAAAAGAGCTTGTGAAAATTATAAAAAGCAGGATATAGCAAGACTTATAAATTGGAATTTTGCCTAGTTTTTATGGGAAAGTTAAAGCTAGAGACTGAAATGGGTTATTGCACTCTTTTTAAAGATGGAGAAGATGTAAGTGTAAGGGGAGAAACCAGTGGCAGAGGAATTGTCCAAAAAGTGCATATGATTCTGGGATTCACTGGCAACAGTAAGATAAATATGGGGGACATTGAGTTTAAAGAAATTTGTCCAGATACAGGAAAAACTATTAGAACTATAGTTAAAAAATTATATCAAAGAGTAGATTAATAATATCCCCTTGCCTGTTCAATGCCTGCCATGATGAACTTTTCTGTTGTATTTAACAGCTCGCAATTTGCTATTTCGAGATTATAACAGTTAGTATATGTTTGAGTTATTCTTGTTTCATCTCCTTGCTTTATTGAAATTAAAGTGTAGTTTTGGTTTTCTACACACTCAATATACCTCATACCAGTCTCTTTAGCTCTCTGAAAATCAGTTGTTCCAGTGTATATCTCTATGCCCATCGAGTTTAAGAACTGTCCAAGCATTACTCCTGAAACACCAGAATATGTGCAATTTGAGGCAAAGTCATCTGTTGTGACTGCAACTTTTTGCTGGAATTTTATGTCTGCATAGACCGGAATATTATTTGCTCTTGGGTCATTTCTCAAGTATAGATTATAGTTTACAATTGTTTCATCTGGGCGCGCTACCTGGATTTTAGTATAATAAAAAGGCAATTTGTCAAACATTGTTTTTTCAAATTTTAGGCCCTTATATTCAAAATGATTGTTGAGGTAAGATGCAGAGGTTATAAGGAAAATTATTAAAAGAACTATTGCTGCGATTATTATTGTTGCACTAACATACTTATTATGGAGCTTTTCTGTTTCTTGGCTTGATTTGTCTGCTGTTTCTTTTTTTCCTTTTGTTAATTCTGTTCTCTTGAACTCGCTTGGCTTTAATTTCACTTCTTCTTTCTTAGCTGATTTTCTTAGTGTTTTCTTTTTTGGTTTTGGCATTTTATTTTTTGACTCCTAATACCTTGAATATAAATGAGTCTGCAGACTTTATAATGTTTTCTCCTTCAATAAATACACAATTATCTTCTCTTGAAATTCTTGTTTTGTTATTTTCAGATAAAACAATCACATTATCTGTGCAGTTTTTTACTGGGAGATTATCTGCTAAGCACTGCCTGCCTTCTACGCAAGAGGGCTGTATTCTTGAAGGAAAATACCCCAGGTTTCTTGCAATCTCATTTGCCGCTTCTTTCTCACTAGATGAAAAAGAAACTAGGTATAATGGCCTGTCAAGGTAGGTATTAGAATTGACAAGGATAGGAATAGAGATATTCTCGAGTTCTGAAGGATTGAATCTTGTCATGAAGGTTAAATCACTTAAAGTTATCTGCCAAAACCCGTTTTCATTCATTATAAAGGTATAACCTCCGTATTTTGAAGTTTTTGTTGAAGAACCTGAATTTTCTTTGCTGTAAAAAGAATAACCAAGACTGCTTGCAAGAAGGATTGCCGCCATTATAACCGCTACAATTAACTGATTTCTTTTGGCTTTTTTTTCTTTTTTCTCTCTCGATTCTAGTGCTTTCATGGAAATTTGAAGAAAATTCAGTTTATAAATCTTATGAATTCTTTTTTAATTTCCCGACGTGGAAAAATATAAGGACGATTTTTTGAATTAATAAATAATCTGCATGCATTTGATAACAATAACTTTCTAATTTTTAGGGTTATATTGGAAAATGATTTAGCAAATATTGGTTAAAACCAATTTGATATTTAAGGTTTCCATAATAGACTTACAAGTAAGCAATAAAAAAATAAAAGAAAAAGAAAAAAATAAAGTTAAACTTTATGCTACGTCAGCCAGTGTTGTGGTGACTTTCTTTACAACCGCATCAACATCTGTTAAAGGTGTTTCTTTAGTCATGTAGTCAACAGCCTTTGTTGTATCAGCAGCTTCATAACCTGCAACAAGCATTGCAATCTTTCCAGTTGTGTAAGGTGATTCATACACCTTCAACAAGAACTGTCCAGAGCCAATACCTGTAGCTTCTGTGAAATCTGCTCCACAAGCAGCAGCGCCAACTAAGTTAGCAGCTACACTGTTCACACAACTACCACCTACAACTATCAGGTTCTTACCAGATACACTTGAAACTTCACTATCTTCTACAGTGACAGAGCCAAGTTCAGAGACAGAGCCTCCAGAGCTTGAACCAGCAGTTACAGTTGCAGTCATGTCTGTGAAAAGAACGTCAAGATACATTTGAGATGCTGGGATTGTTAATGTAACAATTCCGTTCTCATTTGTTCTGTCTTCTTTTACTACATATGTACCATATTTATCAACTGCTACTTTCTTGTAAGTATCAGATGTCAAAGTTTGGAATCCAGAGCTAGTACCGTTGAAAATAGGATCTCCTATGGCTATTTCTGTTGTTCCAGTTGTTGTAAGTGGAATACAGATAAAGTTACCATAAGTTGAATCATCCCATTTCTTTGGTTCTAAGTACAAGACAGATGGTCCAATTGTAGTATTGAAGTTACAACTACCACCGCTACCGGCAGATACATTGTTAACAAGCACTACATCGCCAACGGCAGATGAATTTCTCATGCCCCACATTACACCATTTACCTGATATAAAAGGGTGGTGTTTATCAATTCTGTTCCAGTAGTAGCTAAGGTTGTTAAGCCATCTGGGAAAATTGCTGAAGTTCCGTTAGGAACATTAGCTTCTTCCAAGAAAGCAATCCATCCTCCACTCTTTAACTTTATTCTTGGGAATAAGCTAATAACATCTGCAGAACTCCATGTTAAGTTAACAGTTGTTCCAGCCTGATTAGTCCTAATTGTGTAAGACTGTCCGTCGAATAAGTTAGTTGTAACAGAATATGCAGCATTTGTATCATTGGTTATAGTTGCTGTTTGTGATTCACCAGTTATGGCATCAACAAACTTGACTGTACCAGATGCTGCAGTGTTAACTGTGATTGTGTCCACTTCCAAGATTCTACCAAAGTCTCCAGGGTTTACAACAATCCAATCACCTTCTTTAGCAGCTTCACCTTCAATAACGTGAATTCTTCCTTTGCTATTTCCAGATGCAATAGTCTGGTGAGCTAGCAATGGTTGCACAGATGTTGAAGCAGTAGCATTGTCATAGATATATGTTATCCTCTGTTCACCTTTGCTTCCTGCTAAAGCACTTGTAAAGGTAACTCTTGCAAATTGATTATTATCTGTATCGACAATAATCTTTGCTCTGTTCTCATCATCTAAATCTGGGACAACACCTGCAAATTCAACTTTTAATCCTCCAAAGATTGGGTCTTCAAAAGAACTGCCGATTGATATATCATCTACTTTAGACTGAGCAGCAGCTACCTGCACTGTGAATCCAGAAATTAATCCGTTTCCAGATGGTGTGATAGATGCTTTTGTGCCTTTAATTGTAGTGTCATCAGCTCCTTGTGTTATTGAAGCACCGTTTGCTAGTGTAAGAGTGTTTGCACCAATAATAAGTTCTGCATTTCTGATGTCTCCTGCGTATGCTGGATGAGTTACATCCTTAACATAGATTACAACATCTCCTGCGAATGCATACTTACTGCCCTTTGTAACAGTTTTGCTAACACCATCTACAGCTATTTTAGCTTGAGTAGTTGAACTTGTTGTGATTAACTCAACAACATGTTCTTTTCCTGCAACAGTTACTGTTTTTGATTCTCCACCTGCGATAGTTGCAGTATCACCTGAACCATACAAGTAAAGAGTTGTGTTTGTAGAACTTGATCCGATAACATAGTCCACTCCAGCGATCTTTATTTTTTGACCTTGGACATTTGTTGAGTCAGAAACATTAACATTCTTTGTGAAAGTTAATGTATAGTTGTATAGAGGGTCTGTGCTAGTTGTTCCTACATCTAAGTATAGAGCAGGATCATCTAAGTCTCCTCCACTTGTTCCTAAAACACTTACAGTATCACCTGGTGTGATTGATTGAGTATAGGAGTATTGTATACCTGAAAGGTCTACAAAAGATCCATCAGCTAATATAGTTGGCAATTCTCCTTTTGTAAGAGTTTGCCTAGCTGCATTTATACCGTCTCCGTAGTATAGTTTTCTAGCAGATGTTGCCAGATTTATACTATCACCGCCAGTTGCTGTTGCACCTGTAGAAGCGCCTGTTGTAGCTGTCTGTTTTGCAAGTTCAACCTGCAAATTTTGACCAACGTTCACAGCTGCAAGATAGTCACTTGAAGCTGCAGAACCGCCTACAACAACTGCTACGTCTGCTTTTCCTCCAGACACGAATGGTGCTGGATAGCTAGCAGCAGCTGCAATTCCTACACTGCTTCCGATCATTACCGCACTTGCGATAATTGATGCGATTTTTCTGTAATTAATATTCATTTTTAACCTCCTTTCACTCCTGTAATATTGCCCATTGGCATCTCTTGCAAGTTGGCGTATAGGGAATTACCATCCCGCTTAGAGAGTAAACTCTGCTGTCCCTATTAGAATATCACTGTCGCAAACTAGTTTGTCTTTTTGACAATATTGATTAGTCAGAATTCCTTTAAAAAGCTTTCTATAGTTTGGGGGCATACTCTCGAGGTAAAGCATAAAACTGAGCTTGGAATTAAATATCAGTATTTAAATCTTTCGGTGCCACTGGTTTATAGTCATAGCTAAAGGGGAGTTATGAAAAGATAAAATTTATAAATGTATGTTTTCTTAAGATAGTATACAAAAAATATATAGTACCATCTGAAATAGATTTTACAAAATATATTTTACTTCACTTTGAAGAGTTTGGGGTTTTAACGACGGAAAATGGCAAGCAATAAGAAAAAAACAAAGACTTTATATGTAACTTTAAATTTGAATCAGAATATGTTCTCAAATATATTTAACAGAATCGGAAGAAAACAGGATTATGATCTTTCAGACATGGGGGTTTTAAGGAAATTATTGAGCAATGAAAAAGCTAAAATCCTGTATACTCTTAAGATAAAAAGACCTAAATCAATTTATGAACTTGCTAAGATGCTTGGCAGAAACTTTAGAGCAGTCAGGAATGATGTAGACCTATTGGACAAGTTTGGATTTGTTGACTTAATTGCTGAAAAAAGTGGAAAGAGGGAGATGTTAAGGCCTGTTTTAACCCTAAATTCTCTTAATATCATCATCAATATTTAGGTTTTATCAAAAAAATTTATTAGTTCATTTTTCTGACATTCCACATAATCTAAGCTCTACAAGAAGGTTTGTCTCTCCAAGATTTATGAGTTTTTGGGAGGAAGTGTATCCTGAAGAACAGGCTGTTTTTTTTGAAAATACTGAGCTATCTGAATAGATTTCAAGGCTTACGTTTTGCTGGAAAGAGAGTTTTAAAACTTCAATTAGTGTTGAGTTTATATAACTGCAGGCTGAAAAACCCTGACTGCAAGTCTGACCCAGATAACATGCTTTAATTACATCCTGCATTGAAGCAAGAGTTGTTCTTAATGTGCAGTTAGTAGTATAATCAAAAAGAGCTGTTAAAAAATTTTCAACATCAATATTTTGCTGGTCTGCACTGAGATTTGGCTTTCTTAAACTAAATCCTAAGAAGATTACTGTTATAACAACAACTAAACTCACGATTAACACAAATCCCAGTATTTCCTGCTGTGCTTTTTTCTCCATTTTAAACTTCTACTCCAATGATTAATTTAGCTATCTCACATTTTTTAAGTTCAAGACCATTGATAATTTCCTGTCTGCACAAGGAAACAAATGTTGAAAGCTGGCGTTCTTCAAGGTTTTTAGTAAAAATAGTGTAGTGCCCACAATCAGGATAGATTTGGTCTGTGCATTCAGTATCATCTCTTGGGTAGATTGCTCTTACAGAAAGTGATGAGAACCCCATAAGAGTTTTATATTCTGGAAGTTTTTTCATAATCATTAGCTTGTCCGAATCTATGCAAAGAGTTCCACATGTTAATTCTGGCATCTCTGAAATTCTTGCAAGGCTTGTTAGAGCTTGTTTTTCAGCTAGCTGAGTGGCAGTTTTATGGAGGCTGGTATATTGGAATGAGATATAAAAAATAAATATGAGGACAAATAAAAGAGCTAATGCCAGAAGCATGAAAGACATTTCCTGTATTTTTAACTGGGCTTTTTTATTTAACTCCATAGTTTGTATCCATTTTCTATATTTTCTCTATTCGCTTCTTCTGCCTGAAGATTTATTAGTGAAAGGTCTGTTGAATTATTTGTAAGCTCTATAAACAGCATTAATTGCGAATCTGAGATACTTATCCCTCTTTGATTGAGCATATTCGCTTTTTCTAGATAGATTTTTGATACAGAGTTTATTTTATTAATCAGTCTTTTAAGATTGCAGGTATAAATGCCCGGGTCTGAAAAAATTGCGGCATACATAAGACTGTTTCCAAGGTATTGCAGCTGTTGGCCTGATTTTTCAACATAATTCATATAGGGGTTGATATTTATTTCGCAATTTCCCTCAAAACAAACTTTTTTGCTTTCTGAAGAGCAATTTGACAAAAATTCACTGACTTGAATATTTTTTATTTTTAAATTTTCAATTTCTTCTCTTATTTCCTCTGGTGGAGATATAAAACAAAAACTGCCAGAGGTTAAATAAATTAAATTTGTAATCCTGAATGGCATGTCAAAAGATTTTGAAAATACGTAAAAGTTTTTTCCTTCTTCAATATTCGAAGAGAAGATATATTTATAGACTGGGACGCTTATTTCTGGCTCTTTCCAGTCTCCAAACCCAGTTTTTGAGATAGCTTTCAATTCATTTTTTCCAAAGCCATCGCTAAAACATTTGTTATAAATCCTGGTTTCAGCTTTCATAGATATAACATCTGCACTTCCTGAAAAATAGCCCCTTTCTAATGGGTCTGTAAGAATTGAAAGCTCCTTGCTTACTTCTGCGCTTGTCTGTTCTTTATAAGTTGAGATTGTTTTTGATACTGCATAAATTGCAAGAAAAAGAATCATTGCACCTACAATAATTGCAAAGACCCATTCAAGCTGGAATTGTGCTTTTTTATATTTCATGCTGCCCTTATAAGAGATTCGTAGAAACTCTTGGTTATTTTTATTTCAAGCTTGTCTGAATTTTTTATACAATACGGGTTTCTCATTCCGGTCATATTTATGTGGCTAATTTGTTTTGAGAAATCGCATTTTTTTGGCCTTGGGTATATAAAAAGATTTCCTTCTGAATGGTAGGTTTTTAATTCATCAAAAATCTTTCTTTCATTTGAGTTTCCTGAAAATCCCTGTGTAAGATTGGCAAAACAAACATATTCTACTGTGCTTGGAAGAAATCCCTTGAATGTGAAGTTGCTTGCCTGAGTGTTCCATGCCCGGTCAATTTCTGACTGTAAATCAGAAAAAAATAATCCAGTATCAGTGCAGTTTTTCAGGCTTAAAAAATATTTTATTCCTACAAACGTGGCAACTATGATAAAAATTGTTATTAAAATTGAGAACATAACTCCGAATGGAAGCCCCATTATCTGGGCTCTTTTATCACTTCTTTTCATTATTACAAAAGAAAACAGAGATTAATAAAGGTTTTTGTTGATTATAGAGGCACCATTTCATTGTTACCACTCGGCTCTGATTTTATAATTTTTGATAACAAATAAAATAATCGCTGGAGCAATTAGTTAAAGTAAGTAATGGAATCTCAAATTAATCTTTCTCAAGCACATTATAAGGATAGACAATCATTGAACAAGTACTTGCTTCATTTCCTTTTTCATCCTTGCATTTGATGTAGAAAGTTGATTCTGTTTTCCAGTCTGTGTAATGGTCTACACTATTTGAGTAAGGCATATTTGTTCCTTCTTCAAACAAAAAGTTGCAGTTTTCTGTTGAATAAGTGCATGTTGATTTCTCGTCTGTTTTTATTTTTAACTTCCCGTTTTCATTATAAGCTTTTATGATTAATGGAGAAGATGAATCAACCTCTACATCGAATTTTGTATAACTGTATGCAGTATTCCCCCCAAGGTCTATGCATTTTATGTAGTAAGTGTATTCTCCTTTTGACAGGTAAAGTGTCTGTTTGTGGACTGACTTGCCCTGTGTCTCGAAAAACTCTATGAATGTTCTGTTATTTATGCTGTAATAGCATATTGCATCTCCTTTATCTGCGCCATTTTCTGTTTCTGCCTGAAGATAAACTGGAAGAGGCTCTGCTGTTCCGACTGCTGTTCCATTTGGAAGAACTTTAGCGATGTATAACTGGTTTGTAGTTCTTAAGCTGAAAACATAACTTTGCTTATTTACATTTCTGTCTGAACCATTTACAAGCCATGGCTGGTCTTTGCATCTGAAATAAAAGCTTGTTATCTGGTCTTTTTTTAAGCCAGTTAGAGTGGTTTTACAGGTGTATGTCTGCTGGGTATTTATATCCCATATGTTTTGAACGCAGCTCATTGTCTGTTCCATGTTGCCATAATCTTTGTCTTCCCAGCTCCACTTGCAATCTGCTGGCTCATTAAGATAAACTTCTAATGGGACTGATGAAACATTATAGCCAATTGGCGCGCCATTTGTTATGCTTGTACTTTCTACTTTTGCAGGAGTTGTGTCTGGACCTTTTTCTACACAGAATCTGATTGCAAATTCATCTTCATTATAGTTTCCGTTTGCGTCTTTGCATCTTACATAAAGAGTATAAGTTCCATCGTTTTGCAATTCAGGTGATTGCGCTTTCAGGGCTGCTGGTCCTGGCAATGACATTTTTTGTGTATGATTGTACTTGTACATATTGCTTTCTCCAAGATAAAACTGCATACTATCAAAAGATTTTGTGTGATTGTGATCTACCTTGCATTGTGCTGGCTCGTTTACACTAATGCCAAATGTCAGAGGCTCAAATGCTTTTACACATCCGTCTGCTGAACTGGTTCTGATAATTTTCATACCGGTTCCAGGAGGGCGCAGTTTGACATCTGTATAAGAATAACCTGAGGTTAGAGCAGAGTCTAAAGGAGCTATGCTTGGGGATTTCACATCATTTTGATTTACCCATGCACAAGATTCATTTGAGGTTCCGGCATTTAGAAGCTGGCATGCTTGTCCAAGACTTCTGCATCTGTATTCAGAGCAAGGGATGTATTTATTTTTGTTGCAAAGCTCGCAATCATTTCCACCTGTTGGGGCTGTCCAGGGTTCGCATGTGAAGCTGATAACTTGAGTGTATTCTTGTTTGTAGAATGCTAACAAGATGATAACACCTGTTACTCCCCCGACAATTGCTCCAGTCATTCCAGTTACCCACGCCATTTTTGTTATAAATATTCCTGTAAAAGTTCCAAGTCCTGCTGCTGTTCCGATTGTTTGGGCTTGCTTCCCTGATGCTCCTGCAAATTCTGCTATAAATCCTGCTACAAATCCTACAGTAAGTCCCCATGCTGCTGACGAAATAATTGGGCTGTATAAAACAGCTTCAAGTTTTTTCCCTGCTGTTGCTCCCTCAACAATCTTGTCTGTACCAAACATTTGCGAAATCCAAGAGGGTGATTTCGTAGTCCCAGGTCCTCCACTGATAGAGTTTAAGGCATTGATATTAGAAGCTCCTCCAGCACCATCACCGTACATTATATCTTGCGCATCTGCTAATGTTTTTCCAGAGGGGCCTGTTCCAGCTAAAGCTAAATCTAAAGCACTAACCAAAGCACCTGGCAAAATTCCTGACAAGCCTTTAATAACCTGTCCTACAATTACCCAGCCTGTTTTGTTGAATCCTCCTGAAGAAGTTGATGAAGAACCTGAAACTTTATTTGCAATATTAACTTTTCCCCCGCAATCTCCGATAGCATTGCACATTGAATTCATTTCTTCCCGCCAGTTCCCCTCTAAACATTCGCAGTTCTTGATGCATGTTTTCTCGCTTGCTATTAATCCTTTTTCAAATTCTACTATGCATTGTGAATTTCCTTGAGAGCAGATTTGCTTGATATCACTTTCTTCACTCCAGAAATCTAATCCTGGAGGATTTAAAGGAACACATTTATTATTCTCTTTCAGCCATTTACAATCTCTTTTGTCTGAATTTTCGCAATCTTGCTGATTAGCTGTTCCTGTGCAATCTTGCCATCTATTTGCTCTACAAGCTGCTTCATTAAAATCTCCTGCAGATGTTTTTACTTTATCTTGGATGCAGACTTCCTGCCTGAAATCTGCGCAAGGTTCAATAATTTCTTCTCCTTGAATGCAGATATGCTTGACATATCTGCTTCCAACAACATTTGCAGTTGTATCGGTTGCACACCATGACTCTCCGTGTTTATGAGATTTGCCATCGCTTGTTTTTGTGCAATCTAAATTTCTGCAAAAATAATTTCCAGTATCTGGCTTTACAGATGAAGAATCTTCTCCCCTATTCCATTCCCTGCAATAGCTTCCTAAAAAATAATCACAATTCCCGCATGACTTGCTTCCAGCATTACTTAATCCTGCACCGCATGAACTATCTTTATCAAGAACTTTTCCTGAATTCCAGGATTTTGTTTTATCCGCGTCATAAATATTTTCCCTGTTTCCGCAAGAATCAAACCAATAGACTTCGTCTTTTCCAGATATGCAACCAGTGTGATGCTGTCTTGCGCAGTTTGTTCCAAGCTCTTCATTTGAACATAAATAATCTTTGTAGAATTTAGCATCTGTTGAGTTTGTTCCCATTAATTCGCAAGAACCTCTTGTTCCAAACTTGCATGTTCTTAAATATTCAGAAGTATAAACACATGCCCCTAAATCTTGAGAGTTTGCAATCCCTATACATTGCTGTTCATCATTAATATTGCTTCTGAAATCTGCTTCTACACCATAGAAAGTTGCCATTTTCTTGCATCTTACAAGTGTTGTTAAACTTGCCTCGCTTCCGAGAACACAACAGCCAAGAGTACATTGAGGAATATTGCAGTCTTTATCTTCATCCCATGCTCCACCAGCAGAATCGCAAACAGCTTTCGGGGTATTTTCCATGCATATCCCTTCTTTGCTGTCATAACAGCATCCTCCTTTGCAATAACTTGTAGAATCACATGAAGTAGGGGTTGTTTTGTAATTGGGGTCGCATTTCTCTGGCTTTTCATCCTGGCATGATGCTCCTGCTACTGTCTTTTCACAACAATAATTTATTTCTGCAGAAACTTTTTGTGGTGCTAAGAAAAAAGAGAAGGCAAAGACAGCTAAAACTAAGATTGAGATTTCAAAACAGCTTGTGAATTTTTTTGCCATTTTATCAGATATTTGTCACCGCCCCATAACCTGGAGGCCATACCATGCTTCTTGATGCGAAAACAAATTCTTCCCCGTTTAACCGGTCTGTGATGACATAGATTGTTGAGCCGTCACCTTGCTTATATTTTTCTGTTTTAAAGTTTGGATAATAAAGCATGTAAGCCTGATTGCTTGAATCTCCATATCTTGCTTCCCAATTTGTTATAGAGGAAGCAAGCATTACTAAGTCATAAATTGAAGAATCAATCTCGTAATTGAATCTCTCATATTTCACAGATGCTTCTTTTGTGAGAGTTAGTGGCTGGTTAATTTCAGCTGAAATACTGCCTGGAATAATTTCTAAAGAGAGGTCAAGCTTCCCTGCCTGAACAAAATACCCTTTTTTTTCAAGTTCAAGCTTATAGGTATTGATACATTGCTGTATTTTTGGGGTTAAATATTTTTTAAGTTCATCTTCAATTGAATTTTTTAAAAATGGTTTTTGATTAAGACACGGCTTGTAATAAGCATTAATATAGCAAAGATAGTCTACCATATTGTCATCATAAAGAATATAGTTTTCAGGGTCTAAACTTCCGCCCTGGCTTTCCAAAATTTTCAAAGCATCTTTTACCTCATCACCCAAACAGCTTTCTATATATTTGTTTGGGTCCTCTGTTGCTCTTAATGATGGGATATTTAGTCTTAACACAAAATAGAAAAGCAAGATTAATGCTACTATCACAATTGCAACTATGACAAAAATTGCTACCTGCCCTCTTTTATTCTCCATTTTTTCTCCCATTCTTAATGTTAAAGCTGTTTATAAATATTATTAATACTGAGAGAACTGCTGGATGCATAGATCTTCTTCACGACTTCTCTTCTTAACTTAAAACTATCAGCCCATTTTGCATAAGCATTCCAGCCTTGAAAAATCTCGAAAAGCTTTTCTTTGTTGATTTTGCCTTGCTTAGTCACGGACTTAAATAACGTTCTAACTTTAAGCCAAAAAAAGACTTCTTTCTAAAGTAATCTTGAATTTGTTCACCCATGCTTTCTGCCGAAAGGAATAATTTTGTAGTTATCAAATCTCTTC
>Ga0210057_1000541_pt1 | contig 61983 bp, 53 predicted proteins | sample CryGeyCG2114_010_2_FD_183968 | JGI IMG/M metagenome (GOLD analysis project Ga0210057, IMG submission 183968) | Groundwater microbial communities from aquifer - Crystal Geyser CG10_big_fil_rev_8/21/14_0.10 (SPAdes) (version 2) | ecosystem: Environmental > Aquatic > Deep subsurface > Groundwater ...
AGGACCCATGCTTGTTTTAGCTGGAGCGGGCTCCGGAAAAACAAAAGTAGTTACTTGCAGAATTGCCAAACTCATTGACTTGGGGGTTTTACCTTCAGACATTGTTGCTGTTACTTTTACGAATAAAGCAGCTGAAGAGATGAGATATCGCATTAAGAAAATGAAAAATGTACACGTGTTAACGAGCACCTTTCATAGTTTAGGCGCAAAAATCTTACGAGAATCTATTAACGCTTTAGGATATTCCAATGATTTTTCCATTTATGATGAAGAAGATTCCCTGAAACTACTAAAGAATTGCTTTAGCTCCCTTCAATTCAAAGAAGAAAAAGGATTACTTAAGGGAATTAAGCACCGCATATCTTCTGCTAAAAACGACTTGATAGCCCCTGATAAAATCCCTGCTACAAGAAAAGGGGGTAAAGCTGACATTCTTTTTCCTCAAATCTATCCTTTATATCAAGCAAGACTTAAAGAAAGCAACGCCCTCGATTTTGATGATCTTTTATATTTAACAGTAAAGTTATTACAAGAAAGTGAATCTGCCAGAAAAGAGTATCAAAACAGGTGGCTCTTTATTTTAATCGATGAATATCAAGACACTAATTATGCGCAGTATACTCTTACAAAAATACTAGCAGACAAGCATTCTAACATCTTTGCTGTAGGGGACCCAGATCAATCTATCTATTCATGGAGGGGAGCCAGATATCAAAATATTCTCAATTTTGAAAAAGATTTTCCTGGTGGCAAAGTTATTACATTAGAACAGAACTACAGGAGCACAAAAACTATTTTAGATGCCTCCAATGCTGTAATTGACAACAACAGCGAGCGCTATGAAAAACGACTTTGGTGTGATCGAGATGAAGGCGAAAAAATAAAAGTTTTTCTAGCACAAAATGATCGCATGGAAACTGATTTTGTAATTAAGCAAATTGAAGAAATTTGTTTAAATCATCAGCTTTCTTTAAATGAAGTTGTTATTTTCTACCGAACGAACGCACAATCCAGACCTTTTGAAGACGCTTTATTATCTAAAGGCCTGCCTTACAAGATTATTGGCGGCATTTCTTTCTATCAAAGAAGGGAAATTAAAGATATCTTGTCCATTTTGAGAATGGTCACTTCAAATGCCGATTATATTTCATTTTCAAGGTCCGTCTCCTTTTTAAGGATTGGCATAGGGCAGACAACCCTTACCAAGCTCATTCATACAGCACAAGAAAATGGGGTTGCCATATTGGATTTGTGCCAACAAATTATTGACGGCAAAACATCCATTATAAAGCTGAATGTTAAACAAGCTGAAGGACTAAGAAGATATCTAAAAATAATTCATCAAGTACGAAAAAGCACCTCTTTAGTTTATGAACAAATAAAAGAAGTAATTGATGCGACTCATTATTTAGACTTACTGAAAGATGATCCTGAGTCATTTGAGGACCGAAAAAGTAATTTGGAAGAGTTAATTGCCAAAGCAGCTGAATGGCAAGAAGAAAACAATGGCTCTCTTTCTTTATTTTTAGAAGAAATTACCTTAAAAGCAGACACTGCCACCTCTCAAGAAAATGAAACTATAAAATTAATGACAATCCATAACGGGAAAGGATTAGAATTTGAGTTAGTATTTATTGTTGGACTCGAAGAAGACCTTTTTCCACATGTGAATTCTAGAGACTTTCCTGAAGATTTAGAAGAAGAAAGAAGACTTTTTTATGTAGCAATGACACGTGCTAAAAAGTTTTTATACTTGTGTGGCGCCTATTATAGATACTTATGGGGGACTGCAAAGTTTATGCAACCTTCTCGATTCTTAAAAGAGATCCCCTCCGAATACTTAGAGAACTTAAGCCCTGTTACTTTTGAAGCTAAAAGAACTTTTATTGAAGAAGAAACTCCAAAATCTGGCCTTAGAAAAGGGGATAGAGTACTTCATAAGCAATTTGGTTCTGGAACCATTCAAAGTACTTATGAAACGTCTTATGGACCAACATACGACGTCTATTTTGAAGCTACTTCTTCCACTCGCTCCTTAGTAGCAAAATATGCTAAACTTGAAAAAATAGGCTAAGATAGCGTCTGATAGAGCTTTTCAAAGGCCCTTAATACCTTTTTTACTGAAACAAAGCTTTTCCATTTTCTATCACGAATTCTAAGTCCTCTTATATTAGGAATGAGAGAACTAGGGTTGACTATAGCTCCTTCTGTCCAAGAAGGTCTCCAAAACCTAGCCACAGTTTTCCTTCTGCTGATTGTAACTGTGGGGACTGACAAGCAAGAAGCTAAATGCCCTAATCCTGAATCGTTCCCAACAAAAAAACCTGATTCATAAATGTATTGAGCAATCTCATCTAAATTTGAAAACATAGGACAGGCAAAAAGAGTGTCTTTTAAATAGTCATCCCAATCTCCTCGATCCTTAGGCCCTCCTAAAATAAAAGATGGTTCAAAGCCTTCATTTTTTAAATGTAAAGCAAGTTTTACATACTTCTCCCTGGGCCAGTTTTTACCATCTCTCGAACTAACTGTATGTAAGATCACTCTTTTAGCATACTTCTTATGTATAAGCCCTCTTGGCGGCAAAAATCCATTATGTTTAGTAATATGAGGAAAATTAAGAATCCTTTGACAGAACTTTTCGAGATTCTTAACTATTGGTATGCGAGGGTCAATATAGCTGTCTTTATAATATGGTTCTAAAACAATATTCTTAGATGGATAGGCATAAATAACTTTTACTTTTTCTGCACAAACAGCTTTTCCTTCTTGGATAAGTCGTAAAACAAAACTGCTGGAATCATTATGAAAAACAATTATTTCGTCATAAGTCTGCAAAATTTTAGAAATTTCAGTTTCATCGGGATATTTAAGAATAGGTAAGTGGGGCACCCAATTTTGAAGTGAATCCATATTATTATGGAAAGTATCAATTTCCCAACCATTTTGATGAAAATTATTGGAAAGTACTAAAGAAATTATCCCATCTCCCAAGCCATTATGGCAAAACACTGCTGCTTTTCTTTGCATTTGTTCTATCTACGTTTTTTTCTGAAACCATAGCAAACTTTCAAGAATAAATTCACCTATATGCTATAGCAAAAAAAGAAGGGAGGGAGGATTAATGCATCAATTTTCAGTAAAACATGCTCAATCTCAATCTATCATTCTATCAAAATGCTTAAAACAGGGCCTATCGATTCTTCAAATGCCACTGCCTGATTTGGAAAATTGGCTAGAAGATCAGATTGCTAAGAATCCCTTTTTAGATAATCTCCCTCGAACTCCTTTACAAGGTATTGCAACGGTTGATTTACCAAAAAAACCTTCGCGCTATGAATATTTAATGAAACAAGCCTCTTTGCATTTTCAAAATCAAGAGCTTAAACTTGCTTGTGAAATTATTGGAAATTTGGACGAAAAAGGGTTTTTTCAAAAAACCAATTTAACTGAGAAAGAAGCAGAGATCCTTGAGGTAATTCAAGGATTTGATCCTCCTGGTATTGCAGCTCAAAACCTCCAGGAATGCCTATTAATTCAACTTAAAATAAAAAAAAAACAAAAAAGTTTAGCTTTTCAAGTTATATCTCAAGCGTATTCCTTATTATTACATCAAAAGTGGGATAAAATTTGCAAAACATTCAAAGTTTCTAAATCTGAGCTTTTAAAGGTCATTCATCGAGATATTTCCTCTCTAACTTTAAACCCTTCTCATATGTTTGAATATGAACCCACAAAACTTGTATATCCTGATATTTCTTTTGAAGAAAAAGAAGATGGTTTAGATCTTAAAATAAAGGAGGTCATTCATTTCAAAATTACGAATCCCTATAAAATTAAAGATAAAGAATCTGAAAAATGGATCGAAAAAAATATTAAATCTATCCAGTGGCTTCAAAAAAACTTAAAGACACGAGAATTCTTTTTGCAGAAAGTCGGTCAAATACTTTTAAAAACCAACCTTATGTTTATAAAAGGGGAAAAAGACATTACTCCTATAAGCATAAGTGACATAGCTAACAAATTAGGTATTCATCTAAGCACAGCTCATAGAGTTATTTCTAATAAATACGTAAGTACGCCCAAAGGAATTTTCCCTTTAAAGATCTTTTTTAAATCAAGCATGAGGAGCACAAAAGGGGAAAAAATTTCTAACTTAAAAATATTCAATCAACTTAAATTGATTGTTCATGCAGAAAATAAAAACCGACCTCTTTCTGACCTTGAAATCGTTAAAAAGCTGCAAGCACAAGGGATTAAAATAGCTCGCAGAACACTTACTAAATATCGCGAAAAATTAAAAATCCCTTCAGCAAGAATGAGAAAAGCTAAAAATATTAATTAGCTAGGCTTGAGTCAGTCATAGTCCATCCTACAACTCTTTCTAGTATAGAAATAGGGGCTTTTTCAGGACTTATTAAGCCGTCTCGTGGCAAGATGAAAGTCTGCTCTAAGGCATATTGTCCTTGCATTGCTGCGTGGGTTACAGAGTCTGTAAATACAGCCCAGCAAGAACCTGGAGGAAACTCCCAATGATCTTTTGGCCCCTTCGATTGAAAATCTTCATTTTCCTTAAGAAAATGATGGAGATTCAACATAAATTGATCATAGGGTGATCTAAGCGAAACTGGAAATCCAATATTTTTAGCCGTCTTTTTAAAAAACTTTCCTAATCTTGCAGCCATTTTTTGATTGATAGGAGATGGAAAAGGCAAATTCTCAGTGCCTCCATATTTTTCTACTAATTCTTGAAAAGAAAGAGAGGTCATCCACTTTCTACCCTCTGATGGATTAATGTTCATAAAAAACCTGAGTATTCTATTTCCATGCATGGGTCTAGAAGGGAATGCATCAGTATGAAGAAGATCGTTTCTCGCCCGAATTCGAAGCTTTCTTCCTTTTTCTTCAAATGGTCGAAAACTAGCATAGTCAACTACCCACTTTGATCCATAAGGTGTAAGCAACTTACTTAAAAAAGTAGATGATTTTTGAGAAAAATTTTTCATAACCTCAATAAGCCTTTGCATTTCTTCATGTGTCTTCACATCAGCATTCGTCAATCGATCATGATTTGGCTTGTAAGCAATATTTTTACGATTTTTTGCTTTGTTTTGTTTTTGTTTTAGTAAAAAATCAATGTCTTGTTGGGGAAAATCAAAAGGGCAGGTAGGAAAAAATAAAATATTGCCATCTTCTAGCTCAATACATAACTTTTTTGCACGGTCTATACACTCGCTAGCAGCTGATGGACAGTCAGCAAATTTAATATTTTCTATAGTAATTTTTTTTGCCATATAACCCTTGTTAATGATTTTTTGTCGTTATATTAATAATCCAAACATGTTTTTTTTTTAAAGATTAAGTCTTGTCACAACATCTTTAAAAAAACATTTTTTTAGTTAAAATAAGCCAAATTAATTACCTTCCAGCGAAGATTTTTCTTTGCTTCTTCAGTTATGAAAGAAGAAATTTTCTTATGAGACCACTTAGAAAAATTTTCGATTTCAAAATCAGTTAATCTGAACAATATTGCTCTTGCTTTATTTTTTGATGCAGTAAGAGAAGAAATTTTCAGTAATACCTTGTTTATTTTTCTTCTTCTTAAAAAAAGGCGAAACAAAAGAAAACTTACATATCCTACAGGCAGTAAAAAAGAAAAAAGTGATAAAAATGGGTTTAGCGATAACTGCCCTAAGAAAAGTAAAGACAGTAGCAACATAAAGATATTTGACTCTTTAGGGGATTGAAATAACGGGCCAAATATTTTTCTAAACAAGCTGGTTGCAGTCCAGTATGCAAAAAATTCTTCAAATTTACTGCTATTTAACCCAGCTCTTACTGCATGAACTGCTTCGTGCGTTAAAATTTCATCCTTATCATAAATTTTTAAATACTTTCCTTTTTTCAAAGAAGGTCTGAGCTGAATAAGATAAGTAAAATCTTTTAAAATCCATGTCATAGCGCCATGCCATGGGGCTAGTTTTTCTTTACTATAATATCCTCTTACCCAATCAGGGGATACATCAAAAAGCTCTTTCAAAGTAGATTTTGCCCAATCCCACTCATGCCAATTTATGGGGGTTCCTAAGGAAAAGGGGGCTTCTATTCTTACATCAGGTTGCCCCTCGAGTTTGTCTGCTCTCTTTAAAAATGATATTGAATCTTCATGATCGAGAGGTAAAAGTCCTCTTTGATTGAGAATCAAAAACTTGTTTAAATTATTTTTCAAATATTTCTTAATGTTAATTCATTTACAAGCATAAAATATTACGACTTGTTAATTTTTTTAAGGAGAACTTTTATGACTCAACAAATTACTACAAATTTTTCTACCTATATTGAACCCTATATTGGCCAAGAAATTACTGTAAAAAACCTTTTAGATAAACTTGCTAATTTTTTAGAGGTCCAAGAAGAATTATCTACCTGTTGCCGACCTCTTCATCTCCATGGTAAAGAGGAGCTTTTATTTGAACTCCTGTGTGTGCCGTTAGTTGATGAAGAGACTGATATTGACGAAGATACCATATTTAAAATACATAAAACCGCAGATAGCTTACTGGCTTTAGAAAGAGTTTCAAAAAAATCTGAAGCCAACTGCAGGAAGTTAAAACTTGAATTTTCCACCCCCTAGCTGAACGAGAAGTTTTTAGGGGATAAATGAAGAAGTAAGGGCACAACTGCATGCCTTAAGACGCTTAATTGAAGAAGAAGGGGAGCGGTTATATCCACCCAATAAATCAGTATGAAACTTTAATTTCTTTACAAGAGTGAATAATTTTCTTAGTATTAAGCGCTTTATAACTTCAAATTGACGCAAACAAGCTAAAACTGTTAGTAAACAGATAATGGGAAAAGCCTTAATTATAGTTGAGTCTCCTACGAAAATTAAAACCCTAAAAAAATTTTTGGGTTCTAAATTTTTATTTGAGTCTTCATTAGGACATATACGCGATCTTCCACAAAAAGATTTTGGAATTGATATTGAGCATGATTTCGAGCCGACCTATGTCACCATGCCAGACAAAAAAGATGTCATCAAAAAGCTAAAGGATGCCGCTAAAAAAGTAGACACGATTTACCTCTCTCCTGACCCTGATAGAGAAGGGGAAGCCATAGCTTGGCATATAGCTTCTATTCTACCCAAAAATGCTAATATTAAACGGATGGTGTTCCACTCTATTACTAAAAAAGCGGTACAAGATGCTTTAGAGAACCCAAGAGAAATTAACCAAAATCTTGTGAATGCTCAGCAAGCAAGGCGACTTTTAGACAGAATGGTGGGGTATAAAATATCTCCTATTTTAACTAGGAAAGTTAAAAGGGGTAAAAATGGAACATCTGCTGGGAGAGTTCAGTCAGTTGCATTAAAACTGGTTGTTGATAGAGAAAAAGAAATTAATGCTTTTAAACCTGTTGAATTTTGGACTGTTAAAGCCACTCTTCATCCTGAGGATACTGAAAAATCTTTTGAAGCAACTGTTATTAATGTTGATGGCAAAAAAGTAGAAAAAGAAAAAGGAGAGCAAAAAAATGTTTTTCTTATTCCTGATGAAAAAACGGCTACAGGCCTAAAAAAGCGATTGGAAAGCAATCCATTTGCTATCTCTGAGATTGAAAGAAAAGAAAAGAAAAGAAATCCCGTCCCTCCCTTTATTACTTCTACTTTGCAGCAAGAAGCTTCAAGACACTATGGTTTTGCTGTTGCAAGAACCATGAGCATAGCTCAAAGCCTTTATGAAGGTATAGATATGGGCAAAGAAGGAACAGAAGGTCTTATCACTTACATGAGAACTGACTCAGTTCAAGTAGCAGGTGAAGCTATTTCTTCTGCAAGAGAGCATATTAAATCTACTTATGGAAAAGATTTTTTACCTGAAAAACCCAAACAATATACCAGTAAAAAATCTGCTCAAGAAGCGCATGAAGCTATCAGACCTACTAACTTAGACCACCCACCTGAGCTTATCAAACCTTATTTAAATGAGGATCAATATAAGCTTTACCTTCTGATTTGGAGAAGATTTGTAGCATCTCAAATGAATCCGGCAGTTTATGATACAGTTTCCGTCGATGTTACCTGCGATAATATTATTTTAAGGGCCAATGGCTCTATTTTAAAGTTCCAAGGATTTCTAGCTGCGTATCAAGAAAAATTCGACAAAGACGATGCTGAAGCAATTATTGAAGGGGCACCGCTTCCTGAAATAGAAGAAGGACAGAAACTTGAATTGGAAAAAGTAACCACGCAGCAAAGTTACACAAAGCCACCACCAAGGTTTACAGAAGCCTCCTTAGTAAAAGAATTGGAAAAGTCTGGCATTGGAAGACCTTCGACCTACGCAACGATTATGAATAAAATTCAAAGTAGGGAATATACGGTCAAAGAAAATCAAGCTTTAAAACCAACAGAGCTCGGGCAAGTCATTGCTCAGATGCTAGAAGAAAACTTTAAAACGATAATGGACGTCGGTTTTACAGCTTCTATGGAAGATCAGCTAGAAATGATCGCAGAAGATGAAAAAGACTGGAAAGAGCTGCTAAGAGACTTTTGGAAAGATTTTGAGCCAATGGTTGAAAAGGCTGAAAAAGAAGCTACTGTTCCTAAATTAATGACAGATATCGACTGCCCAAAATGTGGTCATAAATTGCAAAAGGTCTGGTCTCGTAATAAATACTTTTATGGATGTAGTAATTATCCTGACTGTGACTTTACAGCCCCTATTGAAGCTCTTAATTTTAAAAAAGAAGATTATGCTGAAGATTTTGATTGGGATCAAAAATGCCCTATTTGTGGCTCTGACATGCAACTAAGACATGGAAAATTCGGTCCTTTTTTAGGCTGTAGCCGTTATCCAGACTGTTCAGGTATTGTAAATATCCCTAAAAAAGGGGAGAAAGTAGAAAACATGCAAGACATGCCTGATTGTCCTGCCATTGGCTGTGATGGAAAAATTGTTTCTCGCAAATCACGATATGGGAAAACTTTTTATTCATGCTCAAATTTCCCTGATTGTGATGTGATTGTAAATGATTTAAATGATTTAAGTTCCAAATATAAAGACCACCCTAAAACTCCCTATAAAAAACCTAAAAGAGGTAAGTCCTCTACAGGGAAAAAAGGAAAGCTCCTTCAGTTAAGTAAAGAACTTGCTGATGTAGTTGGAGCTAAAGAACTAACAAGGGGAGATATTATAAAAAAGATGTGGGAATACATTAAGTCTCATAATTGCCAAGATCCTAACAATAAAAGGAATATTGTCCCTGATGATAAACTCGCAAAAGTTTTTGGATCTAAAGAACCTATAGACATGATGAAATTAGCGGGAATTATTAAGCCTCATATAAAGTAACTTGTGATTGTTTTTCGAATACCCAAGTCCTTTACAAGTCCCCAATTTTTAAGAATATCTTTCTTTTTCTTCAGCTGTTTTTTACTCATCTTTCCTAAAGGAGGAGTAAAATTAGGCAGTATACCAATTACTTGGGGATATCTCTTTTTAGGTTTAACAAGTCTTACTTTAATTTCTAGAGATCTTTTTAAAATTTCTAAAATGCATTTTTATGCATTTATTTTACTGCTGCCATTTCAAATGGTAAGCCTAATGAATTTTGCATTAAATGGGATTAAAAGTTACGGCTTTGCTATTTCTTTTTTTATTAGCTTTTTTATTCTCCCTGTCATTTTCTTTTTAATTTTATCAGAGTACCTCTCAAAGTTGGATCTGCAATTTTTTGGCAAAATTTTAAAAAAGGGGATATTTTTCTTATCCGTTTATGGAATTTTTTTATTTTTTTATAAAATTGTCACAGGTAAGTTTTTTGCTATTCCATTGCTCACAATGAATTTAGGTGACTCAATGGGGTTTGAAGATAAGTGTATTTCTAGAGGTTCTATATCCAAACTCATTTCTACTTATAATAATGGAAATATTTTTGGCATATGCATATTAATGCTTTTGCCCCTTTATCAGTACTTTGAAAAAAACTTTTTTAAAAGAAATATCACAAAGCTAGCCCTTGTACTCACTATCTCAAGAACTGTCTGGATTGGACTTATTATTCATGAGTTTATCGATTTATTTTTTCTACAAAGAAAAAAAATATCCAACTATTTTAAAATAACAATCATTCTTTTCAGTATCGTTTTTTTGATTGTTTTTTTACTAAAATCCATCAATGTTTCGTTGCTATTTCTTTTTGATTTAACTTTAGGCAGCCGAATTAATCAATTTGAAGCCATTGTGACATCTGGCTTGTTTGCTGCATCTCCATTTTATGCCATTACCGAAATCGTTTATTTAGGGATCTTAAATAGTTTTGGCTACTTTGGCCTTTTAACCTTTTTAATAGCGATAACTGGACCAATACTTCTTTATAAAATGCAAAGAAAAAAAGATTTGTTTTCCAAATCCGTTGCTTTAGGATTAGGCATTTATTTAATTATTTCGCTATCAGATGGAGCTATGCAGTTTATTCCTGTTATGGCATTTTACTGGTTTTTGGCTTCCCTATTGTTAGGTAGACAAACTGCACCAGCATTTTGTTCTGATCATGCTCAGAACAAAAAATTTTATAACTAATGATTTAGATTAATATATTTGGAATATGCTTCTAGCAAACGAATAACATACAACTCTACCATATCCTTTGAAAAAATGGCTTTACCTAATTCCTGCCCTTGATCAGCTATTTCTTTGGCAAGGGTATCATTAGAAATTAAAAAGTTAAGATGTTTTTCCAAATCTGCAAGGTCCTGCTCAACAGGGACAAAATGAACCCAAGGCTCTAATGCTTTGTAGTACCACTGGCTTTTTTGAGACATCACCTTAACTAAAGTAGAGTTAGAAAGCAAAATCCAACGACATCTGGTAGAAGTAGAATAGTTGCCATCAATATCTAATAAATATTTATACTTATAATGATCATAAATAGCGGCACCAGCAACACAACTTCTAATAGAATTTAGAAAATTCATTAGTTCTGGTTGAAAAACAACATTAAACGCTACATCTGCAAGATGCGGGTGTTTATGGCTAAATATTACTGCACGTACTCGATCATTTGCAAAGTCAAATTGATTTGGGTCAAATATTCCGGTAGAAGCGCCCCTAAAAAAAGCACAAGCCTTTTTTACTTCCCATGGATACTGCTTAGACCATTTTATACTTTTGCTAATCCATTCTCTACTCATATCACTAATTTCCCAAAGCACATCAAAGTCAGGAAAAAGCGCAGTATTGTCTGCTGCAGAACTTTTAGAAAAAGCAAAAATTGGCATTTCTAGATGGGCTGATATTCCATCTTCAGTTAAAAGAATAAAATCAACATCAGGCAAAGAATATTTAGCATTCAAGGCAGCAATAAAACTAAAAACATGAGCGTTTCTCCAATCATCAGATCGTGAGGTTTTTTTCCAGGTCACATTATGATTTCGAATTTTGCAATAAAGCGCTTGCCCACCCTGTATAGATAATATTTCAAACCACCTCTCTAAATCGATTGAATTAATCGGATGAGCTGAAAGATATTCTAAATCTTCTTTAATTTGCTCATCAATCCATTCGGTATTATGTGCAAAACAGCTTAAAATAAAGAAAAACAAACTAAAAAATTGCTTGTTCATTTTGTTTACCTCCAAAAATTTCTACTACTAATTACTTCTAAATTATTTTCTGAAGCAAACCTGTTAACTGCATCTCGAACACAACCAGTCATCACCATATAAAATTCCATGTTCTGTAACAAAAGAAAGAAATTATTCATAACGATACGGAAGGCATGGGTACTGTGCATTTTGATTCGGTTGATGTTCACTAGAACCAAGCCAATGATCAATGATATAAATCACGCCGTCTTCTGGAAGGTATTGAGCCAAATCCATAGTAGATAGCCCAAGCCACGCACCTATTTCCACAATTATTTTTATTTGGTATTGATCTATTAATTGATATGGCTGAGGCACATCTTGATGCCAACCATGATTTAGAAATGGCTTCAATTCTTTTAATGTATCATAAGGTGCTGGCAACTTTTTTGAAGAAAGACGGGAGATTGCTAATAATAAAAAAATGCCAATTAATTTATTTTTCAACAGTAAAGCTCCTTTTAAAAAAGGAAATCTTTTGCCATGTCTGAAAATAAAAATCTAGCTTTTTAAAATTTTAATTTTACATTAGATAGATCTAGATTGGATAACTTGTTGACTAACTTTTTGACTTCTTGTGACTTGCCTTTCTTAGATAGAAAAATAGCATCATCAGTTTCTATAAAAATAATGTCTTTAAGTCCCAGAGTAGAAACTAGCTTTTTATTCCCAATAATTAAGCTATTTTTAGTGTCAATGGCCACAACATTACCAATCTTTACATTTTGGTTTAAATCCTTTGGCATTACGTCATAAACACTGTCCCACGAACCCACATCAGACCAGCTAACATCCATAGGACATACTAGCGCTCTAGTTGTTTTTTCCATTAATGCAAAATCAAATGAAATAAAAGGCATATTGGAAAAGTTACTTTGCATAGTTTCAAACGAAGATAAAAATTGCTGAAAAATATCAGGTGCATATTTTTCCAATTCTTTAGAAAAAGTAGCTAAAGAAAATAAAAACATTCCTGAATTCCAATAAAAATTAGATTCACAAATATATTTTCTAGCTGCTTTTAAAGGGGGTTTTTCAATAAATCGCTCTACTTGGTAAATGGACTTGTCAATTTTTGAACCAGATTCTATATATCCATAACCTGTTTCAGGTCTTGTTGGTTTTATGCCAAATGTTATTAGGCAATCTTTACTTGCCGGTGAATTACTTACTTTAAACAAATAAGATAAAAAAACCTCTTCAGGCTCAATAAAATGATCTGAAGGGATGACTAATATAGGCTCATTGGGCTCTAGGTTCATTTTTTCTTGAATATACTTTACAGATAGAGCTATAGCCGGAGCTGTATTCTTTCCTTCTGGCTCTACAACAATATGAGGTGCAAGTGACCCTAGTTGTTTTTTAACTAAAATGGCATAGGATTCATTTGTAGAAATAACGATGTCTTTTTCAGATAAAATGGAAGAAAAGCGTTGGATGGTTTTTTGTAAAAGTGAACCATCTTCTTCAAATTTTAAAAACTGTTTGGGGAAAGTATCTTTTGAAAAAGGCCAAAGCCTTTTTCCTTTGCCACCTGCTAAAATAATAAGCTTCATGATTATGTAGAAAATTCAAAATATTTTTGTAAAACGAATTCTTCCATTTCTCTTTTAAAACGGTCAACACAAAATCCTTTTGCATGCTCTCTTATTTTGTTCAAATCAAAAATGTCTTGTTTTTTTTCAAACTTATGAACCGCTTGTATTAAGCTTTCTATATTTTGCTCTTCGAAAAAAATACCCGTTACATTTTCAACTACGGTTTCTTTTACCCCTCCTTTTTTCAAGGCAATCACAGGAGTTCCGCAGCTTTGTGCTTCTAACGGAAGAATCCCAAAATCTTCGATAGCTGCAAACACAAATGCTCTTGCTTTTTGTAAATATTGTTTAAGCTCTAAATCTGATAATTGACCTAGTAGCTCCACATTTTTGCCAGCTTTTCTTTCAATTTTTTTTCTATCTGGGCCATCTCCGATAACAATAAGTTTTAAATGAGGCATCTTGGTAAATGCTTCGACAATCATGTCAATTTTCTTATAAGGGACAAACCTCGAGGCAGTCACATAGTAATTTTCTTTCTTTGAGCAGAAAGAAAAATACTCGGTATTTACAGGAGGGTAAATAACAGACGCTGTTTTTCCATAAATTTTTTGTATTCTTTTAGCAATAAAATGAGAAATCGCAACATACTCATCCACTCTAGAGGCGCTTTGGATATCCCACATGCGTACGTAATGTAAAAAAAATTTCGCTAACTTTGCTTTTAGCCCTCTTTCTAACTTAGATTCTCTTAAGTATTGATAGTACAGGTCCCAAGCATATCTAATTGGAGTATAACAATAACAAATATGTAGCTGCTCTGAATTGGTTAGTACCCCTTTTGCAACAGAATGAGAACAAGATAGAACTACGTCGTATGTTGATAAATTAAACTGCTCTATTGCCATGGGGAAAAAGGGAAGATAGTTTCTGTATTTTTTCTTGGAAAAGGGAAGTTTTTGTACAAAAGAATTATGGATTTCTACTTTTTCAAAGAAGGTATCCTGTAAATTTTTAGGGTCAGATACTAATGTAAATAATGGAGGATTAAAAATTTCACATATTGCTTGCAGTACTTTTTCTGATCCGCCTACTCCCGACATTAACCAATCATTTACTAGCGCAAGCTTCATGATAATAACCCTTCAAAAAGTTTAATATGTTCCTTAGCAGCTTTTTCCCATGAGAAGTTTTGTATTTGTTTTTTCCCTTTATCAATAAGGTTTTTTTGCAAATCTTTGTTGAAAGATAAGATTTTTAACTTGGTAGATAGTTCATTGGGATCATGTGGATCAAAATACATAGCAGCCTCTCCTCCCACTTCTGGAATACTAGCCGCTTTAGATGCAATAACAGGACATCCAACTGCCATAGCTTCTAATACCGGAAGGCCAAAACCCTCATAAAAGGAAGGAAACACCAACGCTGTTGCCAGTTGATAAAATACAGGCAGCTCATGATCTTTTACCCCTTCTATTACATGAATTTTGTGCTTAAATTTATCCTGGATTACTGTCTCACAAGAAAAGGCGTTTTTTAGATTTTTCTTATTTCCTAAAATAACTAAGTGATGATCTAGATCCTGTTTTTGAAAGGCTAAAATTAAATTTTTTAAGTTCTTATGTGGCTTTTGATTTCCCACATATAAAAAAAAGGGAAAGTCTATTTTATAGCCTTGAATAACTTGCTTTAGCAATATATCAGTTGCCGGCTTAAACAAATCTACGTCTACTGCGCAAGAAATTACTGTTACTTTTTTCTTAGGCACCTTTGTATATTTTAAAAGCTCCTTTAAAGAAAAAACTGAGTCAGTAATTACTTGATCTGAAGAATGCGCCGCTCTTTTATACATCAATTGTGCATACAGTTTTTCTTGAAAACTTAATGTATTCAAATGAGCTAAATGATAGACATCATGAATTGTTACAACTTTTTTCTTAGCTCGAACAGGTAAAAAGGGAACATTAAAATGAGGAGAAAAAAATATATCGCATTGGGGAACTTTCGAAAAAAAAAATATTTGTTCTTTTATTGAATAAATAGAAGCATTGAAATGTTTTTCAATAATCTTAGTAGAGTAAGGTATTGTCCTACTGTCTTCTTTTTTTAGAAAAACTGTAATTTTAAAAGCTTTCTGCAGTCTTGGTATAATATTTTTCAGGTACGTTCCAATGCCTGCAGAATGCAGCATTCTTGCATCAATACAAATACTCATTAAGCAAACTGCATCTCTTGAGCATGTTTAATATCCTCTGCAATCATTAGCTTAACTAATTCTTGTAAGTCTGTTTTGGCCTCCCAGCCTAGTTTTTCTTTGGCTTTTTGCGGATCACCAATTAATAAATCTACTTCAGAAGGCCTAAAAAACTCAGGAGACACCTCTACTAGAACTTTATTTGTTTTTTTATCTATCCCTTTTTCTTCGAGACCTTTTCCTTGCCAAGTAACGTCTATCCCAACTTCTTTAAAAGAAAGTTCTACAAATTCTCTGACAGTGGTAGTTTTTCCAGTTGCCAAGACAAAGTCCTCTGGCACGTCTTGCTGCAACATTAACCACATCCCTTCCACATAATCTTTAGCAAATCCCCAATCTCTTTTAGCTCCAAGATTTCCTAGAACAAGCTTGTCTTGCTGACCTTTTGCAATCTTTGCCACAGCAAGTGTGATTTTTTTAGAAACAAAGTTTTCTCCTCTTCTAGGGCTTTCATGGTTAAATAAGATTCCATTACAAGCATATAGTCCGTAAGCCTCTCTAAAATTCACTACAGCCCAATAAGCATATAGTTTGCTGACTCCATAAGGGGACCTGGGATAGAAAGGAGTCATTTCATTTTGAGGAATAGTTTGAACTTTTCCATAAAGTTCAGATGTTGACGCCTGATAAAATCTTGCTTTAGGGTTAATAGCATAGATTGCTTCCAAAAGTCTTAAAACCCCCAAGCCATTTACATCTCCTGAATATTCGGGCATCTTAAAAGATGTTTTCACATGGCTCATAGCTGCCAAGTTATATATTTCATCAGGCCTTGCAACTTCCATTACCTTTTTTATACTTGTTGAGTCTGTTAAGTCTCCTTCATGTAAAAAAAGGCTAGGGTGACTTTTAATGTGTTGAATTCGTTCAAAATTTGGGGAGGAGGTTCTTCTAATTAGACCGTGGACTACATAACCTTTTTCTAAAAGAAGCTCTGCTAAATAAGAGCCGTCTTGTCCTGTAATGCCTGTAACTAATGCTGACTTCATTTTGCCTCTCTTTTTAAGAGGCCTTATCTTAATGATGTAAGAAAATTCTTGGAAGATCTATTTGAAAAAAGATCTCCCAGCGCTAGAACACTGGGAGAAATACGACCTACTCTTCACCGTCTGGTGTTGTAGGTTGCTCTACAGTAGTCGGTTCATCGTTTTTCGCAACATCTTTGTCACATTCATCGGCATAGCTGTTAAAAGCAGCTAAAAAACTGAAAGCACAAAGAGTAAGTAGAGCTTTTTTAAACATATTAACCTCATAATTTTAATTAATAAAAACTGCTCTTCTACATTAGTGATTTGGTCAATATGCCGTCAATCACTTTCTTAAAAAGGCGTTTAAGCCCCTTAAAACAGCACAGAACTGTTGCATTGTCAATTTTCCAGTATTAGTATTTTGTGGGCTTGGGTGATAGGCACAAAAAAGAAAAGGGGCATTTTCGAAATGATATTTTTTTCCATGCTCAAAGGTAAGTCCTTTTACATTTTGACCTACACTTTTCAAGAAGTCCAAATAAGCTTCAAATGCAAATCTTCCTAATGTAAGTATAGCTTTTACATTAGAAAGCAATCTCATTTCTTGGGTTAAATATTGGAAACAGGTCCTTTTTTCTAAAGCTGTAGGCTTATTATTAGGAGGTGCACACTTAACAGCAGCTGTTATATAAGCGTTCATTAGTTCCAAGCCATCATTTTTGTCTCTAGATAGGGCTTGATTGGCAAAACCTTCTTGATAAAGCGCCTTAAATAAAAAATCTCCTGATAGATCTCCTGTAAATATTCTTCCCGTACGATTTCCACCATGTGCAGAAGGGGCAAGACCAATAATTAATAGTTGTGCCTTTGGATCCCCAAAACCCGGAACAGGTTTTTTCCAATAAGTTTGGTCTCTAAATGCTTTTCTAGGCTCTACTGACTCTCGATATTTTACCAATCGAGGACAAAGTTCGCATTTTGTAACTTTTTCATTTAGTAATGGCAAAGATTTGTTCATGGGAAAACTAAATTGGCTAAGTGCTTTCCAATGGCAAATGAAGCAGTGGCTGCTGGTGAAGGGGCATTAACAACGTGCAAAATATTTTTTTCATTTATGAAAATAAAATCGTCTGGCAACTGTCCACTTTTTAATACTACTTGAGCTCTTATTCCTGATTTTGCAGGAACAAGATCATTTTTAGTAATCTCGGGGATCAGCTTTTGCAAGTCTTTAACAAAGGCTTGCTTAGAAAACGATCGGTACATTTCATATAGGCCAATGTTCCAATAATTAAAGGCCATTTTCCAAAACCCCGGAAAAGAAAGCGTTTGGATAAACTCATTCAAGTTAAAATCGGTTTTCTTATAAGCTTCTCTTGCCATAGCCAAGACAGCATTTGGTCCTGCTTCTACTTTTCCATTAATCATTCTAGTTAAATGAACACCTAAAAAAGGAAATCTAGGATCTTTTACTGGATAGATTAACCCTTTAACTAAGTTTTTTCGACTAGACTCCAGTTCAAAATATTCACCTCTAAAGGGAATGATTTGAAAGTCTTTACGGAATTTTTTGGGAACTAAACTATCTGAATATAACCCCGCACAATTAATCAATTGCTTAGTAGTAAATTCTTCTTTGTGCGTAACAACTCTAACTAAGTCATTATCATGAGTAATTGATACAACCTTGCTATTAAAGAAAAATTCTGCGTCCTTTTCTTTTAAATCCTCACAAAGGTTGCTCGCAATCTTTGCATAACTAACAATAGAACATTCAGGCACCCATATTGCTTCTAAAGCATGTGCGTGAGGTTCTATTTCTTTTATTTTTTCAGGGCCAATTTTCTCTATAGAAAGGCCGTTGGCTACTCCTCTTTGATATAGATCTTCAAGAAGAGGTAGTTCATTTTTTTGCGTCGCGACAATGATCTTGCCAACTTTTCTAAAGGGAATATTTTTTTGCTCACAAAATGAAAGAATTGCTTTCTTCCCCTCAAGACAGTTTTTCGCTTTAAGAGAGCCGGGTTTGTAATAAATCCCTGAGTGAATAACTCCACTATTTCTAGAAGTTTGGTGTAAAGCAGCTTTACACTCTTTATCTAGTATATGTACAGTTAAACCAGGGTTCTTGTTTAGTATCTGATAAGCTGTAGCAAGGCCAACAATACCAGCCCCAATAATTAGGACATCCGATTTCATGATAGTAATGTTTCTTTATTAGTTATAAACCAGTCAATGACCTCTTTTAGTCCTTGATCAATTGGCTTCATAGGAATGTTCTTATATAAATTAGTTAACTTCTCAACTGATAATATTTTAGAGCGTGCTCCAACATATTTAGTAGTATCAAACTGGATTTTCTCAAAGTTAAATCCTACATGCTGACAGATCTTACCAGCAAATTCTCGTATGCTATAATCTTTTCCTGACCCAATATTTACCTCATCATTAGAAATACTTTGAGATAGATTTATGAGGATTGCCACGAAATCTTCAACATGAATAATTTCTCTTTTCTGCTCTCCATCTCCCCACAAGACTACTGGTTCATTATATAAATGACCTCTTATTACTTTACGAATCAGATCAAAAATAAAGTGCATCTGCCTTCCATCTAAATGATAGGAAGGCCCATATAATGTAGAGGGGATTACATATAGGTAGTTGTGGCCATATTGTTTTTGCATAGCTTTAAGGCCACATAATAACATCCTTTTTGTCATAGCATATGTATACAAAGAGTCTATCGGCTCTCCTTGCATATAGTTCTTTTCAGTAAGAGGCATTTTGGGATCATAAGAGCAGCTAGTTCCCATACAGATAAGCTTAGCCTGAGGTTGCCTCTCATGCCACCAATCTAAAACATGTGTATTGATTTTTTGGTTAATTACCCACTGCTCAGCTGGATGATAAAGACAAAAATCTCCCGCTTGAGTCCAAGCAGCTAAATGAAAGATTTGATCATAGGATTCTGTAATAGAAAAAAGATCCTCTGTTTTCGTCAAATCGCAGTCTTTTGAAGAAATCCCATGAACATCATAGCCTTTTTTCTTTAGGCTGTGTGTCAAAAATTTTCCTAAAAATCCATTAGCTCCCGTAACAAATACTTTCATTTACACCTCTAAGTTAATGGGAAAGTAAAATTCGACACCTTTATTAATCAGGTGTTGGTTGTTCTTTAATATTTCTGCTCTAAAGTTCCAGGCAAGGACATAATAAACGTCAGGAGGGGAGGTTAACTCTTTTTCAATGTATATAGGAAGGTGCATGCCCGGGCTGTAAAGGTTTTTTCGTAGCTCATTTTTTTCTACTAAACAATCTAACAAGTTAGATCCAATTTTAAAGTAGTTAAGCAGAGTATTACCTTTTACAGGAGCTCCCATGCCAAATACTTTTTTATTTTGCTCCTTACATTTATGTAAAAATGCCAGGTTTTTTTGCTTTAGTTCCTCAATATTTTTGGCAAATTTTAAATAAGTACTTAGATCATTAGTCTTATCAATCTCTTCTTTTCTAATTAAGTTCTGTAGCCTGTCTGTTTTTTGCTTTGCTCCTTTATGTGATACATATCCCATAATGGAGCCTCCATGAATAGACATGAGCTCAGCGTCAAAAAGCTCGAGTCCATGTCTCTTTAAAAGAGTATTGAGTGTTTTTAGGGTATAATAAAGCAAATGCTCATGATAAATCTGATCAAATGCAATATTTTCCATGATGCCTTTCATATATATAAACTGCACAACAAAAACGCCGTCTTTTTTTAAAAAACGCTTAATAGCTTCAGTGACTGAGTGCAGTTCTTCTAAGTGGAAAAAAACACCTGCGGCATTAATCACATCATAATATTGATTGATTTCTTCAGCTGTTTTTAAGTTAAAAAATACATTATATGTCTTGATACCCTTTTGATTAGCTATTTCAGCGGTGTGCTTAGATGATTCAACACCTATGACTTCATAGCCTAAATCTTTGTAACTTTGCAGTTGAGTTCCATCATTAGATCCAATATCCAAAGCCCTTTTGCGTTTTTGATTCTTAAAAAAACGCTCATCTACACTTTTAGCTATCTCATCAAAATGTTTTTTTAAAGAGTTTGTGACTCCTGAAAGATACGTATGATCTGAAAACATTACTTCTTTTTTTACGGTATAGTCAAGTTGAGCTGTTTGGCAATGTCGACAATAAATGACACGCAAAGGGTAAAAAGGCTCCTTGCCGATTTCTTCTTTTTGTAAAAAGTGATTACCCCATGGCTGATTCCCTAAATCTACCACAAAGTCAAAGTCTTTGTGATCACATACTCTGCAATGCATCTTGTTGCTCCAGTGAAAAAGAAAAGGAATATAACTTTGAAAAAAATGTTATGCAAGTTTTGAAAAAAAGAATTTTTTTGATAAGTTGACCGATCCTTTCATTATTAGGAAATATTTTATGATGATCATATCAAGAACACCGGTAAGAATTAGTTTTTTTGGAGGAGGGACTGACTATCCTGAATATTACTTAAGAAAAAAAGGTGCTGTTTTAGGAACAACTATTAATAAGTATACTTACATCAGTATCAATACACTTAGCGATTTTTTCGATCATAAAATCCGACTTGGTTATTCTAAAACTGAACTTGTAAAACACTCCTCAGAAATTGCTCATCCAAGTGTTAGAGAATGCTTAAAGCATCATGGCATTGACGAAAGTTTAGACATTCATATTTTTTCTGACCTGCCAGCCAAAACAGGTTTGGGATCTTCTTCTTCTTTTACTGTTGGATTTTTAAATGCCTTATACGCCCTTAAAGGAAAAAACATTTCTAAACAAAAACTTGCTGAAGAAGCATGTTTTGTAGAACAAAAACTCATTCAAGAAAATGTGGGCTCTCAAGATCAATTTCATGCAGCTTTTGGCGGCCTGAACATTTTGGAATTTACTAAAAATCATATTCAAGCAAGACCTGTTATTATCTCTTCTAAAAAGCTTAAACTTTTTGAGGACCACCTTTTAGTGTTTTATACAGGTCTAACTCGATTTGCTTCAGAAGTTGTCAAAGAACAAATAGACAACACCAAAACCCTTTCTAACGATATTTACCTGCAGAAAATGAAAGAAATGGTCTATGCAGCAGAAGATATTATTTCTAAATCTTCTGATGAAGCGTTTATGAAAGAATTAGGGGATCTTTTACACCATGGATGGGAATTAAAAAAGAAACTGTCTTCTAAGATTTCTAATCCTACAATTGACCTGGCCTATGAATTAGCAAGAAAAGCGGGAGTTTATGGTGGCAAGTTATGCGGCGCAGGTAGTGGTGGCTTCTTAGCTTTTTTTGTAAGTCCTGATAAAAGACAAAATGTTCGAAAAGCTCTTTCCAAATTTTTGGAAGTCGATTTCAAATTGGAAAATGCTGGAAGCTCAATCATTTACATGAAAGATTAATTATGGATTGCATCATTTTAGCTGGTGGATTGGGAACTAGACTTAAAAGCAAGGTCCCTGACTTGCCTAAAGCATTAGCTCCGATAAATGGAACGCCCTTCCTCGAAATTTTATTGCAGCGACTTAGCCACTCTTCCTTGGTCAAGAGAGTTATTTTTTCCATTGGATACAAAGGATCCATGATCCAACAGTATATTGCATCTAAATCTTATCCGTTTGAATGTGTTTTTTCTTTAGAAGACACGCCACTAGGAACGGGTGGGGCTACTTTTCATGCTTTAGAACAAACCAACTCTTCTACTGTTTTTGTTATGAATGGGGACAGTTATTTTAACATATGCCTTTCTTCTTTTTTTGACTTTCATCAAAAAAATAGTGCTGACATAACCATTGCTTGTTTAAAAGCTGAAGACTCTTCTCGTTTTGGGTCTATAGAAATTTCTTCTGAAAAGAGGATTCTTAGCTTTAAAGAAAAATCCAACAACAGTTCATTAATAAATGGGGGAATATACTGCATCAATAAAGAAGTTTTTCTATCTCTTCCCTTTCAGAAAAGTTTTTCCTTAGAACATGATGCATTTCCTCATCTAATTAAACATAAAATGTTTGCTTACATCTCTCCAGAAGACTTTATTGATATAGGTACTGAAGAATCTTACATGCAAGCGCAAAAATTTTTAAAACCCTTGGTAACAACATGAAAGAAAAAGTTCTTATAACCGGAGGAGCAGGATATATCGGCTCTGTACTTACCCCTATTCTTTTAGAAAAAGGATATCACGTAACTGTTGTAGACAACCTCTCATTTAAACAGTCTTCTCTTTTGCATTGCTTTCAAAATCCTGATTTTAAATTTATTGAAGGTGATGTCTTAGATGAAAACTTAATGAAAAAATCCTTAACAAAAGCTGATATCATCATTCCTTTAGCTGCCATAGTTGGAGCTCCAGCATGTGCAAAAGTACCTCACTTGGCAAAACTCATCAATTATGATGCTATTAAGCTTATTATTGATAATACATCAATAGATCAACGTATTCTTTACCCCAATACAAATAGTGGCTATGGCATTGGAGAAAAAGGCATTTTCTGCACAGAACAGTCTCCTTTAAAACCTATATCACTTTATGGAAAACTAAAAGTGCAGAGCGAAGATGAGCTGCTAGCCACCAGAAGAGCCATAGCATTCCGTCTTGCTACAGTCTTTGGAGTCTCTCCAAGAATGCGCATAGATTTACTTGTTAATGATTTTACTTTTAGGGCTTGTCAAGATCGGTTTGTTGTTCTCTTTGAAGAACACTTCAAAAGGAACTATATCCATGTTAAAGATGTTGCTAAAGCTTTTCTGTTTGGGATAGAAAACTTTAACAAGATGAAAGGCGAGGCATTCAATGTCGGCTTATCCTCAGCTAATTTAAGTAAGCGCGAACTTTGTGAAAAAATTAAAGAATATATTCCAGGCTTATATATTCATAGCGCCCCTATCGGAGAAGATCCAGATAAAAGGGACTACATTGTTAGCAACGACAAGCTTGAGTCCTTAGGCTGGAGACCAGATGTTAGCCTGGATGATGGTATTCAAGAAATCATCCAAGCTTATCCCTTACTTAAGATGAATCAGTTAAAAAACGTATAGGAATAAATTCTATAGCTCATTTTTTTGAGTAGGTAGCGGCAACAAAAACCCTATCGACTCAAAATATTCTTGATTTTCCTGCACATACTTAGGAAAAGTTTCATCTACTGGAATAACAGAGCAAAGATGTCTTTCTTCTGCATTTTTTCTTTTCTGCTCACGCCCTTCTTCAGTATCTGATTCTGCATGCGAGTAAGAAGCTAGTTTATAAAGATCATGTTCTAAGCCTCCTTGCCAAGTAAAATGCCAACCCTGAGCAACTTTAGGAACATGGTCTTTAATATTGCGCATAATCTGAGGAGAATATCTTTTTAATAGTGCATAAGTAGTGGCTACTGTGCCTCGCCAAAAATTGCCAGGTACGCTATTTAAAAAATTCGAATGATATCTATGAGCTACTCCAACATATTTATTTCGCTTCAGCTGTAAAGCAGCTTGAATAGAAGCTACCCCATTATGCTCAATAATTTCATCTACATCTGAAATTAGAATAACATCTTTGTCAGTACATTGGGAAAGTCCTCGCATTATTTGATTCCTTTGAAAAAACTCTCTTTCCCAAGGATTATCTGTAGAAAAGGATTCAACAACTATATGAATAATCTTATCCGCAAATTGCGCATATCTGTCTTGATTGTTCAAAAAATTTAAAGGCTTATAGTTTCCTCGAAATGTTTCTACACTTTCAACTAGTACAAATTTATCAACAACATCAGATAATTCATTTAGACGAATATCCAAAATTTCAAATTCATCTAGAAAAAGAAAACAATCATAAACTTTAGAACCTAAACCAAATGTGAAATTAAAAGATAAAATCAATAAAATTAACGCTTTTCTCTGCATTTGTGCACCTTTAAAATTTTCGGAAAAACTTAGTCAATTAGAAAAAAAAGAAAAAGAAAAATTATAAATTTCCTTAATAAGGTTTTTTAAAAAGTGACTTTTTACAAAACACTTTATTCTAGAACAATATATCTAATAAAACTGCTGCTTAGTTTTTTTCTAAAGCTAAATATCTTCTAAGCCTTCTACGAAACACTTTTATTAAAACTGTGGCAATAATATCCCACTGTTTAGGTTGCCATATTAAAGTAAAAAAAAGCTGTTTAACATAAAATTGAAGGATGGTAGCTTTTCGAAATTGACTCCGTATTTTTCGATTCTTTTTTTCCGATAAAATTTTAAAAAGCTGCAAATACATACTTTTTTTTCTTTTCTTATCATTTTGCACAGTAGAACTAAAATTGTTGTTGTAATTATGTTGGCGCCATATTGCAAGTGTTTGGGGAATATAGGCAACACCTTCCTCTAAAGCAATGGAATGAAAAAGAAACCAATCACAAAGAGACTCCAGATTTTTATTGAGATAGCCATGTTTTTTAATAGCACTCATTTTAATGATAGAAGTATGACCTGGTATCCAAAAATTTGTAGTTCGAAATATTTTCGGAAGTTTTTTAGGTGAAAAAACATGAAGGGATTCAGATGTTTTTAAAAGCTTAGTTGTTTCAATCGCATTTGGATCTTTATCTGAAAATCCCTCAAAACATAACCCACAATCAGAACAACAAATTGCAATATCAGGATGGTCTAGTAAAACTTGAAGTGTTTTATCGATAAAACCTGGTAAAATCTTATCATCTGCGGCAAGAGATGTAACATATTTTCCTTGAGCAGCTTTAAAAGCTATATTAGCTGAAAAAACTACACCTAAATTTTTTTTGTTTCTTATAAAATTTATTCTAGAATCACCTTCTACGAATTTTTGGATAATAGAAACACTATTGTCTGTTGAAGCATCATCAACAATAATAAATTCACTACTTAAAGGAAGCTGGGATAAAATTGAAGGAATTCGCTCATTTAAATAGTGTCCATGGTTATAATTTGTCATTACTACTGACAATAGAATTTCACCATTCTTTTTTGTGTTGAGTGTTTTCATTTTTTAGATAAATATTTTCTTTTTATTTTTCCGAGATTAAAAAAAAGGGGAGCTAAAACTCCATCTGTTTTTACCTTTCTCCATTGCCAATCAAAGAATCTATTTGCTTTAGTAGAAAGAGTTAAGGGAAATTTTTTAATACGGCTCATCGTCTTTTTGCTTTCATTTACTTCGTAATAACCATCATAATGCAATGTAAAAAATGGCTTTTCAGTTTTATAAAAGAAGAGATGAGAAAATAGCTCAAGAATAAAGGTAAAGGGTTTTTCGTTTTGAAAGTGACCAGTACTAGAAGCATATTCTGAAATATCTATTTTTAAATTATAATTCTCATCAAAAAACGTTTCGACTAATGGTTGATAAAAGTTGACATAAGAAAGAAGGTGTTCCCTACTATGAAAACCAATATAATTACAAAAAAGGTCAGATGTTGCTGTATATTGATCCGGAATTTGCACTTGATAAAGATCTTGTAGCAAGTGAAAAGTTTTTTCTGTAAAAGGAAAAAATAAATAAGGCTTGCCAATTTTATTTTTCCACTTCAAGTCAATCCACCTAAGAGGCCTATCATAACTAGGCAAAAAACCCCAGCCATACCTTTCTAGGTACTGAAAAAGGGTATCCCATTCTTTATTGAGATCAGAATAAATCCAATTATTTTTCTGATAAAATCTTGAAGAAACCATAAAAAATGGATACTTGCAAAAACTATGCTTTGCTTCCGCAAGTAAAAATGCCCATTCACCAAAATGTTTTTTTCCTGCAATAGCCAACTGAGGGTCAATTTTCTTTTCAAAGAGAACAGATTTACTGCGTAAAATATCTGGAACACCCTCATCAATAAGATAATATTGATAATTTCTATTACTTTTTAAAAATCGATCATCTAAAGGTTGCTTTGTTCTAGAATTAATTCCATGGTTAAAATCATAAGCAGTAATTAGATAAATTGTCATAAAGTATTACTTAAACACATCCATATTAAAGTAAAAATTTTTTGTTTTGAAAACATATAGTTTAAAGATTTTTTTGTCTATTTTGAATATTATGCAAAAGTAAACGCAATTTATGAGCGTCTTACATGAAAAAAATTCATTATTTAATCCAAAATCCTCTGTTAAAAATACCGCTTAAGATTGTCGATTCAATTGGTTACAAGTTCTTTAGCAAAAGGAAAAGCACTTCAACTGTTCATCCTAAAAGAATTTTAATTAGCAATATTGCACACCTTGGAGATGCAATAATTTTTTCCGCCATAATCCCTATATTAAAATCCCAATTTCCAAACGCAGATTTAGGTATACTGATTGGAAGTTGGGCAAAAGAAATATTCTCTGAGCATCCTGGCATAAAATGGATTCATTTTTTAGATCACTGGAAACTAAATCGTGCTTCTATTTCTTTAATAAAAAAAATGAAAAGGCACTTTTTCATCAGAAGAAAAACAATTAAGGAAATACAACGGATAAATTATGACCTGTCTATTGATTTCTACCCATTTTTTCCAAATACAAGTTATGTTTTATGGAAAGGAAATGTTCCCATTCGTTTAGGCTATAATAGTGCCGGACTTGGTTTTTTATTCACTTCAGATTTAAATTGGCACTTAAGTGACCGCTTTATTCTTGAATATCACATGGATTTACTAAAACTGCTGAATCTTAAAAAGCCTTTTTTTAAGGCAAAACCTTTATTAAAACCCTTACAAGACGATATTTTAATAAAAATAAAAAACAAGACATCATCATCTTTTTTGGGTGATAATTACATAGTCTTACATTCTTGTAGCGGTAATCCAATGAAAGAGTGGCCTGAAAATTATTGGATAGAGTTGGTTAACAAACTCCAGTTCAAAAATGCCTCATTTCTTTTTACAGGAAAGGGAAAAAGAGAAAGTCAAAGAGTTGCTAAAATTATACCGCATGCAAAAAACTGTTACAATCTTGTTGATCAGCTTCTCATTAATGAATTTTTCGCACTTATTGCAAAAGCAAAACTATTGATTTGCTCAGACAGCTTACCTGTACATATAGCTTGGGCTTATGATACACCTTCAATAGTCATCCAGCAAAAAACATTGGATGCTTCCCTTTGGTCCCCTCCTAATCCTAACTGCTTTTTTTTAAGAAAAGAGCAGTCCCCAGATTACATCTTATCCTTATCATCAACCTTCATCAAATAACATTGACCCATATAGTTTCATAATGCAAAATCTGGCAAAAAATTATTTACATTCATGAAACTTTTTTCTAAAAAAAATAACTCAATTATTTTTTCTTTAATTTTAGGCGAAAAATTTCAACATATCGGCCTGTACCTTAAGGTATTTTTCTCAAATTTAATTGCCGCTTTTTTAGAAGGAGGATCTTTCGGTTTTCTTTTTCTTTCCTTATCTATAATGAATCAAAATTCTACTGAATTTTTAAAAGAAAATTCCTTGATAAAGTTTTTCCATCTATCTGATTGGATTCAATCCTTTTCTATTCATGAACTTTTTATCATATTCATATTGGCAGCAGTAGGATTTCAAATATTAAGAAGCATAGGAACATGGGTCGCACAATATGTAACAGCAGTATTAATCACAAAAATTCAATCTGAAATGCAGCTTAATATCAGTAGAAAAATTTTCTCTTTTTCATTTTCAAAAGTACATCAATATCGAGCAGGAGATTTAGTAGAATATATAAAAAGCCCTACAGCATGCATCCAGGCCCTTTTAGAACACTTCAATATACTATTAGTATCTGTTTTAATGATTTTTGGCAGTTCTGTCATCATGACAGTTCTCTCCTTTAAGCTGACTATTCTTACCTTTTTGCTTTTTATTTTTTTTGGAGGAATCCAACGGGGGTTTTTTAAAAAAATTGCAAAAACATCTCAAGAATTCACGCAGCACTCCGTAAATTTTAGTAATGAAATAGTACAAAGCATTAATGGAATCAGAGTTCTTCATATTTTTAATAAACAAAAAAGCTTTATGAAGAAAATTACACATCTTTTGAAAAGTAGTGCTAAAGCACAAAGAAGGCTAGCTCATTGGAATGGAATTTTAGTCTCATATAACGAAACAATAAGTGTTTTAATCATTGGAATAATCTTAGTCTTTGGGGCTTTTTTAGTCGGGGGGCAGAAAGAATCAGTATTACCGTTACTATTAACTTTTTTAGGTCTTTCCCATCGTACAGCTACTAAAGTTCAGTTAATATTTCGTTCTATTGGAAGTATCGCAGGAAATTATGGAACCATTTCAAGGTTTTCAGAAATTCTTTCAGAACAAGATCCCTATCAAGAAGTCGAAAAAGCTGAAAAAATTCCATGTTTTACTAAATCAATAGATTATCAAAATATCGAGATCGTCTATCCAACCCAAAAAAAGCCAGCTATTACTGATTTTTCCTATACTTTAACAAAAGGAAAAACAATTGCTCTTGTTGGCGCTTCAGGTGCCGGAAAATCAACCATTATTGACTTATTACTAGGCCTTTATCGACCAACTAAAGGGCAGATAGCTATTGATGGAAAAGACCTATCTTCTTTTGATATTAAAAGTTGGAGAGATCAATTAGGAGTTGTTAGCCAAGATGTTTTTATCTTTCATGATACTGTAGAAGAAAATATTTGTTTTGGATCTGAGAATGTGACTCAAAGTCAAATAGAAAAAGCCGCGAAAGAAGCTGGAGCCCATGATTTTATTTCTAAACTATCTAAAGGCTATAAAACTATTTTAGGAGAAAAAGGATATCGCCTATCAGGCGGTGAGAAACAACGAATTGCCTTAGCAAGAGCATTAATTAGAGATCCTAAAATTTTAATTCTAGATGAAGCTACAAGCAACCTGGACAGCCATTCAGAAAAGCTTATTCAAGAGACTATTGAACGAAATCAACACCAAAGAACAATTATTATTGTAGCACATAGGCTTTCTACCATTACTCATTCAGATGAAATTTTAGTCATCGATAAAGGGCAATTAGTTGAAAAAGGAACTCATGAAGCACTAATTGAAAAGAAGGGTTTTTATGCTTATCTCTGGAACTTGCAGTCCTCTAAAAAGGTTCCCTTAAGTAAAGCCTTAAAAAGTCCCACATTAACTAAGCTTTGAAACATGTTAATGAATAAAAAAATAAGTTTTTACTCAATTATGCCTATGTTAGAAGATGAGGTAGGTCATGTTTTCCAGTACAATCTTTCCATAGACCAAGCAGTAAGTCAAATTGGCTGGAACTTCATTGGATATGTACCACGCAGCACACAAGTCAAAGATCTGCCCCCTAACTGGAGAAAAAACCTGCCTCATGACTATTGGAAGAAAGAAAAAACATTAAAGACAAAGCTTTCTATTTTTTTTAAAAACATTCCCGTCTACGTTAAGATTTTTAAAAAGGCTTCTAAAAAAAATAGCATTATTTTTTTAGAACATTTTTCACTGTTCCATTTACTTGCTATTTTGATCGCTTCTTCACTTTATAGACACAATATAGAACTGTGGTTACTGTATCGCTATTTACCAAATAAGAAAAAAATTGGTTTATTTCGAAGCTTGTTTCGATGGTACAATTTTTTTTTAGGAAAGAACAAGGTAAAGTTATTAACGGATAGTGAACTTTTAGCAAATGAATTTATCCATATTTTTCAAAAGAAAATCAATGTAATTCCCATACCTCATGCAGCCATGAGCACTCAAAAGGCTCATGAAAAAAATAATTCATTATATCTATGGTGGCCTGGAGGCTCTATACGAAAAGAAAAAGGGATTAATGAGATTAGAAAAATTATTAAAGAGCTAGTGAGTAGTCAATGCGCGCTTGTCCTTGCAAATAGTGCAAAACATCAATTTGAAAGTAACTCAACTAATATTATTTATATTCCGACAGAACTATCTAGAAATGAATATGAAAAGTGGATGAATACCTCAGATATTATACTTTTACCATATGATCCCACAACTTACTCGCATAGTACTTCAGGAATATTTGTAGAAGCAATTTTAGCAAAAAAAATGCCAGTAGTAAAAAATGGTTCTTGGCTTGCACATGAATTGAAAAGATTCAATTTAAATGAGCTGATTATAGATTGGGAAAAAAACAATCTTTTAAATCACATTCGAACTCTTTTTCATAGTAGAAATACACAAAAAAAATTATTAAAAATGCATGAAAGCTATAAAGCTTATCACTCCCTAGAAAATGTCTCTAAAACCTTAAAGTCTCTACACCCATTTTAAGCTTCGAAAAAGGCCTATTGTCATTTAATAAAAATTTATTCGGAAAGCTTTTTTACCTGTTTTGTTAAAGAAAAAATTATGATAGTGTAACCTCTCAACTTATTTTTTTAAGGGATGCGATGAAACTATCAGATTATGTTGTAGATTTTTTAGCAAAGCAAGGTATTAAGCATAACTTTCTAGTAACAGGTGGTGCTGTTCTCCATTTAGCAGACTCTACTAGTAAACATCCATCTATGAAGCATATCTGTGTTCAGCATGAAGAATTTGGAGCAGCTGCAGCAGATGGCTACTCACGAGCTGGAGGAAACCTAGGTCTTGCCATGACAACAAGTGGTCCTGGTGCTACGAATTTACTAACAAGCATCTGCAATGCTCACTTCGACTCTATCCCCATGATTTGCATTACTGGTCAGGTTGCAAGATTTCGTTTAAGACCCAACAAAAAATTAAGACAACGAGGTTTTCAAGAAACAGACATATCTTCTGTTTTTGAAAGTGTAACTAAGTATGTAAAATTAGTCACTGACCCTTCCATGATTCGTTATGAATTGGAAAAGGCCATTTTTATTGCCAAAGAAGGAAGACCAGGCCCAGTTGTATTAGATATTCCCGATGATTTACAAAGGGAAGAAGTCGAACCTAATAGACTGCATCCATATACACCTGAACCTACTTTGCCAAAAATAAACGGTCTTTTAGTAGAAAAACTTTTTACAATGATAAGCGATGCAAAAAGGCCAGTGCTAATAGTTGGAGCTGGAGTACATTGTGCTAAAGTAGAAAAAGAGATCATTAAGTTTGCTGAATATTTTAACCTTCCTATCCTTCTCACATGGGGAGCTACTGATTTAATTCCCTATGAACATCCATTAAACATGGGAGGAGTAGGTGTTTGCGGTCCTAGGGCAGGAAATTTCGCAGCACAATCTTCTGACCTTGTTATCGCAATTGGAACCAGACTTTCTCAGATGATAACCGGAGGCAAGCAAAACCTTTTTGCACCACTTGCTAAAAAAGTCATGATTGACATCGATCCAGAAGAACTAAATAAATTCAAAGAAGACACTTTTCTTTTAGATCTTCCAATACTCGCTAACTTAAAAGATTTTTTCTTACATTGTGACTTATTATACAAAGCTAGCTGTGTGGATCACTTTTTATCTTGGAGAGAAAAAATTCAAGATTGGAAAAAACGATATCCTATCTGTTCTCAACAAGATTATGAAAAAAAAGGAAGGCTTAATCCTTATGTTTTTGTTAAAGAACTTTCAAAAATTTCTCGTGAAAACGACATTATTGTTACAGACACTGGGGCAAATATTTGCTGGATGATGCAAGCATTTGAAACAAAACCTGGACAAAAGATTTTTTCAGCATGGAACCATACTCCGATGGGATATTCTCTACCTGCAAGTATTGGTGCTGCATTGTCTACTGGAAAAGAGATTACATGTTTGATTGGAGATGGGGGATTAATGATGTGTTTGCAAGAACTGGCAACAGTCAAAAGATATAATTTACCGATTAAAATCTTTATTTTTGAAAATAAAGGGCATGCCACAGTAAAGCAAACAATTGAAATATGGCTAAAAGCTAACTATGTTGCTGTTGACGAAGATAGTGGCCTTTCATTTCCAGACTACCAAAAACTGGCAGAAACATTTCATCTTCCGTTTTACTCACTACAAAACCATGATCAACTCCAAAAAGAGCTACCATTGCTTTTTAAGAAAAAGGGACCTTTTATCTGTCATCTTGCTGTTGATGAAACACATCGAATCGTTCCTATGTTAAAGTTTGGAAAAGGATTAGAAGACTTAGATCCCAAGCTGCCAGGTGAAGAACTTGAAAGCGTTATGAATGAATATAAAAATCTTACTCCTTCTCTTTTGTAAAATATGAAAGCCATAGTTATCTCAGCATCTAGCGATATTGGAACAGCTCTAGCAAAAGATTGGAGTGAAAATGGGTGGGAAGTTTTTGGAACCTATAGAACCTACTCAAAGGCTGTAGAAAGTCTAGAAACTAATTTTAACGTGCGATTAGTTCATTGTGATCTTTTAGATAAAAATTCTATTCAAAATGCCTGTGAAAATTTAGTTCATCAGTGTTCTTTTTGGGACGCTTTAATCATCGCGCCAGGGCATTTAGAACCTATTGGAGATTTCAAAGACCTTGATTTTGATGAATGGGAAAAAAGCATACAAATAAATCTGTTACAACAACTTCGTATTCTTCATCAATTACTGCCTTATCGAAACTTATCAACAAAACAAGAACCTTGCGTTCTATTTTTTGCAGGTGGTGGCACTAATAATGCAGTCTTGCATTACTCAAGCTATACATTATCTAAAATAGCATTGATCAAAATGTGCGAGCTTTTAGATGCAGAAATTCCAGATACGAGGTTTGTGATTGTTGGGCCAGGAGTTGTTAAAACAAAGATCCATGAACCTACTTTACGACTAGGAAAGAGAGCTGCTGGAGATAACTATAAAAGAACAGTACAACGACTAGAAAACAATGAATGCACAGATATGGACGATGTCATTAAATGTTGCACCTATTTAATCACAACCCCTTGTAAAAATGTCCGTGGAAGAAACTTTAGCGTAGTATCAGATAAATGGGATACAAGGGAACTGGAACAAGAGCTTGCGGCTGATCAAAATATGTATAAGCTTCGCAGGCATAAAAATACATAAGGTAATCCATGAATCAAGTAACTGAAAAATTATCTTTAAAGCTTTACTATGAAATGCTTCGTATCAGAATGGTAGAAGAAGCCATTGGCGAGCGTTACTCACAGCAACAAATGCGTTGCCCTGTTCATTTGAGTATTGGACAAGAAGCCATTCCTGTGGGCGTTTTACACCACGTTTCAAAAACTGATTATTTAATTAGTAACCACAGAGCTCACGCGCATTACCTTGCAAAGGGGGGGAGCCTTAAAAAAATGCTGGCTGAAATTTATGGAAAGTCTACTGGATGCTCTTCAGGAAAAGGTGGCTCAATGCATTTAATTGACTTAGAACAAGGAATTGTCGGAACAACTCCTATTGTAGGAGGAAGCCTTCCTGTTGGTGTTGGAGTAGCCTTTGCTGAGCAGCTTAAAAAAAAGACAAACCTTACTGTTATTTTCTTTGGTGAGGGAGCTACAGAAGAAGGCGTATGGGCTGAGTGCTTAAACTTTGCGTCATTACGAAGCCTTTCCCTACTATTTGTCTGCGAAAACAACCTATACTCTGTTTATTCTCCTATGTCAGTTAGGCAGTCGCCTAAAAGAGATAGAGAAGCAATTGCCAAAGCACATGGAATTGAAACTTTCACAGGATCAGGAAATGACCTTGAACAAGTTTATCAAGTAGCTGGCAAGGCCGTTGAATACATTAAAGAAAAAGCTGCCCCTTGTTATGTAGAGTTTAGTACATATCGATACCGGGAACATTGTGGGCCTTTTGTAGATCCTAAGGGATATAGACCAGAAGCAGAAGAAAAATTTTGGTACCAACAGTGTCCATTAAAACTTTATACAGAAAAGTTATTAAAAAATAATAGTCTTACGGAAGATCAACTTAATCGATTTAGACAAGAAATTAAATTAGAGATTGAAGAGGCTTTTCAATTTGCTGAATCAAGCCCTTTTCCCATTTTTAACCCCAATGAAAGCGCAACAGTTTATGCCTAAAAGAGAAATAAAATTTAGCCAAGCTATTTTAGAAGCACAAGACCAGCTAATGACTCTTGATCCCAATGTTTATATCATTGGACTTGGGGCTCCAGATCCTAAAGGACTTTTTGGAACAACTCTAGGGCTCCAAGAAAAACATGGTAAGGACAGGGTACTAGATATGCCCATTTCAGAAAATGCCATGACAGGGATAGTGACAGGCTCAGCCATTATGGGACTTAGGCCAATAATGACACATCAAAGGGTTGATTTCTTTTTACTAGGACTGGACCAACTAATTAATAACAGTGCAAAGTGGCACTATATGTTTGGCGGGCAAAATAATGTGCCCATTGTATTTAGACTTTTTATGGGAAGGGGATGGGGACAAGGCCCACAACATTCTCAATCACTGCAAAGTATCTTTTCTCATATTCCTGGTCTTAAAGTGGTAACTCCCTCTACATGCTACAATGCAAAGGGACTGTTAATTTCAGCTATTGAAGACAATAATCCCGTAGTATTTCTAGAGCACCGGTGGCTTCATTCAGTACATGGAGAAGTCCCTGAAAAAGTTTATCGAGTACCTTTAGGAAAAGCAAATCTTGTCTCAAAGGGAAATGATATAACTATCGTTAGCAACTCTCACATGACTTTAGAAAGTTGGAAAGCAATAAAGCTTCTAGAAAAAGAAAATATCTCTATTGAGCTTATTGATTTACAAACTCTGATTCCTCTTGATAAAGAGACTATTTTGCAATCAGTAAAAAAAACTGGCCATGTCATTGTAGTTGATCCAGATTGGAAAACATGTGGCTTTTCCTCTGAAGTTTTATCTGTCATTACAGAAGAAGCCTTTGATTATTTAAAAAAACCACCTATCAGAGTTACTTACCCAGATCATCCTTGCCCAACAAGCTGGGTTTTATCTAATCACTACTATCCTACAAGCAAAGATATTGCTTTGACAGTATTAAAAATGATGAATAAAAAAACTCATTTAAACTCTTTAACAAAAGATTTGCTAGAACAAAAGGCTCAAGGGCCTTTGGATATACCCGATTCTTCTTTTACCGGACCTTTTTAGAATAATTGAACAAGAAGGGTTTTTCGCTAAGTTCCTAATTTGAGCTTTTAGATAGCTTTAACCGGTGCATTTCTTGTAATGCTTTGATGATCGAATCGCGTATATGTGGAATATTTGGGTAGTCTTTTAAAAGTTTACTTACATCAAGTTCACAGTTAGATCTTCCTGCTTTCAAAATAAGTCCCTGTTCTTTTGCACTGAAATTACTATAAGTAAAATCCGGATCAACATAGAGCTTATATAATTCAAGCACATCATTATGACTAATAGCTCCAGGATTTGTAAAATTATAATTTCCTTTTTTCCTCTTCAGTGTCATATCTACAGCAATTGGTAAAAGATCTTCAAGGACTGAAAGAGAGTTAGGAATATTTATAACTTTTTTATAACGAGAAATTTTTACAATGAAATTTCTTGGATGATAATCAAAGGAAACAGGCATTCTGAATCTTAAGTTCAAAACATTTGGGTAATTAAGCATAATTTTTTCTAAATAAACTTTCGTTCTACTATAAAAAGAAGAAAAATGATTCGGTTCGTCTTCCTCTTTAAACCCTTTTCCTGACCCCATTGGATGATCCTCATCAAAATCATAAAAACATCCAGTTCCAAAATTCGTAACATGAATTCCTTGTCTCCATGCAATATCAATAAGATTGAGACAACCTAATACGTTGGCACAAATTGTTTCTTCTTTATGATCTTCACACCAGTCAATATTTGGACGCCCTGTTATCCCCGCTGCATTAATAATAAAATCTGGTCGAACCTCACTTAATTCTTCAATTATTTCTTCTCGATTTTCAAGTCTAGAGTGAGCACATATTGCTATATGCCCCTCTCTTTCAACAATTTTGATGGTTTCATTTCCAAACCACCCACTTTTTCCACCAAAGACAAGGAAAGTTGCGCTTTCCGCATTTACTACCCAGCTTATGAGAATTAAGAAAGCAATATAAATTACTGAATAAGACTTTTTCATTTTTCCCTATTTAATGTTCTTTTCTGATTCCCACTCTTTTAATAAATCGCAAATATAGTCAACGTCTTCTATCGTCATACCCTGGTGTGTTCCTAATAAAAATCCTTCGGCCATGATACGATCAGCATTTTCAAGTGGTTGAAGATATTCACGATACGCAGGATGCCTAGTTATGTTTCCAGAAAATAGGACTCGAGTTTGTATTCCATGACTTTCTAAAAAATAGAGCAAGTCCAAACGATTTTTTGTCATTAGAGGTATGGCTAACCAATCTGATTGTTGAGAATCATCAGGGAGAATAAAACTTGTGCCTTCTAAGTTTTTTAGAAATCTTTCAAAGTTTTCTCTTCTTTTTTTCTTAAACTTATCAAGTTTTTTTAGCTGAGCTAGTCCAAATGCTGCGTTAACTTCTGAACTTTTAAAATTAAATCCCTTAACTTCATAAAGAAACTTAAAGTCATATTTTATACCATCGATTTCAAAATTGAACCTTTCTTCCGGATCTTCTTTATTATTTCCAATTCTTCCCCAATCCCGGTACATTATAGCTTTTTTATAAAGATCTTCATCATTAAACATAACCATCCCTCCAGAACCACATGCGGTAATAATATGGCTTGCATAGAAGCTGGTTGTGCTAATATCTGTTTCTTCTGTAAATGTAATTGTATCGCAAGAGTCTTCTATAAGAGGAAGGTCCGTATATTGCCTTAATTTAGCCCAATCAGGTTTATTACCAATAAGGTCAGGAATAAGAATACACTTTGTTCGAGGCGTGATGAGCTTCACAATATCTTTGACTTCTGGAACATACTTTCCAATTGGGGAATCACAAAAAACAGGAATCGCTCCTACCTGAATAATAGGGGCTACACTCGTTGCAAAAGTACATGCTGGGGTAATCACTTCATCTCCAGGTCCAACACCTAGTACTGAAAGAGCAATCAGATTTGCTGAAGATCCTGAATTCACAAAAAGTGCATATTTCTTTCCAAATAATTTAGCAATTTTTCTTTCAAACTCTTTCGTTTTTTCCCCGAATCCAGCAAGCCAGCCATCGTTTAAGCAATCTACTACAGCTTGAATTTCCTCTTCACCATATGCTTGAAAGCCATTTGGGGCATACCAAATTTTTTTTTCTTGATTCGCAAAAAGGTGCAGGGTTGCAAAAATTAATCCCATGTAAAATAAATTTCTTATCATAATTTAGCCTCTTTCATTGATTATTATTGTATACAAGTCCAATTAGAGTTTTTGAGAATGTCTTTTGTTAACTCTTTTTCGGTAAAAGTTTGACATTTTGCATATTCGTGAAATAGGTAGTTTAGATAATAGTAGCGGTCTTCTAATTTTAAATAGTTATTTGCAAAATCCGTTGCATTCTTAGAGATTTGTTGACACTCCATTTCATGTAACATTGCCCACTCTAATTTTTCCATTAAATCTAATAAGTCATTTTGAACAGGAATAAAGTGCGCATACGGCTTTAATCCTTTTTCAAACCATGTAATATTTGGTGACTCTTGTTTAAAAGTTAGACAGTTTGATAGAAGTCTCCATTCATAACCATTTCCTCCAGATCCCATCCCTCCAAATCCATCAATAAGAATTTGATATTTATACTGAATATGTTTTTGAATAGAAGATCCTAGAGCACGAAAGTCACGTAGAAAATGCTCAATTCGAGGTCCAACAGAATTAAAGCCTGCAGTAATTAATTCAGGATATAAATGCGCAAGTTGGCAAATAATAAAACGAGAACATTTTGTATATTTTTGAAAGACTACTTCTGGTGGAAAATTTTCATATATTTTTAAATCTATATCAGATGTTCCACCCTTCCAAAAAAGCTTGTTCTGTTTCCTTTCCCAGGGATAATAAGAAATACCCGCATAAACTTCCTCAAACTCTTGATGGCAACTAAGCATGGCATGGCGTTGTGGAACCGGAATTACATAGGGAGCTGTTTTCCTCTTCCATGCGCATAGAATTGGAGCTTGGTCTTTTTGATCTTCTACTATCCAATAATCAGCAGGATCCCAAGGTAGCGGAATGCCGTCTATTAAACAAAAAATAACATCTAACGCTGGTGGCAATGGTTTTTCAATATTTAAAGAATATTCAACAAGATTTTTAAGAATTGAAGCCATCAGTGGGCAAAAAAACTCTCCAAACCCATACACTTTGTTATTTACAATGCGAAATCGATGTAGATAACGATTAACAGGATAGGGATAAGAATTCACTTTCTCATAAGTAATATTCAAAGCTCTTTGTGAAATTTTATTCGTAGTGAAAAAGCGTAGATCATTTTCTACTGTCTCAGTAATCCACGAAGGGGGTAGTTGATGACAGCGCTCTTCAAAAGAAGAAGCATCTAAAGTAGTGAATATTATTAAAAATAAAATGATGAGTGGTTTCATAAGTATTTCTAATTGTAGAGTGTTTGATAGTATTTGATTGTGGAAATTATCCCCTCTTGGAGATCAATTTCTGGTGACCAATTAAGGAGTTCTTCTGCTAACTGAATATCCGCAATATGTAAGTCAACTTGTCCAGGTCGATCAGCTATGTATTGCAAATACTGCTGCCTTGACAATCCCAAATAGTCTAAAATAAAGTAAGCGACTTCGATAACGGAAGTAGCTACTGAAGTTCCAATATTAATAACTTTTCCTTTTATCTTTTCAAAGTCTTCAATGTGTAAAGCTCGGTCGATAGCTCGTGCAAAATCTATCGTATGAACCCAATCTCTTTTTTGATGGCCTGTTCCCTCGATAGTAATAGGTATTCCTTTAAGTGCTGAAATAATAAAATGAGGAATCATTTTTTCTTCATTTTGGCTTTCTCCATAGTTATTGAATGAGCGAAAAGTGACTACAGGAGCATCATAAGTGCAATAATAACTATAGACAAGGCGATCGGCTCCCACTTTGGATGCTGCATAAGGAGATCTTGGGTTTAGAGAATGAGATTCTGCCATTGGTACTGTATAGGCTGTGCCATATACCTCTGAACTAGAGATATGAATAAAACGTTTTACTTTATCTCGATGCTTAATTAGCGATGACATCAAGCACCTTGTTCCTAATACATTCGTTTTTAAAAAAATATGATCATCATGAATGCTACGAGTTACATCACTTTCAGCGGCAAAATGCACCACAAAGTCAGACTGACTCATAATTCTATTAACAAGCTCTTCATCTTCAATTGAGCCTTTAATAAATTCAAATCGATTCGAACATTTAATATTTTCAGAAATGTTCTTCAATGACCCCGCATAAGTCAATGAATCGAGAATAGTAAAGTGATAGTCATCATATTTATCAAACATGTACTGTAAAAAATTGCTTCCAATAAATCCAGCTCCACCTGTGATAAAAATAGTTGTTTTAGCCTCTGCTTTTGACATTTGAAATGAACAAAAAAAATTCAAAATTATCAAAGAAAAAAAATAAGATCTAAATTCAGTAAACATGTATTTAAACATTCCTCCTCTCCCAAAGTTTTTTGTTAAAGAAAAACCTAATCATGAATAAAAAAATGAGGAACGAAGCTAGCAACAAAATATTTTTTTATCAAATTTTTTTTATATATATTTTAATAAAAAAATATGAAAAGTTTGGAGGGAGAAAAAAACTAATTATTCAAAGTAAATAAATGAATAATCACCGGTGTAGTTGCATAATTTGAACCACCATTCCCATTCTTCTATTGAGTAAAAACATTCGCAAGTAACTTGCCAGTAAAGAAGATTGACTCTTTCATTTTCATTTCTGAAAGAGTCCATGACAATGTAACTATTTTTCTTTTTTACTCTTTCTAATTCTTTAAGCCCTTTTTCTAAATTATACGTTCTTAAATTATGAAGCGTATTAATAGAAAGCACTAAGTCAAAAGAGTTATCCTTAAAAGGGAGATGAGTTGCATTACCAACAGAAAGATAGGGTTTAACTTCTTCTTTGGCATTTTCAATTGCATAAGAAGAAATATCTACCCCACACACTTGAAGACCAGGAACTGCCTCTAAAAGATCAAATAAAAGAAATCCTTTGCCACACCCAATATCTAGCACTTTGTCACCCGATTTCAAGTCGTAGTGCTCAGCAATTGCCTTAGCAACGGGTTTCCATCTACCATCATAGAAATACCCGCCATAACCAAACTTGCGATCGCCATCCCAGTAATCTTTACCGAATTGTTTAGCAATTTGAGATGCTTTAGCTTTTGGATAGTCAATCACTCTTTTCAAATAGTCTCTTTTAGTACTGGTATGAACTGGTTCTATAAAGTCTTTGTAAGCCACTTTTTATTCCCAAGGCATTGTTGTTTTAAGTGAAATAAACAGTGACCCATCACGATGGCTTGCTGGCATATCATCAAGTGAGCAAACTTTTTGCCATCCTTTTTTCTGAGCAAAGGCATTCACTCCAATCTTCTGTAAATGGTTGAAAATGTGGAGAGCATTATTATCTGACCCAACTTCTAAAATTGCATCAACAGTTGACCAATCGCTTTTTTCAGTTGATAAGATGATATTTTTTTCGTGTCCCTCAACATCCATTTTTACTAGATCAGCATCTTTTATTAACTCATTAAAATTGAGAAGTTCTACTTGAAAAGTTTCCAGCTCTCCATACGGGTTTTTGTCACCTTTGATATGACTGGAAGTTGTATTGCCTAAAACGCGCACAAACTCAGCATTAGTGTTTTCTGTTGAAACTGCTGCTTTAATTGAAGTGACATTTTGACAATGATTTAACTCTAAGTTTTTTTTAAGTTGCTCAAAGTGGAAAGGATCAGGTTCAAAAGCTCTTACTTGAAAGCCACAAAAATTCATAATGATTGAGTGAAGTCCAATATTTGCACCAATGTCAAGAACCCGACTATACCTACTACGATTAATCCAATAAAAACTAAACATAATAAGTTCATCTAAAGCAAATAAATTTACGGAGTCGATCGCACCCATTTTAAAATAAGGAAATGCGAGATTTCCGAAAGGCTGAAATGGCTTTAACTCAGTGGAATCATCCGAAAAAAGCCGCATCGCCTCATTTTTTGCAACTAGGCTAATGAGGGGATAAACCTTACTTGTTGGATTGTGAAGTTCTTTAATTTTTGGAAGATGCTCCATTAAAGATTCGAATGTTGAAATAGCATTTTTTATTTCTTGTACTTTCATGTCTTTCCCCTCAATTATTTTATGCACGCATTGTATATTCTAATGGCCAATCAGCAAGCTGGTCAATGTACTCTTTTCCCCAATTAACCATCTCTGTAATTCCATCTCTTAAAGTAATTTGAGGCTCCCAACCCAAATCATTTTTAATAGCAGTTGAGTCCAACCAATATCTAGAATCTTGCCCCAAACGATCATCTGTAACTTCGCAAAGGTCTTCAAATGGGATATTCATTACTTCAGCTACAGTTTCTACAACTCTTCGTATGGAAGTTGGCTCTTTGGGACCCACATTATATACTTTTCCTAAAGGAGCTTCTTCACTTACCATATGAATTGCTCGGGCAAGATCACGAGCATGAATAAATGATTTTTCAGCTCGTCCACCACCATGTAGTGGCAGCTTTTTACCTGTTAGTCCACAAACTACAGCCTTCGGAATAACCCTATGCAGCAGTTGTCCTGGGCAATACGCATTTGAAGGACGAATAATATTCATAGGGAAGTTTAAAATATTATGGATGGAAATTAAGTGTAAATCAAATGCAGCTTTTGAAGCAGCATAAGGACTAGTTGGCTTTATTGGTGCATCTTCTTTAGTGGCGGTTTTTACTGAACCATAAAGCTCAGAAGTACCAATCTGAATAAATCTTTTTAGATAATCTCGTTTCATTAGCTCTTCAGTCAACCTAGCTAGAGCCATTGAATTAGTTTCGAAAAAACGCCATGAATTTTTCCAAGAAACAGCTCCTTCTCCTTGCGCTGCATAATTAATAATTATATCTGGCTGCTCACGATCTAAAAGTTCTAATAGAAGATCTAGCTCATGTGTTATGTGATAAGCATGATATGAATACCTAGGATCTCCATCACCTACTTTTAAAGTAAATGGCTCAGGTTTAGGCATATTACGGCCAATGGCAATTACTTTTTCTGTATTTGCTTGCTCAAGTAAATATTTACTAGTATGGATTCCAAATGAACCCCCTCCACCTAAAACAACATATTTTTTTTTCATAATTTCAATCCTTTTTATTTAAAAAATTAGGGACACGATAAAGTGCATCTACTATTTAACTCTTTCTCATAAGTACTTTTTAAGCCTTCATCAAGCGAGGTAAATTTAAAAGTTGGAAATGCTTTAAAAATAGAAGAGGAATCAAAATGCCTATGTGTGATGGGATTTTTTCTTTCTGAACAAGAAATTTCAATAGGAGAGTCAAAAAATGACGCTATTTTTTTTGCTAGTTCCATGTACGATATGGACTGTCCTGTTACTAGGTTAAGAACACCAGTGCTTTTGTGAAATAAAACATGACGTATTATTTTAATAAGGTCGTCAATGAAAATATGATCTCTATTTTCTTCACCTTGACCAAATAAGGAAATCTTACCTTCATTAAAGGCCATGCGCCTTAATCGATTAGGTCCATATGAATTGTGCGTATCTTCAAAACCATAAACTAATGTTGATCGAAGAATAGCCAAAGGTACAGATGTTAAACCTTTAAGCATATATTCTCTTGAAAGGTGCATAGCCCCAAATAGATTTTCAGGATGAGCTGGACTAGTTTCTGAAATAATACCATGATTAAGTGGGTATACAGTATCTGAGCTTAAATAAATAAGATGAGAAACTTTTACTTTTTCTAATGCATAGCAAACATTTTTAGCCATAAGCATATTTTGAACAAATGTCTCATTATTATTTCCTTTATCAGGTGTAATTGTGGATAAGAAAACAACTGAATCTGTTTCTTTCAATAAAGAAACAAGTTTGTCTGAAGAGCTTTCATTTGTAAGATCTAATTCTTGTCTTCCAAGCGGCAAAACTTCTAGATTCTCTTGCTTTAAAAGGCAATAAAGCGTTTTGCCAATAAAACCATTAGCTCCAAGTATGACAATTCTATTTGGCTTTTTTTCTTGATTTAATAAATGATTTAAGGAATTCATTTTACCTCTAAAATATTATTTACCGAGTTGATAATGGTTTAGTCCCGCAAGAGCGCACTCTTCATGATTTAAGACACCGAAAGGATCCACAATATCTTTAACATTTGATTTCACTAAATCTTTTAAGGAAAGATATGAGAACTCATCCCAGGGAGTCATAATAATTAATGCATCAGCGTTAGAATAGGTGTCGTTAAGGGAATTGAAAAACTTGATCTTTGAAAACTTTTCAGGAATCGATTTAACTATGGGATCAAAACAAGAAATATGAAAATCTTTTAAGTGTGAAATCAATTTGACTGCAGGAGAGTTTTTAATAGAAGAAGTATTTTTTTTATATGCCAGTCCTAAAATACTTAGTTTGGGGTTTTCAAATTTAGGGATTACTTCTTCATGAAGTTTTTTCAATACCCAATTTAATCTATATTGAGAATTTTTTTTCCAAGATTGAATTACGGAAAAATCTGTCCCATGCTGACTTGCTAAAGAACAAAAAGTAGTCATATCCCTTTCTAAATTACCTCCTGAAATTCCCAAACCTGGAGATAGATATGCATGTTTACCTATTCGTTTATCTAACTTCAAAGCAGGGGCAATCTCGCTCCAATCTGCCTTAATTTTTTCGCAAAGCTCTGCTATAACATTGGTTGTTGAAACAGTGGAAATCAAAAACAAGTTGATAGCGATTTTAGTAAGTTCAGCGCTTTTAAAATGCATTGGCAAAATAGGGCAGTCATAAGATTGCAAAAAGTCTAAAAGCTTTTTAGGAAGAGGAGATTTTGGATTTGCCATTCCAATAATAAATCTTTCAGGAAAAAGCGTTCTGTTAATAGCTTGTCCAAAAATTAATGTTTCTACCTGGTAATACAAATTTTCTTTTTTCCAGTTAACTTTTTCTGTAAAGCCAGGAGGAACCTGACTTAAAACAACTAATATTGCATCAGGCTTTAAGTGAGGAGAGATATGTTCAATATAGTTATGAATAGGAGACAAATTACTTTGTCCTAGCTCGTTTGTCGGAATATCCGGAGCAACATATACAATGTCAGCTTTTTGAAGATCATTTAATTGGTATGTAAATGTTAATTTATCTGCGTTTTTTTTAAGTAAATCAGCAAGCTGAGGCTCTACAACAGGAGGATTACATTTCTTTAAGTTATTAATTACTTGTTCACTTTCATCAAAACAAACAATTGTAAACCCTTTTTCAGCTGATCCTACTGCGGAAACCACCCCAAGATGAGTCATACCCACATATGCTATGATCATAATGTTTCTCCAACTAATGCAGTTTTCTGTAAGTTTTGAAATATCTCATTAATTTGCAGATCAGTGTCTATATTCGACTCACTTTTTTCGCAAAGATAAAGGAAGTGTTTATATTCAGCTTCCCATGTAGGATCCGCTTGGATTAAAGTAACAGCTTCCTCATCAGGCCGTCCACTAGGTAGCTTTCTTTTTCTAAAGATAAACTTGGAAGGTCCCCATTTACAAAGTGACTCAATGTGAGCAGATCCATTTTCAGCAAAAAGATCGCAAGTAAAATGATTCCGCCAACTCAAGAAAGACATTTCTAAATCGACTATAACTTCACCATCTGAACTCATTACTGCATGGTCGGGACTTCTATTTTCAAAAGAATGACTATCTTTCAAAGTAAAGCCTGTATTTTTGTTTCCAAACCAATAAAAAAAAGTATCTAAAAGATGAGAACCCAAATCTGTTATTATACCAAAGCCTTTATCTCGCCAAGCAGATTCATAAACTTCTTTTGCAGTGCCGTTACCATAAAACATTCGACATTTGTAAATCCGGCCAAGCGTTCTTGATTCAATAAGTTTTTTCATTCTAATAAAGTGAGGCTCAAACCGATGATTGTATGCTGTATAGCAGGTAATGCCATTAGAAATTGATAAACTTCTCAAATCTTCTAGCTCTTTTTGAGACGCAGCAAACAAAGGTTTTTCAACTAGCACATGCTTTTTATTTTGTAGCAAGTATTTTAAGAGCTCAATTTTACACTCATCAGGAGTGCAGACTAAAGCTGCATCATATGAGGACAAAGGCACATCAAAAATTGACTGGTAATTTGCTCCTGTTTGATAGGGATCAACTGTTGCAACACAATCATTTCGTGCTATTGCTAATCGCTTTTTTCCTTGAATACCTAAACCAACAACAATTACTTTCATGTAAACTTTAACACCCTATTTGGTAGTGGACCCGGTTTTCTACCTTATCAATAAATTCTAGTAGATTTTTTCTTGAAACTGGGATGTTCCCGTTGCATTCACATTCAATGGCTGCTGCAAAGCTTCCTAAAATAGCGGCAATCACTTCATTTCTTGTTTTTATCATTGCAAGAGTTGAATAGGCTAAAAGAGCATCTCCAGCACCAACTGGATCAACTGGTCTTAAAGCAAAACTATCAATAAAAAAATCAACTTCGGAGGAGTGTTTAAATGCTATTAACCCTCGATCTCCTAACTTTAAAAACAATGTCTTGGCCTGAGATTTTTTTAATAAATCTGTGCCCAGTTGTCTAATTACAGAATCTTGATCTGCTAAGGCAAATCGAGCTTCTTTTTCATTAGGAGTAATAAGGTCGAAACCTTTAAATTCTAAAATATTGCCCCATCTACTAGCTACTTGGCTATCAGCCACACGATAAACATTTGGCTGAATAGCTGCAGTAAGGATAGGAATAGTATTGCGATTAAAAATCCCATGCCTAAAGTCACTAAAAACTACTCCATCAGCTTTATTAGAAGAAATTTGCTCAACTAACTGTTTTAGTATTTTTTCTGAAATGGATCGGTTGTCAACTGTATCTACTTTTAAAACTCTATAATCTCCAACAACAAAGGCATTTTTATTAGTTGTCGATCGTAAAGAGTCAACAATGGGCTGTAACTGAATATTGGAGTTCTTTAAATCATTTAGAACAAAATTTTTGTTCTGATCATCTCCTAAAATGGTGGAAAAAATAACATCCGCACCTGCTGATTTCATGTGTTTTGCTACAATTGCTGCACCACCAACATAATCCTGTTTCCCTTCAATGCGTAAACTCATTGTAGGAGTTTTAGTCATTCCTCCAATCATACTGCAATCCGTATAGCTGTCTACTATGGTGTCGCCTACTACATGAATCACTGTCTCGGAAAAACTATTAACTGTATCTCTAAGATCATCAAAAGTTATTTTTTCTGAGTCCATTAAAATGGCTAACTTGTCCTCTCCAATTTTGGGAGGAGCCATTTCAATAAAATGTGAGGATGAATAAACAAAGTCTCCAGGTGAAAAAACAGTTTCTCCACCGTATTCTTCCAAAACTTTAATCTCTTCTTGTGTCTTAGGATGAGGCCCATTATTAATATACTCATATCCCTTTGCATAATAATCTGGTTGTAGGATTTTTAGATTGTTCAAAGGAGTGGGATCCTGATCAATAATCACATAATCTACTATTTCTAATGCTGCAAGATTGATTGATCTTAGTTGTTCAGGAACATGGGGACGAATATTGCCTTTAACAATATGTTTATCCGCCGTAAGACTTACCACTAAAATATCACCCTTACTCTTTGCATAAATTAAATGTCTTAAGTGACCTGGATGAACAATATCAAAAACTCCATGACACATTATTACTTTTTTTTCACGAGGCCTTGGAGGTAATAAACTAGCCAGTTCTTCTACTGATTTTATTTTAGTTCGGTATTTGAAAATATTTTGCACAGCTTCTATCGTCATTGTTTAACGTTCCTGTGATAAATGGTTAAACCATAGTTTTGTTGACTCAGCAATTGAGTTAATGTCCCACAGTGGGGCTTCTCGCCAATATTCGATATTTTGAAGAATTTTATGAATACCATCTTCAAAAGTAATTATTGGCTTCCAGTTCAAATCTAGCATGATTTTGCTGATGTTTGCCCATGTACAATCAGGCTCACCAGGCCTTTTAGGCAAATAGACCACTTCGCCTTGTAAAAGCTCAACTAAATGATTTACAGACTGAGGATTACCTCCTCCAACATTGTAAATTTCTCCAGTTTTTGCTGTTGTAGCAGTAAGATAAAAAGCTCTGGCAACATCAGAGGCATATACAAAATCCCTTTTTTGATTTCCGTCACCAACTACAGTAAAAGGTTTATTTTCCAGTTTTTGTTTCAGAAAAACTCCTATAACAGCACCGTACGCACCGGAGGTACGGGACCTCAACCCATATGCATTAAAAATGCGAATAGAATTTACCGGCAATTTATACACTTTTTGCCAATGGAAACAAGTGCACTCTCCTAAGTACTTGCTCAGTGCATAAGGATACTTAGTGTCAATAGGTGCCTTTTCGTCAGTAGGCACATCAGCAAGTCCATAACATGAGGAAGACGCTGCATAAACCAACTTTTTCACCCCAGCAAACCTTGAAGCTTCTAAAACTTTCACAGTCCCTTGAACATTTATATCAAAGTAGTCTGAAGGCCTTTCTATAGACGGAACAATATCTCCAATACCTGCAAAATGAAACACATAAGTAGCTCCTTTAAACAAGGAGCTACTTGGTAAAATGCTTCTGATGTCTTTTTCTTCTAGAGTTAGATTCGGGTTATTTTTATGATGTTCTAAATTCAAACTTCTTCCCGAACTTAGATCATCAATTACCCGTACTTTATAGCCCTCACTTAATAAGAGATCTACCATGTGGCTGCCAATAAAGCCAGCCCCTCCAGTTACAACAACAGATTGATCCTGCTTCATTAACAAATAGCCTTTTCTTTAAGGGTTTTAACATTGTAGTAATGGACATCATCCATACTATTTGGTAAAAGGCCTTTCTTAAAGGCGTGGCAGATATCTTTTACTGCATCCTCAATTGTTCTTTTAGCTTCAAATCCAATCTTGTTTTTAATTTTTTCAGAACAAATGTGATATGACCTCTTGTCATCTGAATGAGTTGTTTCCACTGTTACATCACCATTTTCTGGAAACTCCTTCATAACAATGTTTTTTACAATCTCTGCTATGTCCTTAATGCTTAAATTTTGATATCCCACATTGAACGTTTCTCCCGCAATTTTTTCGCTTGGAAGCTCAATCATTAACTCATATAAATCGCACATGTCATTAATATGTAAATTGGGACGCAGCTGTTCCCCTCCAAAAACTGTAATTTTACCATTATTGATTGCACTACAAGTTAATATATTTACAGAAAGGTCTAGCCGCATGCGGGGACTATAACCGCAGATTGTGGCTGGCCTAATATTTACACAGACAAAGTCTTCAGACTGATGCTTAAAAAGAAGGGGCTCGCACATACCTTTAAACTTGTTATACAAAGTTAAAGGTAACAATGGATGCTCTTCAGTTACGTTAAGTTCAGAAGAAACTCCATAAACTGAACTTGATGAAACGTTAATAAATCGCTTCACACCCTGTTTTTTTGCTGCAACTACCAAGTCTTCAAAACAATCATAATTGATGGATTTACTTAGACCTTCATTTAAATGAAAGCTTGGATCATTAGAAATGCAAGCTAGGTGAATTACTGTGTCAATGCCTGTCACAGCTGTTTCAAAAGCTTCCGTATTTCTTATGTCCGCTTGAATAATTTTTAAAGAAGGGTGTTCTTGCAATTTGCATCCATAAAATAATGCATCATAAACAACGATGGAATAACCTTTTTTTAATAATTGGTTAGTTAAGACAGTACCAACGTAACCTGCACCACCTGTAATTAAAATTTTTTTCATGGTATATCCTTTTTTTGAATTATGAGTTTATAGAACGACTTTACATTTAGATGCAATAGAGTATTCCGAATCCTTTGCATCGTTATAAAACATTTGAACAGTTTCCTGAGAATACTGTTCCAATGGCTTACCTATTAGTAGAGCTTTTTTTAGTAAACTATCTGTAAGAGTAATAATGTGGCACCCAATCTCATTTGCTTGAACTAAATTTAATATTTCTCTTGGACTTGCCCATAAAACTTCTATTTTCTTATTTTTAGATTTTTTTATTGCTTCTTCGACATATCGTCTAGGATCTCTTCCTGTATCGGCTATGCGACCAGCAAAAATTGACAAAATAGAAGGCACGCTTTCACAAATATTTTCAACTACTTCATCTACTTGTTTTTGAGTAAAAACAGCAGTTACATTTACTTGAATACCAGCATTAGATAGCTTTTTAATTAAAGGAACAGAAGAAATCCCTTTTGTATTTGTAATAGGAATTTTTACATAAATATTTGAGCCCCAAGATGCAATCTCATGAGCCTGCTCTTCCATTTCTTCAAATTCATCTGCAAATACTTCAAATGAAATTGGCTTGTTATCCACTATTGCTAACGCTTTTTTTGCAAAAGTTTCATAATCTATAACTCCAGATTGCCTCATAAGAGTTGGGTTAGTTGTAAAGCCTTGTATCCAAGATTTACAACTCAACTTTTGAATACTATTTAAATCAGCACCATCGGCAAAAATCTTGATATTTAAGTCTTGAAAGAATTGCATAAATAATCTCCTAAGGGTTTCTCTGGCTTAAAATAAACGAGGCAGCTTCTAATAAATTGAAGCAAGTGTGATCTGGGATTTCTCTAAGCTGCTCGGAATAGTTTCGCTCAATAAAAATTGTACAACACTTTGCAGCCTTTCCAGCTCCTACATCTCTCCACCTATCTCCAACCATATAACTTTGAGACAAGTCAATCTGGTATTTGCTAGCTGCACGGATAAGCATTCCAGGCTTTGGTTTGTAATCGGAGCTGTACTCATCATAGCATGCATAAATGTCATCTAGAGGAAGTAAGTCTCTGATGTAACTATGTATGGCTTCCACAACATTTAAATCTTGAGTTTTCCTGCCTACATCAGGTTGGTTTGTAACTATGATTAAAATAAAACCAGCCTTTTTAAGTAACTCAAGGGCAGGATAGACTTCTTTAAAAATGACCAACTCATGTAAAGAATTAGGTGGGTAACTCTTGTTATTAATTATAATCGTGTCATTAATTACGCCATCTCTATCTAAAAAGACTGCTTTGTTCATTTAGCCGCGGTTACTTGTATTAAGCTTTCCCACTTAGATGCACAACACTTCAATTTTGGATGAAAAGCAATGCAATGCAAAACAAGTGATTGAAAAGATTCAGCATGGGCTGTTACGTATTCTGGATCTACCATCGGAATTGTCAAAACAAAGTCGCCAATCTGTTTTGTATAACCACCATTTCTACCTACGATCCCTAAGATAGTCAGCCCTCTTTTTTTACTTTCATCTAACGCAGAAATCAAATTAGGACTTACATTGTTCTCCCTATTTCCGCCACCAACTGATAAGATAAAAACTGCATCGTTTTCATTTGCGCGACTTACCTGTAACCATGCAGAAAAAGTTGAGGACCACCCATCATCATTTGTTCGAGCGGTGATCTCAGAAACATTATCAGTAGGAGTATACGTTTCGATCCCACAAAGCTTGCGAAAATCATTTACAGCATGGCTGCAGTTTGCAGCACTGCCGCCAACACCTAAAAAAAAGAGCCTACCATTTCGATTTCGAAGGGCCAATAATTCATCAGTTATTTGCTCAACCATTTTGATATCTATTAACCCGACTATTTCGGAGATATTTTTAAAAAAACATGTAGAAAAACTAGTCATAATATTTATTCCAAATATAAACTTTGATGACACTATCAAAAAGAAACACCACTATGCAATAAAATTTTTACTACAACTTGTTGTAAAGCTGCTTTACATTAGCAGTATTTTTTCCCTCACTTTGAATCCAACACTTTTGAAAAATTAAAAAAAAGTTTGAGTTAAATAAAGATTTTATTAACTTGTTTCCTCAAAAAAAGGGGTAAAAAATATGTTAAAAAATTTTATTATTTTTGCTAGGTTTGCTGTACGATATTTAAAAGTAATTTCATTCACTAATTTTCTATTTGCTTCTATTTTATTCTCTGATTTAAAGGAAGATATTGATAAAATAAATAACATTTCTGATTTAGAATCATGTTATTGTACTTTCCAAAGCATCTTAGAAAAAGCTAAGGAAGAATCTGATTACAACTCTTTCATTAATGCTCAACCTGCTATTTCAAGTGTTACCTCTTCAATTGAATATTGGAGACAAAACCCTCAAGATTTACAACATGTAGCATGGGATTTGTACCCCAAGTTTGCAAAAGCTTATGCTCTTTCCCATGGTTTTAATATCCCTTTGAACGAGTCTTTTACAAAATTAGGATTTAGACAGGGGATAGTTGATCAAGAGTTAAATTCAGCTTTAATTGATGCTTTTCAATCAGTAAAAAAAATCCCTTTTATTGAAGAAGATCATGATCCTAATTATTCTTTTACTCCCGGATTAGGTAATGGACAAAATCTTAATAAGAATCACACTTATTTAATGTTAGAAGACTTACAAAAAAAAGCCTTACTGCCAATTTTGGAGTCTTTAAAGCAAGAAATTGCTGAATGCATCGGAATGCCTTGGAAATGCGTGACTGTGCGGGCTTGGAAAACAGATTCAGAAGCAACTGATTACGGACCTAATGATTGGCACACAGATGGCTTACCACTCTCTGTTTGGAAATTAATGATTTATCCCAAGGGAGCAAGTTATGAAAAAGGAACAACAGAGTTAAAAGTTGAAAATAGCACACTAGCTCTTGACGGAGGACCTGGCACTTGGCTTTTTTTTAAAAACTCTGAAGTTATTCACCGAGGAGTTGCCCCAAAAGAGGGAACGCGATTAATAATAGAAGCTACTATCATTCCAGCGCTTGATTATGATGTGCAGCCAATTGTTTCTGGGCAAAATTCCCGGCATCCACTTTTCCCTTGGACTACTCCTTACCTTTCCTCTCACCCGAATTATCAGAGAAATGAAGTCATTGCAATTAATATTGGGGGAGGCCCCAACTGGAGTTGCCCTGGATGGGTAAATCTTGAAGAAGTTACAAGTGCAACGAACCCTCATTCTTTTCTTTTATTTCCAAATTGCCGATTCCCTATGGAAAATAACTCAATTAAGAGCGTTTATAGTTCCCATGCTATAGAACATTTGAATATTCCCACTGTGTATCGCATTCTCTCTGAATCCCATAGGGTCCTTGAAAAGGGTGGTAATCTTATTATCAAAATTCCGGACTATGATAAAGCTTTAGATTGCTGGCAACGGCAAGACCCTAGTTTTTTTGAACTTGGCTGGAACATTGCAAGTATCACTCATTTATGGGGCAAAAACGGTATCTGTGACTGCATAGATCACCGAGCAGCTATGATTTTTTGTTCTTTTTTTAATGATGCTTATGGGAACCCTTTTGCTTCAAACGGAAGCTCAAATACTGCCCAAGCTTACTTTGGCCCTCCTATTCTTGATGTTCACTCTCTCAGAAATTTAATAAGTGGCAAGTCTCCCTCCGAAGTTGCTGAAGAATTACGAAATCATATCTATTCCAAAGAAACAAACTTTCGCTTTTGTCACCAAAGTGCATGGAGTAGACAGGAGTTGGAATCCTTGCTAAAGGAATTTAACTTTGAAGTTATAACCTTTGATCCAAATGTTATTGTTAATACTTTTGGAGCTATTCCAGGAATGCATGAAATGAGGGAAATGAGTACTTATTGTTGGGCTAAAAAGAAATAACTATTTGTTGCTTATCCCCACAGCTAAACCATGGGGATAAGCAACAAATCATTTAAAATAAAAAATATTTAACTTACTTCAGCATCGCCAAATTTTCATAATAGCGAATTAAGTCTCGATATTTTGCTGCATCTTCAAATCGAAGCTCTTTAGCAGCATTTTTCATTTCAATTTTATATTCTTTAATTTTCTTATCGAGATCTTCCATATGAGCTTGTGCTTTTTCAGCCTTCTTTTTCTCTTGTAGGATAGTTGTGTCTTCGATAGGCATGCCAAACGTTTCTTCAAGATTTTCGATTTGTTCTCGCTTCACAGATTTAGGAACTATGCCATGCTTTTGGTTATATTCCATTTGAATCTTTCTTCTTTTCTGGGTGATGTCAACTGTATTTTGGATCGCTTTAGTCATGCGATCAGCATACATGACAACTCTTCCATGGACATTTCTGGCGGCTCTTCCACAAGTTTGAACAAGGGCAGTTTCACTCCTTAAAAAACCTTCTTTGTCTGCATCTAAAATCACAACCAGAGAAACTTCCGGAATATCTAATCCTTCCCTTAACAAGTTTACGCCTACTAATACATCAAAGTTTCCATTTCTTAAATCTTTGATGATGTGCATTCTTTCTAAAGTATCTATATCGGAATGCAGGTACTTAGTTTTCACGCCAATTTCCTGTAAGTACTTGGATAAATCCTCTGAAAGCTTTTTTGTTAGGGTAGTAACTAAAACTCGTCTGTTCTTTTCTGTTTCTAGTCTTATTTCCTCTAATGCATCATCTACTTGACCTTCAGCCGGCTTAATTTCTATTTCAGGGTCTAACAGACCTGTTGGTCGAATTATTTGTTCTACGATATCGCCTTCAGCTTCTCGTATTTCCCAATCACCAGGTGTTGCAGACACATATACGACAGACTTAAAAAACTCATAACTTTCCTCAAATTTAAGAGGCCTATTATCAAAAGCAGAAGGAAGCCTAAAGCCAAATTCAATCAAAGATTTTTTTCTTGCCCTATCGCCGTTATACATAGCGTGCATTTGAGGTATAGTCTGATGCGACTCATCGATAAAAAATAAAAAGTTTTTAGGAAAGTAATCTAATAAACAAGGAGGGGGATCTCCAGGGTTGCGGTTACTGAAGTGCCTGGAGTAGTTTTCAATTCCTTTGCAAAACCCAACTTCCTTAATCATTTCAAGGTCGTAGTTTGTCCTCTCACGTATTCTTTGTTTTTCAATTAAAAGGTTTTGCTTATCAAATTCGTCTATCCTTGCAGCAAGTTCATATTTGATTTTTTCAATAGCAGCTAGCCGTATTTCTTCAGGGGTTACATAGTGCGATCCAGGGAATATGGTAACTTCCTGCATTCTTTTTCTTACTTTACCTGTTAATGGATCAATTTCACTGATCCTTTCGACATCATCTCCAAAAAATTCAATCCTGTAAGCTATGTCATCTTCATATGCCGGAACTATTTCTAAAACATCTCCCTTCGCTCTGAACGTTGCTCTGGCAAGCTCATACTCATTTCTTTTATAATGAAGCTCAACTAAGTGCAGTAAAACGTCGTCCCGCCTTACATGTTGATCGACAGATAACTTTAAAAGCATCTTACTAAAGTTATCAGGAGATCCTAAACCATAAATACATGAGATAGAAGCTACGATAATGACATCGTCTCTTTCAATTAAGGATCGAGTAGCACTGAGTCGCATTTTTTCAATGCGATCGTTGATAGAAAGATCTTTTTCAATATAAGTATCTGTTCTAGCGATATAGGCTTCAGGTTGGTAATAGTCATAGTAAGACACAAAATATTCCACAGCATTATCTGGGAAAAAGGCCTTAAACTCTTGGTAGAGTTGAGCTGCTAAAGTTTTATTATGGGCTAAAATCATAGCTGGCCGTTGCATATTTTGTATGACATTAGCCATGGTAAAAGTTTTACCAGAACCGGTTATACCCAAAAGAACTTGGGATTTTTTCCCGCTTTGGAGTCCCTCTGTTAGTTTTTTTATCGCTTCAGGTTGGTCACCTTTAGGCTCAAAACTTGTTTTGATTTTAAACTTTCCCATATCAATTTAGGTAAGGCTCAATAAAGTGATTAAGCACGCCCCCTTCATCTAAAAACTCTAAAACAATAGCAAATAAAGATCCTAAAATTATTGTGATTAGAAGGGATCTCCCAAAAAAATTTTTGTATTTTTTTAGCTTCCAAGCCATCAAAGCTGGTAAAATCCCTAACAGTATTGCCACAAAGAGTCCTGCATACTGCAATGCGATGATAAATGCTCTTGGATAACTGAGAACAAATATTAAAGGAGGGGCAAACGTTAAAACACAGGCCATTAATCTTCCTTTTTTCCCTGACTTCATTTTTAACCCGTCCCTTAAAAAGTCTCTTAAGGAAAGTGAAACACCTAAAAAAGAAGTAACAATGGCAAAAAATGCTAAAAATCGAGCGCCAAGTTCTGCTATGGGATGATTGATTAACTGGACTAGTGGCTTTGTACTAGGAGCGCCCTCATTAAAAGCTTGCACTAAAGAATTTTCACTACCAGACAAAGGCACTATACCCATTACGAAAAATTCCCACAGGAAATATACAAGCAAGGGAATCAAGCTGCCAACTAGAATGGTAAGCCTAAGTTTTGAGATATTATGCCTTTCATAAGTAGTAAGTGAGGGGATAATAATATGATAGCCGAAAGAGGTAAAAAGCAAAGGAATCGCAACTAGGATGGCTTTAGGATCATAATGAGAAAGTAGCTTTGTATTTATTTGAGATGGGCCAAACACAACAATCATAAAGTAGGTTATAGCAAGACCAATCATGAAAAAACGGTTGATATAATCTACCCACTTAGTGCCGTGATAGACAAAAGTTCCAAAAAAACCAATAATTAGCAAAGGGGAGATCCATGCAGGCAAATTAAGCCCCGTTGACCATTTGAAAAACTCTGAAAAGACAGGAGCGCTTCCGGAAATATACGCTGATGTTAAGGAATATAAAAGGAGCAGGTATACAACCCAGCAAACAACTTTTCCTACTATTCCCAATGTCTTTTCTGCCATGGAGACCATGTTGGTCTCGCCTTCAATTGACAAATTAACATCTAAAATTAAAAAGGCGGTAATCAGGAAAAAAAGCCATAAAATAGGTAAGGCAGCAATAGATGGAAAAAACCCTGCAAAGCCACTTTTTATGGGAAGAGCCAACATGGCTGCCCCAATTGAAGTACCTGCAATTAATAATACGCTTCCCAAAAACCTATTCGTTTTAACCATAAACATTTCCTTAATAATTTATAAAAATATTAATTCCTAAAATTCTTCCTAATTCATTCAACACTAAAAAAGAAGAAAATAGTATCGCTATTATTAGACTAATTTTTCCCCCTATAACATGATATTTTGAGCTATATTTTCTACTATATCTACCTACCCATGCCATTAATGCAGGCAAAATCCCAAATAAAATAACTGCACAAAAGCCCCCTGCAAAGCTGAGTGCCTTTAAGAAGACTCCTGGATAGGTTAAGGCAAACAAGTAAGGAGGAATAAGTGCTAAAAGTATTAACCATCTATTATTTTTTTTGATTGGCTTTACTTTTAACCCATCAGCAATGAAGTGCATAACACTTAAGCTTTGTGCCAAAAAAGAAGTTATAATCGCAAAGAAGGCAAACACTTGAGTAAATATTATAATCCAAGGCGAGTGTAAATAATGTATTAATGACTTAGTAATTTCACCACCTTGTGAAAAGACATTTGAAATAGAGTTTTCTCCAAAAACGGGAACAATTCCAAGAATCATTACCTGCCAAAAAGTATAGATTATAAGAGAAATTAAACTGCCGCCAATGATTGTTATTCTCATTCTTTTTAGATCACCATTCATATAAGCCGTCAAACTCGGAATCATATTATGGAAACCAAAGGAAGTAACTAATATAGGCAAGGGCAAAATGAGATAACTCCAATTCTGGTATTGGAGCAAGTTGGCATCAATTTTTTGCACTCCTAAAAACATCATCCCTACGTAGGCAATTATTAAAGCTATCATTAAAAACCGATTAGTCACATCAACCAGCCTTGTTCCTAAGTACACAACAAAGCCTAAACTTAAAACGAAAAGAAAGCCTATAATTGAGGGAGAAAAATCAATATGAAATGCTTTTTGCAAAAAAGCAGAAAATACTGATCCGCTTCCGGCAATATATGCAATTAAGAGGGAATAAAACAAAAAGAGATATAAAACCCAACTAACTATCTTTCCCTTTGGACCAAATGCTTTTTCGGAGATGGTGACTATATTGACCTGACCTTTAAACCAGCCATTTACCTCGACAAGTAAAAGGGCGGTAAAAGTCATAAAGACCCAGGCAAGAAGAGTCATTAAAATCGCAGGGAAAAAACCAGCCATCCCAGATAAAATAGGGAGGCCTAACATGCCTGCTCCAATACAACTGCCAGCAGTTAAAAACATTCCCCCTAAAATGCTACCAGGTTTTTGGCTCATTGGGATTCTGCTTTTTCTACCCTTCGAATTTCTTGACCTAAACGACCTAGCTCGTACCCGTCATAGTCTACAAATTTGAAGAATCTTTCGAATTGTGGAAATACCTGACAAACTTGTCTTGCCATTTCTTGAGCAATATAGCGATAGTTTGGATGACCTGCAGGAGAAGATCTAAGCTCACACATCCATTGCAGAGCTCTTAAATTAACAGTAAAATACCAATGAATATTGTATGCCATAGGGACTATATATTGAGCTTCTTCTGGAAGTTCAGCTGCAATGGTATCATAGGCGCTTTTAGCTTTTTCCATTGCTTCAATATATTCTTTCTCCATGTCTGTACCTACAATTTCCTTAGGCATGAAAAATCCATATTTACAAGTTAGAAGCTGCCTTTCTTGTGTTAAAGTTCTGTGTCTGTGTAGATCTCGGTACACACCAAAATCAGCCAAGATTTCAAAAGTAAAGTTGGCATGTTCTAATGCTCTTGGAGATTTATGCCTTCTATTTTCCCTTGAGCTAGACCCAGCATCTAAAATTTTAGCAAGTTCCTCATCTGGAAGATTTTTACAGTAATCTTGCAACTCCTTGAGGCCTGCATGAGACTGCTCAAACAATATTGCACCCGCTACTTTGAAAGTTGCATCTTCATCAAAATTAATAAGTCTAACGCCAGGCTCTGTCATTGGTTTAACTTGAGAAGAGTGCTCTTCAATAAGTATTTTAATTTCACTTTGCATCTCTTCTTGATACTGAGAGTATGTTTGAAAGTACTTATGAGAAGGTTCGGCTCTTCTTATAAAAGAAGGGACAACTTTAGATAACTCTTGCACACCTTTTTTACCAAGGTCTTGCATTTCAGCTAAATTATGACAGTTTAGTTTTTGTAAAAGATTTTCAAAAAATCTGCCATTTCCAAAAATGCCCATGTTAGTCAGAGCACTTGCGGGTAAAAGGCCTCTTAGACAATCTAATACTTTCGCTCTTAAAGAAGCTGTATAGGCGACCTTGGAAATATGATGCTCTTTAGGAAACTGCTGCTCAATAATAGCTGTAAGTGGGGGAATCAGCTTGCTGTATGTATCAAATAAGTGGTTACAAACTTCGACATACAGATCTCTATAGGCAGAAGTCATTATAATAGGCTCTTGATAAAAGAGGTACTCGCCATTAATTTTTTGATCAAAATAAATATATCTTGTTGATTTTTCTAATGGGGAGCCACCAATCCTACAGTCCTCAATGATCTTGGCTGCTAGCATTGAGACGTTTTCGATAGCCACATGGGCGCCACCAAGCTCACCAATAGAATCATCTCCATAGCCATCAAGTATTCTGTCGTAAAAATTCTGCGCTTTTTTAATGGCCATAATTTGTTCATCTTCTCCAGCAGAAGCACCTTCTGAAATGCTGCCTACTATAGATGAAAAAGCTGTATCTTCATTTAAAATAAAATCTTTCAGCAAAAGAGAACGCAAGCCTAAACTTGACCTGGAGTATCTAGAAAACAAAGCCCCTTTGATCACTTCTGGTAAATTTCGAAGTACAAAGACATTGCTTGATGTGCTAGTAACAAAATGTTCTAATATCTTAATTTGATTTTCAGAAAACTCTTCATAATTTTGCATCATACAAGAACTCCTAGTCCTTAAAGTTAAGACCTCAAGAGTGCCACAAGTTAAAAGAGCGGATCAAGAGAAAAGTAATTGAAAAGTTAATAAACAACAAAAAAACTGCCTTTAAAATTAGATTTTTTTTAAAAAAGCGGGTGATTCGAATTGTTTTTTAATTTTTTTTAGAAAGGAGGTTTATGAATTTTTTAGAAAAAAATACTTTACAAATACCAATAAGACTTAGAAGAAACAGAAGACTGCCTTCTATTAGAAACCTAATTAAAGAAACCCATCTTACTCCTCAAGACTTGATTTTACCTTTTTTTGTTATTGAAGGGGAAAAAACAAGCCAAGCTGTTAAAAACTTTCCTGGGATATACAGGCTATCTAAAGACCTTCTTTTAAAAAAAGCAGAAGAAATACATTCACAAGGAGTGCAAGCTATTGCTTTGTTTCCTGTTATAGAACCTTCTTTAAAAACAGAAAGTGCTCATGAAGCCTTGAACCCCAAAGGAATTATTCCAGAAACCGTACGTTACCTAAAAAAACATCTACCATCCGTTTGTATAATTACCGATATTGCATTAGACCCATTCACATCGCACGGCCACGATGGGATTGTTAAAGAAGAAGAGGTCCTTAACGACGAAACTATAAAAATTTTAGCAAAGATGTCTCTTGTACATGCAGAAGCAGGCGCTGACTTCATAGCACCAAGTGACATGATGGATGGAAGGATTGGCTATATAAGGAAGGCTCTTGACATATCTGGCTTTACAAATACAGGGATACTATCTTACTCGGCAAAGTATGCTTCTAGCTTGTATAATCCTTTTCGCTTTGCTCTTAACTCCAATCTTCAATTCGGTAATAAAAAAACGTATCAAATGGATCCTGCCAACCAGAAAGAAGCTCTTTTAGAAGCTGAACTAGATGAAAAAGAGGGTGCTGATATTTTAATGGTAAAGCCGGCAAGTCTATATCTAGATGTCATCTCTAAACTTAGAGAAAAAACCAATAAACCAATAGCTGCCTATCATGTCAGTGGGGAATATGCCATGGTAGAGGCGGCCCATCAACTGGGTTATTTAGATAAAACAAAAGTTTTTTATGAAACATTACTAAGTATTAAAAGGGCTGGAGCTGACATGATTTTTTCTTATGCTACTGAAACGGTTTTACAAGCGCTAAAAAGTTCCCACTAATAGAAAACGGGGTTTTGATTGTATCGTTCAAAATAAATAGTTTGATACAACTCTTTACCAGTAGCAGCTTTGGCTCCTACATCCCTTAGCCAAGCTGCCATGGAATAGCCTATTCTTGTGCGAGAGCTTTTATTTAAAAAGATATCTAAAGGAAGACTAAAAAAGACCCCTTTATCGTGATAACGATCCCCATTTACAATATCTTTTGCATTAGTAAAGGTGTACCAAGCACCAACCCTTAACCCACTTGGAAAAGTCCTGGCTGCATTTAACCTAACTCCTTTATCCCACGCTAGAAATTGTCCAAAACTTACCTTAAAATCTAAATTAAGAGGTTTGTACTCATAATATAAATCCATAAAATATTGTAATCCCCAGTAAGAAATATAGGTAGGCTGTATTCCTTGGAGCTTTCTTACTTTTCTTTGAAATCCCAACCCATTAAATTTTCTCTTCCAAACAGCTGCGACCTCAAAGCCAACAGCCCAATTCGATTGCACTGGATAATACAAAAGCTCACCGGCAACGCCTCCATAAGCCAACTCAAAATAGCCTCCTGCAAGTCTAGTAAAAAAGCCACTTCCTAAATTCCAACTTTTTTGTAAATATCCATTAACAACATGAAAAGGTGTTTGCACATAGCGTATTGAGTCTGAGCGCACATTGACAATCTGAGAAGGGTTTAAAATATCCTTATCCCCAATATCAGATGCACTGGAGCTTATAATGTAGCTTAACTGCAAATCGTAATATATTTGATCAAACAAGTACCCTTGTGGACCCGAAATAAATCCAACATCATACTTAAACTTACCACTGGCCGAACCCCAATAGGATCGAAATTGAGGCCTAAAAGTTAGCATCCAAATACTTTTTTTTCGTCGATATAAAACAGCACCATCATAAATGGAAGGTTTGCCACTAGCTTCTTGAAGCGGCGCGACTACTTGAAATTCTTTCTCACCAATAAGTCCTTTTTGAAATCTCATTAACTCAGGAGTCCTAAACCGATATTGATGAACAGGTACCCCATCAGCTTCAATTACTACTAGTGCTTCAAAAATATTATCAGGAATTAATGAAGAAAGGACATGTAAAATGCGGTTCCTAACTTCATCTTCAATTCTGTAGCGAACATTAATCAGTTTTATCCAAAGAATATCTTTTTGATCAGCATTGACTGTTTGAATGATGGTATATGTTTCAAAACCTTGCTCTTGAAACGCATAAGCAAGTTCCTGTCCTAGCTCTTTTTTTGTTCTCAATATGCCAATAGGCTCATTATCAATGGGAGCTACATAGGGAGTAGGGTCATAAATTTTAGGGAAAAGACCTTTAGTTTCTCCGATATTGTAAGTAATTGCTGCCGAACCTGCAAAATCGACGCCACGAATGGTGCTAGCTGTCAAATGAAAGAAATCTAAAAACTTGTAATGCACGCCGACATTAA
>Ga0210057_1000542_pt1 | contig 61973 bp, 60 predicted proteins | sample CryGeyCG2114_010_2_FD_183968 | JGI IMG/M metagenome (GOLD analysis project Ga0210057, IMG submission 183968) | Groundwater microbial communities from aquifer - Crystal Geyser CG10_big_fil_rev_8/21/14_0.10 (SPAdes) (version 2) | ecosystem: Environmental > Aquatic > Deep subsurface > Groundwater ...
TTGATTTGCAAACAACTTTTACCGACGATACCATGAAAGTCTTGGAATACACTCATCAAGGTGAGTCGGAAGATACTATTGTTTTTAACGCCCACAACTGTCATGCCGCTCAACTCAATGACGGTCCAGCCGGCTATGTAGTTTTTATTGAAGCGTTGAAGCGGCTGATGAGCCGAAAAACCCGCTTTACTTATAAGCTGATAATTGCGCCGGAGCATTTGGGAACCGTTTTTTATTTAGCCGAGCTATCTGAAAAAGAGATTAAAAAAATAAAATACGGAATTTTTTGCGAAATTGTCGGTCATGATAATCCTCGCTTTGCCCTGCAACAAAGCTTTACCGGCCAGAGTCTGATAGATAAGATAGCTCATCATGTTTTAAAGTTCAACAGTCGCGGTTATTGGAGCGATGGTTTTAGGAAAATCGTTGGTAACGACGAAAGTGTTTGGGAAGCGCCTGGCTGTGAAGTGCCGATGATTTCTTTGACTCGCGCTGAATCTAACGTTTTTTTCTACCAGCAATACCATTCAAACAGTGATAACTTAAGCATTATAAATGAGAATAATTTGGAAGAGACAGTCAAAGTTATTTTGGCCATGGTAGATATTTTGGAAAAAAATTGTTATTTAAAAAGAACATTTCAAGGCCTGATCGCTTTAAGCAATCCACGTTATGATTTATATATTGCTCGTGGTAACGATCCGTCTCTCAAGTTAGATGATGACATTAAATATCGTCATAAATGGTTTAATTCGTTGGATCATATTTTAAGATATTTTGATGAAAACTGGACCATTTTGGACATTGCCATTAAGCACGATCTTCCTTTTTGTGAAGTTTACGACTATTTATGCAAATTTAAAGAAAAAGATTTGATTGAATTTATAAATAAATAATTATGTATCAAGTTAAAGATAATAAAATTTACGGATCCCGAATTTATCTTAGATTATTGGTTTTAGACGACGCTTCTCAAGAATACTGCGACTGGCTCAACGATCCGGAAGTTAACAAATTCTTGGAAACCAGAAAATCTACCATAGCCGAGCTAAAAAATTATATCCAGAAACAGCTTGATGATCCCAACGCCCTATTTTACGGCATCTTTGATAAATCCAGCGACAAGCACATCGGTAACATTAAGTTGGAACCCATAGATTGGCAAAAGAAGCGCGCCGTTTTCGGCATTTTGTTAGGTGATATGAACTATTGGGGCAAGGGCATAGGCACAGAAGCTACCCGATTAATAGTGGATTACGTTTTTGGCGATTTGAATTTTAAGGAGGTTGAACTAGGAGTAATTGAAAGCAATAAAAGAGCCATTAGGGTTTATGAAAAGGTTGGCTTTAAAATCGTCACTATTAAAGAAAATTCTTTAAACCATGACAGAGTATTATATAATGAGGTGATAATGTTAATTAAAATGCCGGTTAATTATTAGCAATAAAAAAAAGTTAATATGCCAGCAGGAAAATCAACTTATGAATTAACAAGATGCACCAGGTGCGTCATGCCGGAAACCTGGGAATCAATAAATTTTGATGAACAGGGCGTTTGCAACATCTGCCGCAATGCCGAAATCAAAAAGACAATTGACTGGACCAAAAAGCGCCAGGAGTTTATTAAAATCATCAATCAGTATAAAGGCAAAGGATTATACGATTGCCTGGTGCCTTTTTCCGGCGGCAAGGATTCCACTTACACTCTTTATACCTTGATGAGGGATTATGGCTTAAAACCGCTGGTGGTGAGCTTTGACCATGGATTTTACCGGCCGCGGACGCTGGCTAACCGAGTGAAAGTTCAGAAAATTTTGGGCGTTGATTTTATGAATTTTAGAAGCGATTGGCAAGTGGTTAAAAAGCTGATGCTGGAATCATTAAAGCGCAAAGGCGATTTCCACTGGCATGGCCATACCGGTTCGTTTGCTTTTCCGATGCAGGTCGCCGTCAGATTTCAGGTGCCGTTGGTTATTTGGGGCGAGCCCAGCGCCGAATATACCGGCCACTATGCTTATGACGATAATGAAGAGGTTGATCAGCGTCGGTTCAACAGAATTATCAATTTAGGCATTAATGCCGAAGACATGTTGGGGATGATTAACGGTTTGACCATGCGCGATCTGGAGCCGTACAAATATTCGTCGCTTAAGGAACTTATGGCCATCGGCTGCCGTTCCATTTGTTTGGGTAGTTATCAGCCCTGGGACGTTAAAAAACATGTGGTTATCATCAAAAAAGAATTGGGCTGGCAAGGCGATGAAATGGAAGGCATCCCGCCGCAGTATGATTACGAAAAGATAGAAGATATGTTTCAGGGTGCCGATGATTATCTAAAGTTCATCAAAAGAGGCCTGGGCCGGACCGCTCATCTAACCAGCATTGATATCAGAAACGGCCGGATGAGCAGGGAAGAAGCTCTGACGTTATCTTATAAGTACGACGGAGTCAGGCCGGCCAGCTTGGACGTTTTGTTGGAGTATTTAGGCATGACCGAGGATGAATTTAATAAGATCGCCTTGTCGCATCAGGTGGCGCCTTATCGTCATGATTTCAGCCAGACCCGCTACGGCAAAGAACTATGGGACCAGAAACTATGGGACAGAACAAAATGTTAGTCATAATTGATTTTGACATGGGCAATGTACGTTCGGTGGCCAAGGCCTTTGAATTATTGCAGGTTAAAACCCTTATTTCCAGAAAGTCAGAGGACATTGTCAAAGCCGACTGGCTGGTGCTGCCGGGCGTGGGCGCTTTTGCCGACGGTATGAACAATCTAAAAAAGTTTGGCTTGATAGAAATTTTATCACAAGAAGTATTGCAGAAAAAAAAGCCTTTCCTGGGGATTTGTTTGGGCATGCAGCTTTTAGCCAAGAGCAGCGAGGAGTTTGGCGAACATCAGGGACTGGACTGGCTTGATGCCTCGGTTAAAGCGTTTAATTTTAAAGATCGCCGTCTTAAAATTCCGCACGTTGGCTGGAACAATATAAAATTCAAGGAAGATTGTTCGTTGTTCAACGGCATCAAACAGAATACCGTTTTCTATTTTGTCCACAGTTATTATATGGATTGCGCGGATAAAAATTTGGTGGTGGCGACTTGTGATTACGGCGGGGAATTTACCGCGGCCGTTCAAAAACAAAATATTTTCGCCACCCAGTTTCATCCGGAAAAAAGCCAGATTCATGGTCTTGAACTGTTGCAGAATTTTCTTAAGAGTTAGCTTATGGTAAAAAAAAGAATCATTCCTTGTTTGCTGTTTAAAGACGGTCGTTGCGTCAAGGGAGTTAACTTTAAAAACCACCGGGACGTTGGTTATCCAGTGACCAATGCTAAAGTTTACGATGCTCAAGGAGCCGATGAATTGATTTTTTTGGACATCACCGCTTCTTACGAAGGACGAAATATTTTAACGGAGATGGTGGCGGCCATGGCCGACGAGTGTTTTATGCCGCTGACGGCAGGCGGCGGAATAAAAAATTTGAACGATATTCATCAGCTGCTGCGGGTCGGTGCCGATAAGGTCGCCATTAATACCGCGGCCGTGGAAAATCCTCATTTTATCACCAAGGCAGCTGAAAAGTATGGCAAGCAGTGCATTGTTGTTTCCATTGATTATAAAAAAAATGAACAGGGCCAGAATGAGGTTTATACTCACAGCGGCAGCCAAGCCACCGGACTTGATCCGGTTGATTGGGCAAAAAAAGTCTGGCAGCTGGGCGCGGGTGAAATTTTATTGGTCAGCATAGATAAAGAAGGTACCAGAACCGGCTATGACTTTGAAATTTTAAAGCAGGTCGCTCAGCTGGTAGACATTCCGGTCATTGCTTCCGGCGGCGTCGGCACTCTGACCGATTTAAAAACCGCCCTGCAAGAATGCCAGGCCTCGGCCGTTTCTTTGGCCAGCATCTTGCATTTTACCGATCAAAGCGTCATTAAAGCCAGAAATTATTTAATCACACAAGGGGTAGACGTCAGAACAGAAGCTAATTTTATCTAATGTATGAATAAAAACCAAAAAATAATCATTATCGGTTTTGGTTCAATCGGCCAGCGGCATTATAGAAATTTAACCAAGCTTGGTTATAAAAATGTTTTCGTTTTTGATACCGATCCAGATAAAATTACCGGCTCTAAGATAAAGGTGGTCAAAAAAATGGATCAAGACACTCTGAAGCAGTTTGCCATAGCTATAATTTGTACCCCAAACAACCTGCACATCAAAGATGCCGTCAAATGCGCCAAGGCCGGCTGTCAGCTATTTATTGAAAAGCCGTTATCACACAATTTAACGGGTATAGATAAACTAATCCACCGCTGCCGCTCCCAAGGGTTAGTTACCATGGTCGGTTGCAATATGAGGTTTCATCCCTGCTTAAAGTTTATTAAAGAATATTTAGCCAAAAGAAAGTTAGGGCGCGTTTACTCCATCAATCATGAATTCGGCTACTTCCTGCCTTATTGGCGTCCGGATCAAGACTATCGCAAAAAATATGCGTCCAAAAAGTCAACGGGCGGTGGAATTATTTTGGACGATATTCATGAGTTTGACCTGCTGTTTTGGCTGAATGATTTTGCGGCCATCAAAGAAACGAAATTTATTTATGATAAAGTCAGTAATCTTAATATTGAGACGGAGGATATATGCATCGCTTCATTTAAATTTAAGAATAACGTGCTGGGCTCTGTTAGATGTGACTATCTGCAGCAGGATTATTCAAGGAGTTGTAAGATAGTCGGTGAGAAAGGGAATTTGCAGTGGGACTTTAAGGAAAATATCGTCTGGTTAAAAAACAAACAAGGGATGAAGAAGCTTTTGGCGGTAAAAAATTTTGATTTCAACAAAGTTTACCTGGACGAAATTGATTATTTTATAAATTGCGTTAATAAAAAACAAAGCACTTTCAATGATATTAAAAGAGCTGACCAAGTTTTAAAAATTTGTTTTCAACGATGAAGAATCTTGCTATTATTCAAGCTAGAATGGGCGCTACCAGACTGCCCGGCAAAGTTTTACTGAAAGTCCGTGGCATAACTTTATTGGAATATGAAGTTGAGCGGGTTCGGCAGTCAAAAAAAATTCATAAGATTGTCGTCGCTACCACCAACCAAAAACCCGATGATCAAATTGAAAAGTTATGCCAAAGAATCGGCCTGGACTGCTTTCGGGGTTCGGAAGAAGACGTTTTGGACCGCTACTATCAATGTTCATTGAAATACCCGGATTACGATAATATCGTCAGAATCACCGGCGATTGTCCGCTGATTGACCCTGAAGTTGTTGATCAGGTCATTGGCCTGTTTGAAGAAAACGATCTGGATTATGCCAGCAATATTGAAGAAGAAACTTATCCCGACGGAATGGACGTGGAAGTTTTTAAACGAACCGTTTTAGCGGAAGCGGACGCCAAAGCAAAATTACAGTCAGAAAGAGAACATGTCACCCAATATATCCGTAAAAACACCAGCTATCACAAAGGCAATCTGGCGGCGGAGCAGGATTTTTCCCGCTTCAGATTGACCGTAGATAATCAGGAAGACTTCCCAGTAATTGAATTCATCATAAAAAATTCCAATCCCAGCGACGGCTTTAGGAAATATATTACCTTGTTAATGGACAATCCGGAAGTTATGAAAAAAAATATACACCTGATCAGGAACGAAGGATTAAAAAAGTCTTTAAAACAAGATTATCAAATCAAAAAATGAATATGAAAAGAAAATTCAGCAACAGCAATCAATTATTTAAAAAAGCCAAACAGGCCATTCCTTTGGCCGCCCAAACATTCAGCAAGAGTTATTTGCAGTTTATCAGAGGGCAGTCGCCACTGTTTATCACTCATGGCCGGGGGGCAAAAGTTTGGGACGTTGACGGCAACCAGTACATTGATTTTATCAACGGGCTTTTATCGGTGGTGCTGGGATATCAATATAAGGCCGTTGACCAGGCCATTAAGAAACAGCTTGGCCAAGGCATAAGTTTTTCTCTATCGTCGCCTTTGGAGTACCAGCTGGCCCAGTTGCTGATTAAGCACATCCCTTGCGCCGAAATGGTCAGATTCGGAAAAAACGGTTCCGATGTTACCAGCGGCGCTGTGAGATTGGCCAGAGCCGTTACCGGCCGGGATGATGTAGTTGTCTGCGGTTATCATGGCTGGCACGACTGGTATATTGGCGCTACGTCCAGAAATTTAGGCGTGCCCAAAAGCACCCGAGCCATGACCCATAAATTTACTTACAATGACATTGATTCTCTTAAGAAAACTTTTCGGCAGCATAAAAATAAAATCGCGGCGGTAATTATGGAGCCAATGAGCTATGAGGAGCCCAAAGACAATTTTTTGCAGAAAGTTAAATCATTGACTCATCAGCACGGCGCTTTGCTCATCTTTGACGAGGTGATAACCGGCTTTAGGTTTAACCTGGGCGGAGCGCAAAAATTGTTTAAGGTAACGCCCGATCTGGCCGCTTTTGGCAAGTCAATGGCCAATGGCATGCCCATTGCGGCATTAGTCGGCCGGAAAAAGTACATGGCAAGAGTGGCAGATATTTTTTATTCTTTTACTTTTGGCGGCGAGACTCTTTCGCTGGCCGCGGCCATTGCCACCATCAAAGAGATGGAGAAAAAAAAGGTCATTGAGAACATCTGGCAGAAAGGCCGATATCTTCAGATAGAAACTCGCAAATTATTAAAACAAAACGGTTTGGCTGACATCATCAAAGTTAAAGGCATGCCCTGCTGGCAGGTATTCATATTCTCGCCCTTTAAAAAATATTCCGATTTGGAGATAAAAAGTTATTTGCAGCAGGAGATTATCCAGGCCGGATATTTATGGTACGGCCAGCACAACATCAGCTTTAGCCATACGCTCAAAGATATCAACGGCCTGTTAAATGTTTATCGGCATGTTTTTCCAAAACTCAAGCGGCTGTTAGACACCAACCAACTGAAACAAAATCTTTTTGGTGAGCCGATTACCAATATTTTTAAAATCAGATGACTATTCAGAATATAAAAGAAATAGTTGTTATCTTGGCCGCTGGGGCCAAAAAAGACGCCAGCGGCCGCTGGGTCAGCACTGATCTGTTAGAAGACGAGCGCTGGGGCAGTCCGGGCGGCAGAATGAGAGTGCTGGCGGCCAGCGTTTTGTATCAAAAAGACCCCAGCAGAGTAATTATTGCCTCGGGCGGCCGGGGCTGGGATATTAAACAAGATGAAAGCCAACGGCCCAATTTAGCCGGCATTATCAAGCACGAGTTAATGGAATCGGGAGTGCCGGAAGAAAAAATTATTGAGGAAACTGCATCCAACACCACTTTTGAGCAGCTGTTTGAACTTAAAAAGATTATCCAGCACGGGCAGTATAAATCGGTTTTAATAATTTCCAATGAGTGGCATTTGCCGAGGATAAAAGCGATGTTGAATTATAAAGACGACTTGAAAGAACTCAAAAAAATAACTGAAGTAAAATTGATTTCCGCCGAGAAAGTTTTAATGAAACATAACAAAAACCAGTGGCAAAAAATCATCAGGGTGTCTTACGATAGCAAGGCCATGAAACAGAGAATTATTTTAGAAAAACAGGGGATTAAACTGATTAAAAATAACAGTTACAATTATGACGCCCATTAAAATTCAAACGCCAACGGGAGAAAGATTGATCGGTCCGGGACAGCCGGTGTTTATTGTGGTGGAAATGTCGGGCAATCATAATCAATCGTACGATCAGGCGATAAAAATTGTTGATGCGGCGGCGCAAGCCGGCGTTGATGCCGTTAAACTGCAGACCTATACGGCCGCTACCATGACCATAGATTCGGATAAAGAATATTTTAAGATTAAAGGCGGCAGCCAGTGGTCTGGCCAGACCTTGCATCAGCTCTATCAAAAGGCCTATACGCCGTGGGACTGGCAGCCAAAATTAAAGAAATATGCCGAAGCTAAAGGTTTATTGCTTTTTTCAACCCCTTTTGATGAGACGGCCGTTGATTTTTTGGAAAAGATGAACGTGGCGCTTTACAAAATTGCTTCTTTTGAAGTGGTGGACATACCTTTGTTGAAAAAAGTCGGTCAGACCAGAAAGCCGGTGATTATGTCGCGGGGCATGGCCACTATTAAAGAGATAGAATTGGCCGTTAAAACTTTAACCGAGTCCGGCACCCCCCAGCTGGCACTGCTTCATTGCATCAGTTCTTATCCGGCCTCGGTGGAGCAGATGAATTTAGTTACCATCAGCGATATGTCAGGAAGATTCGGCGTTGTCACCGGTTTGTCTGACCATTCTTTAAGTCCTTTGACGTCGGTGGTGGCCACTGCCTTGGGCGCGTCAATTATAGAGAAACATTTTACCATTGCGCGAGCGGCTGGCGGACCGGATGCTGATTTTTCTTTAGAGCCGGCAGAGCTTAAGGCATTAGTGCAATCCGTCAGGGAAGCGGAAAAATCCATTGGCCGGCCCGGTTACGGCGCCGGCGCCAAAGAATCGGAAAATATCATCTTCCGAAGATCGCTGTTTGTTGTCCAAGACATTAAAAAAGGCGATAAGTTCACTTTGGCTAACATTCGTTCCATCAGGCCGGGCTTTGGACTTCCGCCCAAGTATTATGAAGAAATTCTGGGTAAACAGGCGGCCGTTGATATTGCCAGAGGCACGCCGCTCGCTTGGGAATTAATTGTTACATAAGCATTATGAAAATTACCTTAATAGTGGACAATCCCGACAGTTGGATCATTCCTTATGTTGAAAAGTTAAAGAGCATTCTTGAGTTAAAGCATGCAGTCAGAATGGTTAATAAATATCCGCAGATAAGAAAAGGGGATCTAGCATTTTTTCTCAGCTGCGAAAAAATCGTTAAGCCGGAGATTCTACGGTTGCATAAGCATAACTTAGTGGTGCATGAAAGCAAATTGCCCAAAGGCCGCGGCTGGTCGCCAATGACGTGGCAGATTCTGGCCGGCAAAAATAAAATCCCGATAACTTTGTTTGAGGCGGCCAAAACGGTTGACAGCGGCCCGATTTATTTGCAGGATCATCTTAATTTTAATGGCCATGAGTTAATAGATCAGATTAGGCAAGAGCAGGGAGAAAAAACCATTGAGTTGATTGTTAAATTTGTCAATGCATACCCAAATGCGGGCAGCAGAAAGCAACGGGGTCAGCCAACTTATTATCCCAGAAGAACATTGCAAGATAGCCAACTGGACGTCAACAAAACAATCAAGCAGCAGTTTAATAAATTGAGAGTGGTAGATAATCGACGCTATCCGGCATTCTTTTATCACCGCGGTCATAAATATATTTTAGCAATCACCGAAATCAAATAACAAAATTATGTCGGAATCATTCATCCGGCCAGTTAATATGGAAGACGAAAAAATGATTTGGGAAATCAGAGACCATCCTTTGATTAGGAATATATCCACCCAGACCAAGAAGATCTCTTATAACCAGCACAAAGTTTGGTTTGAGGATCAGTATTTTGGTAATAAACCAAATCAATGTTTTGTTGTGGAAGAAGAAAATAAAGTAGTGGGTTATTGCCGTTTTGATTTTGATGCTGTCCAAGACTGCTATATCGTTTCCATCGCTTTAGATCCGGGATTCCATGGTCGAGGCCTGGGTCATAAACTTTTAAGCCGGTCATTGAATCGACTCCAATCAAAAAAAAATGTCTTAGCCAAAGTCAGAAGCGACAATCTGGTTTCGCTCAAACTATTTTTTAAAAATCATTTTATTACCTATCAACAAGACGATCAATTTCATTATTTGAAACGATATGCCGACTAAATACATTATTGCCACCGTCAGGCAGTGGAATATAAATAATTATAAGAAATTTTGTCATGGCCAAAGTTATTATTTAATAGATAATAAGAATGATCTGGTTTATTCTAAGATCAAAAAAATAAACCCCCGTTATATATTCTTTCCTCACTGGTCGTGGCTTATCCCCAAGGAAATTTGGTCAAATTATCCTTGCGTGGTTTTTCATATGACCGCCTTGCCTTACGGCCGCGGCGGCAGCCCGTTGCAGAATTTAATTTTGCGGGGGCAGCAAAAAACCAAAATTTCCGCAATCAAGGCGGATTATGGTCTGGACAGCGGCGGCATTTACTGTCAGGAAGATTTGAATCTAAGCGGTCGGGCGGCAGAAATATATCAAAGGGTATCAGAGATAATTTTTAAAAAAATGATTCCCAATATTATTAAAAATAATCCTAAACCCAAAAAACAGACCGGTCGGGTAATCAAATTTTCCAGAAGAACGCCGCAGCAGAGCCGGATTAACACCCATTTTAGTTTAGCCCAGCTCAACGATTTTATTAGAATGTTGGATGCGCCCGGATATCCTAAAGCATTTATGGAAACTCAAAAACTAAGATGGGAATTCTCCAGCGCTAAGTTTAAAAATAATAGATTAATTTTTAAAGTTGAAGCTTATGAAAAATAAAATTTTAGTGGTGGTGGCCCACCCTGATGATGAAGTCCTGGGCGTTGGCGGCACTATCTTAAAACATATCAGTCGAGGTGATGCGGTTAGTATATTGATTATGGGCGACGGCGAATTATCCAGAGAGAGTGGAGCTGATGTAAAAAAAAGAGAGAATCAAGCCAGAGCCATCGCTGATTTGCTGGGAGTGGAAAATTTGTTTTTGGAAAAATTTCCCGATAATCAGTCTGATACCATTCCATTACTGTCTCTCACTAAAAAGGTGGGAGAGATTATCGAAAAAATACAGCCCGCCACTATCTACACGCATCACGCCCACGATTTGAATATTGATCATCGTTTGACCTGCCAGGCGGTGCTGACGGCCTGCCGTCCCCAGCCAAGTTTTTGCGTTAAGCAGATTTTGTCTTTTGAAGTACTGTCTTCCACCGAATGGCAGCTTAAGGAAGAGGGACATGTTTTCTTGCCCACTTATTATCAGGATATTACGGAATTTATTGATAAAAAAATTGAAATTTTGAAGGTTTATAGCGGCGAGTTAAAAGATTATCCGCATCCCCGGAGTGTTGACGGGGTAAGAATCTTGGCCCAGTATCGGGGCATGGAAGTGGGTTTTGCCTATGCCGAAGCCTTTCAGGCCGTCAGACTTTTAATTGATTAATAATTTTAACTTTGTTTTATGAATGAACTTTGGGGAAAAAAAGTCCTAATTTTTCAGCAGCGGCGCTGGGGCGTGAAAATCGGTCATTTTTTAGCCAAAAAATTACAAGCCGAGGGTTGTCGTTTGTCTGCTTTTACCTATAAAAAATCAACCCACAAATTCATCACCGAGCAGACAGAAGTTAAATATGAGCATATCGTCAATATTGATGCGATCTATGAAGATCCGGCAAAGATATTAAATGATGAAAGCATCTCTCTAAAAGAAATTTGTCAACAGTTGAATATTGATTCGGTTTGGCCGATATTGAGTAGCAACAGAAAACTGGTTAAATCGTATAAAGAAAAGTTTTATTACAGTTACAGGCAAAATGTTTCCGATGAATTTATTGTTTTATATACTAAAGCCAATTATAAAGTCATGAGAGATTTGCTAATTAAGTTCAAGCCCGACATCATCATCACCGCAAACATTGCTTACGACGGCCATATTGTTTTGAGTTTGCTGGCTGATAAATATAAAATACCGTTGATTTCCATTACCGATGTCAAGGTAAGGGGTTATGCGATTTTTTTCGATGACTATAAAATTGATCGTTCAGATTTTCACGATCTAGTTGACGGTTTAAATAACGCCATCGCTGTTACTCCCAGCAGGGATAAAGCGCAAAAATACATTCAAGAATTCAGAGAAAGTTTTAAAAAACCCAAAGAGGCCTTCAAACATGTAGAAAAGGTGACTTTCAAACAGAAAATTAGGCATGAATTATCGCCCTATTACCGTATTCTGCGCTGGTATTTAAAAGGGCATTCCATAAATTCCATTAAAACCATTGATCCGTCTATAGATTACCGGCCTCCTAAAATCATGCTGCGTGACCATTATTGTTATAAAAAATACAGAAGATTTATGGACAGCTTTAATTATTATCCTTTTGATAAGGTAGAACAGTTTGTCTATTATCCTTTGCAATCACAACCCGAAGCCACCACCGATTTATCTGCCCCATATTTTTCTAATCAAATAGAAACAGCGCGCCTGATCGCTATGTCACTGCCGGACGATTATACGCTGGTGGTTAAAGATCATCCGGTCATGAAAGGTTTAAGAACCCCTTCTTACCTTGAAAAAGTTGCCCGAACGCCCAATGTTAAACTGATTGATTACCGGATTTCCAGCGAAAAAATTTTTAAAAAAGCCGATTTGATCATTAGTTTGCCTAACAGCACTTCACTCGCCGAGGCGGCATTTTATTGTAAGCCGGCGATTCAGCTGGGCGGTTCGGGCATTACTTTAAAACTACCCAATGTTTATCAGCATTCCGACATGACGACATTGTCTCAAAAAATCAAAGAAGTGCTTAAGATTGATTTAAGAAACGAGGATTATGAAAGAAGGTTAGAAAACTATGTCGCCGCCGCTTACGATCTGGGATTTGAATTTGACTACTGGGGAGTTTGGGAAAGAAACGAGCAGGATGACATGGGTTTGTTCTGGAGAGTTTGGAAAAAAGAGCTGGAGAAGAAAATAACTTAATGATAATAATCAAAGTAGGTAGTTATAAACTTTATGAAAATTAGTTGTATCATTCCCACTTGCAACCGGCCTGATTTTCTGATTAAAACAGTTGAATGCGTTTTAAAACAAACCAGACGTCCGGACGAAATTCTGATTATTAATAATGGTCAAGATAAAGTTAGCTTGCCGGATAATCTGGCAAAAGCAGCTGTCGTTCACAATATTATGCCTTATGCCGGCGTGGCCCAGGCCAGGAATTTTGGCGGGGTTTTAGCTCAAGGCGATTATCTGGCTTTTCTGGATGACGACGATTTGTGGCACGAGGATTATTTAGCGCATGTTGCTCAAGCGGCCGCTGACGGCGCTGACTGCATTATTAGTCGTTTGGACAAGCTGCAAGATGGCCAGGTGCAGAAATTCAAAAATGCTCAAGGCAAGGTGACTATTGATAATATATTGGTCTTTAACCCCGGTATTACCGGGACAAACATAGTGATATCTAGAGACGCCTTCTTTAAAGTCGGAGGGTTTAATCCTAAACTACCCCCGTCCGAGGATAAAAGTTTGATTCTAGAAGCGCTACGAGCCAAGATGAAAATTATAACTTTGCCCGATAATCAGGCTATTATCAGAGTCCATCAGACAGGCAGATTAACTGACCCGGCCAAAATTGCCGAAGGCATTTTCCAATTTACCAGAAAGTATGCCGGCCTAATGAATACCAGGCAGTATTTGTTTAACTGGCTTAAAATTTACCGCCACCGTTACGATGCCGGACAAAAAAAATCGTTTATACCGTTTGTAATTTTATACGTCATAATCAGACTGATGAAAATTTTTAAGATAAACTAAATATCTTTTATGAATTTCATGGTCCGCCCGTCAAAATCATTCCTCTTTGATGTCTTGGAAAAAGAATTAAAAACGATCACCTGCGGCATCGGGCTTGACGCTGCCTCGGCCCATTTTAAAAATCGCCGGATGTTTAAAACAGATCAATATTATGGCTTGGACATTGATTTAAAAGCATTGAAAAAGGCTATGGCGCTTGATAAAACGTCCAATACTTTTGCTCTTTACGCTGATTTGACAAAATTAAGCTCATTGCCGGAAAACAGTTTTGATGCGGTGGTTTCCACCAATACGCTGGACCATTTAACAACTGAAGACAAATTTGAAGCCGTTGAGAATTTATCCAGAATCACTTATGGGAAACTTCTGCTTGAATTGAAGTTTGACCAGAGTTTTATTCCGATAATCGGGTTGTTGAAAAAATATTTTAATATTGTAAATACCCTGTATTATAAAAACTTTTTTAGCCGCGCTTATGAAAAAATTTTTGAAAAAGACGGTTTTTTAGGCAACCATCCCATTGCCGGTTTGAAGTTTTTCCGTTTGCTGTCTTGGCTAATCAGCCGCTTGGAATACCTGACTTGCCGGCAATCGTCGGGTAATCACGCCGTTTTTATTGTTTGCCAAGAGAAAAAGGATGTTTTAGCCAAAAAAAGTTTAGATTTATCCGGCCTTTCTTTAATTCAAGATAAAATTTATCAGCTTTTATGATTACCATCCGACGCTTGTTTAGTAAAATATCATCTTTATGGAAATACAGTTTACTGCCCGTACTGATCCGTTTTAGCATTAAAATTAAGCTGCCCTTTTTGACGGCAATGTTGTTGCTTACCAATGTTAAACGGCTTAATAATTTTGGCACGATCAGGGCTCTTTGCCTTAGCCGCAGTATTTTTATGGATGACATTCGGGCCAATTTGACTTTCAGCAAGAAAATTCGTTATTTTTCCATTAATTTAAGTACTTTTGAAATGATTTTGCGTTATTTTGGCAAGGAACCGGATTGCCGTAATTTAACGGAGAATAACTATCACAGCAGCGATTATTGCGTTTTGGGTAAACAGCGTTACTTTAGTTATCTGGCTAAGCTCATACCTCATTTAAAAAGTCTATTACGGTTTGATGTGGTGTTGTCCGGAAACTTTAATTACGCCTCACAACAGGAACTGGCTAGGGTGTGCCAAGAAAACAATATTCCTTTTATCGTCATGTATAAAGAAGGATTGGTTTATCACGAAGCTTTGACCAACTATATGAAGAATTATGACGGCAACAAATTCATTGGCACTAAACTTTTTAGTTACAGCGAAAAAATTGCTGTTGCCTTACAGGAGAAGGAAATTCCGGGATTGACCAAAGGTAAGATCGGCTGTCTTAAAGGTTTGCCGCGTTTTGATCTTTATTTTTTTGATCAGCGTTTGAAAGAGCAGCCAGAACAGCGGCAGTTGGTCTTTTTCTCATTTTTTCCTGCCTCTTCGTTTCGTTACTTTGGCGTTACGCCTGAGCAGCTGGAACAATTAGAGATTAGATCGGCAGAATTTCATTACTGGGTGATGAAGTTTGCCAAGGATCATCCAGATATTAAGGTGGTCATCAAGACCAAGCGGGCTGATTATTTTGTTCAGTATGTCAGGGATATTCTATCCAAAAACTTTAAGGAAGGGATAGACAATCTGACCATCAGTAACATTCTTGATCCGGCTACTTTGATAAAAGATTCTTTTGCCGTGGTGGGCTTTAGTTCCACCACTCTGATTGAGTCTATTATTTTAGGTAAAATTATTATAACTCCTTATTTTGGGGATATTTTGCCGAAAGATACGGCCTGGGATTTTTTTAAAGATTTTCCTCTTATGGTCAATTACGCCAAAACCTATGAAAATCTGGAGGACTATTTGTCTGATCCGGAAAAATATTCGAATTACGATTCAAAAATCAAAGACAGTTTTTTGAATAAGTATTTGTCAAACAGCGATGGCGGGGCTAGCTTACGAGCTGAACAAGCGATTATTGACACAATTAATAAATTTAGTAAGAATTAGTAATTAGTAACTGGTAATCGGTAACTGGTAACTGGTAATCTGGAATCTATAATCAAGTATTAAGTATTAAGTTAGTCAATTAATTATGTTGGAATCATTCGGCGATTTGCCTAAACGAATTAAAGTCGGCAATAAATACATTGGTGAAGGTGAGCCGGTTTTTATTACGGCCGATATTGGCTGTAATCATAACGGAGATTATTTTTTAGCCAAAAAAGAAATCGAGGCGGCAGCCAAGGCCGGCGTTGATGCGGTTAAGCTGCAAAAACGTTTTATTAACGAAGTGGCCGCCAAAGAATTATTGGAAAGAGTGCAGACCAAAGATCAGCTTTTTGGCAAGACCTATAAAGAATATCGGGAGAAGCTGGAACTTAATCAAGAGGATTATTATAAATTAAAGGTCTATGCGGAAGAGCTGGGACTGGTTTTTTTCGCCACGCCCTTTGACTGTAAGAGCGTTGATTTTTTAGAAGCGGTGGGCGTGATGGTTTATAAAATCGCCTCCCAAGACCAAACCCACCTGCCGCTGATTGAATATATTGCCAAGCTTAATAAACCGGTGATCATTTCTTTAGGCGCCGCCAGTTTGGAAGAATCCGATCTTGCCATAAAAACTATCTTAAAGTATAACCAACAAGTTATTGTCCAATACTGCGTTTCCGCTTATCCTACGATTGATGAAAATCAGCATCAGCTTAACATTCCTTTTTTAATTGACCGGTACAAACCATTGCCCGTAGGATATTCCGGGCACGAAAATACCGTTTTATCTTCTTTGGTAGCCGTTTCTTTAGGCGCCAAGACGGTGGAGCGGCATTTTACTTTAGATAAATCATTGCCGGGCCCGGACCATGGAACGGTCAGTTTGGAACCCAATGAATTAAGGGAGATGGTTGAAAATATCCGCCGCATTGAAAAGATTCTGGGCCAGCCCAAAAAACAGCTGTGGGCATATGAGCAAAGATTCAGAGATAAACATGGGGTTAGTTTGGTTTCTGTCAGGCGAATTCCGGCCGGCACATATATCACCCAGGAAATGTTGACTATTAAGAGTCCCGGCTACGGGTTAAACCCCATTGATTTGCCTAAGGTCATTGGCAAACGGGTGAAAATTGATATAGAAGAGGACATTGTGATTATTGCCGATCATCTGGAGGATTATTTATAATCATATGGATTATTTTGAAAAAATCTTTAACCTTAAAGGTAAAATCGCCATTGTTACCGGAGGATTAGGGTTGTTGGGTCAAGAGTTTGTTAAAACATTGATTCACGCCCAGGCTAAAGTAGCAGTTTTTGATTTTAAAACTCCGTCAGCCGACCACCCGTTAATTGGACTGGCTCAAAATCAACCTTTGTTATTTTTTCAAGTGGATGTAACCAGCGGCCAGTCCGTAAGATTGGCTTTGGAAGAAGTGATCAAGACCTGGGGCAGTCCGGCAGTTTTAATTAACAGTGCCGCCATTGATTTTCCTCCCGATAAAACTCAAGAAGAAAGTTTTGAAGATTATTCTTTAGAAAAATGGCAAGCCGTTTTAAACACCAATTTAACCGGCGTATTTCTCTGCTCGCAGATTATTGGCGCTAAAATGGCAGCAGCAGGCGGTAGCGGCAGCATCATTAACATTTCTTCAATTTACGGTTTAGTTTCGCCGGATCAGAGGTTGTACCAGGGGTTTGTCAAACCGGCGGCTTATAGCGTTACCAAATCAGGCATTTTGAATTTTACCAGATATTTGGCAACCTATTGGGCTAAAAAAAATGTCAGAGTCAACACTTTAACGCCGGGCGGGGCATTCAATAATCAGAATCATGAATTTGTTGAGAAATATAATAATCGGACGCCACTCGGGCGCATGGCCCGGCCAGATGAATTCAATGGCGCCATTCTTTTTTTGGCTTCCGACGCCTCTTCTTATATGACGGGAGCCAATCTGATCATAGATGGTGGTTGGACCGCTTGGTAATCTACGCACCACTTTCATATCTTAAGGTAAAAAAGTGGTGCAAAGTAAAATTTTATGAATGCTTCATCATTAAAAATTTTAGGAATAATCGGCGCCAGATCAGGCTCTAAAGGCGTGCCCGATAAGAATATCCGTCCTTTAGGCGGCCAGCCGTTAATGGCCTGGATTATTGCCGCGGCCAAAAAGTCAAAATACATTAATCGTTTGATTGTTTCCACTGATTCGCCGCGTTATGCTAAGATCGCGGAGCAGTACGGCGCCGAAGTGCCGCACCTTAGACCGAAAGAACTGTCCACCGATAGTTCGCCGGATTTTGAATATATTAAATATGTGGTTGATTGGTTGGCAAAAAGTGAGCATTATCAACCGGATATCGTTTTGCGCTTACTACCCACCGTGCCTCTGCAATCGCCGGAGGATATTGATTTATGCATTGCCGAACTCATTAAAGATCCCGGCGCCCATTCGGCTTTGGTGATTGCTGCGGCCAGACAGCATCCGCTCAAAGCTCTTAAATTAGTAGCTGACGGCCTAGGCGGGAAGTATTTAGTTTCTTATCTCACTGGTGGTAGCAAAGAAGCAGTGCCAGTGGCTCGTCAAAACTATGAGCCGGCCTATTTTAGGGCTAATGTGATTGCTTGCTGGCTGAAGACCATCAAGGAAAAAGAGTCATTAACCGGTGACAAAATTCGTTATCATATTATCCCTCAAGAACGGGCTGTGGATATTGATACCGAACTGGATTTTATTATCGCCGAACAGCTGATAAAATATTTTAAACTAAAATGATATGAAATATCCCGAGAAAATTTTACACTGGATCAATGATCAGGATGTTTTTTACGGGCCGGAGGATTTTTTCCCGAAATTCAATCCAGCCACCGGGCAGGTTATCAGCCAGGTCATTAAAGGCAATCAGCAAGATGTGGAACAGGCCGTCAGCGCAGCCGAAAAAAGCTACGAGGTTTGGAGCAATGTTTCTGTTATTCAAAGGTCAAAAATTCTTCGCCAGGCCGCTCAATCACTGGAAGCGAACAAGGAAGAAATTGCCGCGCTGGTTGCCCTGGAGTCAGGCAAATCAAAGAAAGACTCTTTAGGCGAGGTAGAGACGGCCGTGGAGGGGGGACTGTTTATGGCTGGCGAGGGCAGAAGGTATTACGGGCAAATTTTGAGTAGTCAAATGCCCAACCGTTCTGTTCAGCTGATCCGTCAAAGCATTGGACCCGGCGCTTTAATTGTCCCGTTCAACAACCCCCTGGCCAGTATTTGCGCCAAAGTTTTTCCGGCATTACTTTGCGGAAACGCCATTGTTTTAAAATCGCATGAATATACTCCCTATACCGCCATTTGGCTAGCCAAAATTTTTAAAACCGCCGGTTTGCCAGCCGGAATTTTTTCCGTTTTGCAAGGGTCCGGCGAAGCGGTTGGCGCACCGCTGGCTTCTGACCGGCGCATCCAATTTATCAGTTTGACCGGTTCGCTGGCAACCGGTCAATCAATCATCACAGCGTCAGCCAGCCGGTTGGCCAAAGTTTCCATTGAGGCCGGCGGAAAAAATCCTTTGGTCGTCTGTGCCGATGCCGATCTGGAGCTGGCCGTGACCACGGCAGTTAAGTCCGCTTTTGTTGATGCGGGACAGCGTTGTGCCGCCGCCAGCCGGCTGATTGTTGTTGATGCCATTTATGAGCAGTTTAAAGAATCATTTATCAGCCAAGTCAATAAGTTAAAGGTTGGCGTCAGTGATGATGATGATTTTGGCGCTATCATTAGCGAAAAAAGATTAAATGAGATATCAGAAAAAGTTGAAGCGGCGGTTTTGCGGGGGGCAATGATTTTGAGCGGTGGCCGTCGGCTAGATAGAAAAGGCTATTTTTTACCCCCGACAGTTTTAGAAAATGTTTCTGCTGATGACGAGATTTCCCAAAACGAATTATTTGGACCAGTGGTAATTTTATATCGGGCTAAGGATTTCAATCACGCTTTGGCCTTAGCCAGTAATTCAAAATTTAAACTAACCGGCGCCATACATACCAAAAATATTGATTACGCCCAAGAATTTATAAAAAGGTATCAAGCCGGCGTGGTCCGGGTTAACGGTCCAACCTATGGCAGCGAGCCGCACATGCCTTTTGGCGGCCTTGGGCTTTCGGGCAATGGCTGGCGGGAGCCGGGCCTACAGTCATTAGATTTTTATTCAGAATGGAAACAGGTTAGTATTGACCACAGCCCTGATAATAACTAGTTCAAATAAATTCTGTCGGATTTATAAAACAAATTAAAAATATCCTCCACTATATTACATAAGCTAAAAGTGGAGAGCATGAAGTTAGAGAGGTATGTGAGGCGATTCTTAAATCCAAAGGTCTTAAATTAGAATTTGCTTTTTCCCTACGCTCTTTGGCGCAGGGTACCTAGGAAGGGAGAGTTTGAATTTTCATGGATACTATTTGTCCAATTTGCGGATGCCAAGAATTAAAATTAATTTTCCAAGGAGTTTGGGGTACTCCTAGGAGAAATGTTTATCAATGTCAAAAATGTCAAACTACTTTTTTATACCCGATGATGAATGAACAAGAAGCCAAAGAGTTTTATTCTAAAAGAGGACTTGAAGCCAGAAAAAAGCGTATTCCTGATAAAAATGTAGAACTTTTCCTGAAAAATAAACAGCAAAAGGAAGTAACTAGACAGATTGAACTACTAAAGCATTACTTTCAACCATCATTTACTATTTGCGAAATAGGAGCCTCGAACGGGGATTTTCTTGAACAGGCCAGGGAATATGTTAATCAAGTTTACGCTATAGAGCTTGGCGAGGAAGAAGTCAAAAATTTAAAAGCCAAAAAAATTAACCACTATAGTTCCTTGGAAGATATTGATTACGCCGGTTTAAAGTTTGATGCCGTTTTAATGCTACATTTATTTGAACATTTAAATGAACCAATTAAATATCTAGAAAAATTAAATAGTTATTTAAATGACAATGCTTTAATATTTGTAGAAGTTCCAAATATTGACGATGTTTTAGTCAGTCGATACAATGTAGCTTCTTTTAAAAAGTTTTATTTTCAATCAATGCACTGTTTTTATTACAATGAGCAAACTCTTACTAATGTTTTTGCCAAAGCAGGTTTTAAATTGCAAGAACGTTATTTTGTTCAACGTTACCCTTTTTCTAATCATTTGCAATGGCTTTTATATGGCCAAGCTGGTGGTAATGAGGAATATGAGAGAGGATTCAGTCAAATAAATGAAATATATTCTGCTATTCTAAAAAAAGAGAAAATAACCGACACTATTATCTGCATATTTAAAAAATAATCAGTTTCTTTGTTTATGAAAATATCTTTTATACCAATTTCAGAAATTCGTCGCATACGAGAAAGTGTAAAAAATCCGATAGATTTATGTCAGCTTCTTTCTAACATTTTTAGGATTAACGCACTTTCAATGATCATGGAGGCCGGTTCTGGCCACCTTGGCACCAGTTTTAGCTCCATTGATATTGTTACCTGGCTTTGGACCCAGGTTATGCGATCGCCTAATCAGAAAGACGTAGATAACCATGATATTTATTTTTCTTCCAAAGGTCATGATGCGCCCGCCTTATATTCTCTGCTCATTGGGTTAGAAAAGTTAGATTACGGTTTGATTCATAAGTTGCGGCGTCTTAACGGCCTGCCCGGCCATCCCGATGTGGCCACGCCGTTTATTATGGCTAACACCGGTTCTTTAGGTATGGGCATTTCCAAAGCCAGAGGCATGGCCATAGCCAATCGCCTCAATGGTAGGCAAAGCCATATTTTTGTTTTAAGCGGTGATGGCGAGCTTCAGGAAGGCCAGATTTGGGAGTCATTGCAACCAACTGCTAATGGCAATTTTTCCGAAATCACTTTAATTGTGGATCACAATAAGATGCAATCAGATACCTGGGTTGAAAAGGTCAGCGCTTTAGGTCAGCTGGAAAAAAAATTCCTGGCTTTTGGCTGGGAGGTCAAAAGAACCGACGGTCATAATTTTTCGGAATTAAAAAAAACTTTTGAACAGTTTGCCACTGTCACGGACCGGCCCCAGGTATTGATCGCCGAAACCGTTAAAGGCAAAGGCGTTTCTTTTACGGAGTCCGGGTCAACAAAACCGGGCGAGCTTTATCAATTTCATAGCGGCGCCCCGGCCATGGAACTCTATCAAAAAGCTTTGGCCGAACTCTTAGAAAAAGTTAATCAGCGATTAAACAGTTGTGACCAGAAAGAATTGATTTTAGAAAGTTCCGAGTTTATTCCAAAACCGGTGTTGCTTCAGCCGGAGAATTTAATCAGTGCTTATGGCGATGAGCTGGCAAAAATCGGCCGGCAGCAGCCAGAGTTAGTGGTTTTGGACGGCGATTTAATGAAGGATTGCGGCCTGATTCCTTTCAAGGAGGAATTTCCCGAGCGGTTTATTGAATGCGGCATTGCCGAACAAGATATGGTTTCGGCGGCGGGCGGCTTGGCCTTGCAAGGGAAAATTCCCGTTGTTCATTCTTTTGCCTGTTTTTTGTCCACCCGTCCCAACGAACAAATATACAACAATGCCACGGAAAAAACCAAAATAATCTATACCGGATCCTTGGCCGGGCTGGTGCCGGCCATGCCCGGCCATTCCCATCAGTCGGTGCGCGACATTTCTATCCTTGGCGCCATACCCGGTCTTAAGATGATTGAGCCATGCTGTGAACAGGAAACAAGATTAGCTTTACGCTGGGCGGTCATGGAAAACAAAAAAAGCAGCTATATCCGCCTGGTCAGCGTTCCTTATCAGCTGCCTTATCAATTACCGGAAGATTATCGGTTAATTGAAGGACAGGGGATAAATTTGATTGCCGGTCAATCGGCCGCAATTTTTGCTTACGGTCCGGTGATGCTGACTGAAGCGGTCCTGGCCGCTCAGATATTAAGGAAGAAAAAATTTAATTTGGCAGTGTTTAATTTGCCCTGGCTTAATACTATTGACGCCGATTGGCTGCTTGATGCGACTGAACCTTTTAAGACCATTTTTACATTAGATGACCATTATAAAAAATTCAGCCAAGGCAGTTTAATCGCCGGAATGTTTTCCCAATCCGGTCAAAGCAAAAGAGTTGTTGCTTTGGGGCTGGAAGATGTTCCCCAGTGCGGTCAGAATAAAGAAGTTTTGAATTATCACGGTTTGGACAGTGAATCAATTGCCCAGGCAGTTGCTACAGCACTTAAATTATCTCCCTCCGCCCTTTAAAATAATATTGATGGTTTTTAAGACGATGCTTAAATCAAGCAGCAATGAACGGTGTTTGATATAATACAAATCGTACTGCAGCTTCTTTAAACTGTCTTCTACGGAAGCAGCGTAAGGGAAGTTAATTTGCGCCCAGCCCGTTAACCCCGGACGAGTCAGCAGTCTCTCTTGATAATAAGGAATTTTTTCTTTTAATTCGTCAATGAATTCAGGCCTTTCGGGCCGGGGACCGACAAAACTCATTTCGCCCCTTAAGATGTTTAAGAGTTGAGGAATTTCATCTAAACGCGTTTTTCTTAAAAATTTGCCTACGGTGGTTACTCGGGGATCATTTTTTTCGGCCCAAGTGGGCCCCCGCTTTTCCGCATTCTGATACATGGTTCTGAATTTTAAAGCCAAAAATACTTTGCCGTCTTTGCCTACCCTTTTTTGTTTAAAAATTATCGCTCCCTTGCTGTTTAAAGCGATGCTTAAAGCAATGAATGGGGCGAGAATGATGGAAACTAAGCCAAAAATAACGGCCAGCAGGATATCAATGAATCTTTTAATGTTTTCATAAAGGTATTTGTTACCTTCGGAAAGGTTATCTAAGAACCAGCCATGGGTGATGATTTGCAAAGGGACGTGGTAAGTGTTCTGTTCGTAAAAGTTGGTTAAGCTGATGAAATTAACCCCTAAAGTTAAAGTGTGGAAGAGCAGATTGGTGATTTCTTTATTGTCCGGTTCATTAATAACCAGCAGATTGATTTTTTCTTGCCTGATTAGTTCTTCCAGTTGGTCATAGCGGTATTGTTTTAGTTCAACGCCGGGATCCTCCAATCTTTGGCTGGTAACGATGCCCTTGTAGTTATAGCCAAAATTTTGCTGGCTGGCGGATTTAGCCAGCAGTTCTTTCAAAAACGGCGAGTAACCGACAAAAATCAAATTTCTGGCAAATTTGCTGGAGTTGATGATTTGGTAAGACAAGGTGTGCCAGCCGAAGTAAAAGATGCTGGAGATAACCGCCAGAATCACTAAAATAGTTTTAGGCGTTATATCGGTTTTGGGAGAAAGGACGTAAAAATAAACAACGCCAACGGCTAAGTTTATCAGGGCGGCCTTGAAGTAATTGCCGAGAAAGTCCATTTTAGTTTTTCCTAAAGGCCGGTCATATAAGTTGAAAGCGTAATAAATAATCAGCCATAAAACAAAGAGTCCGGAAAATAGCGCCAGATGTTGTTTCCAGATCAACATGTTGTAGTTAACGCGATAGCGGATGAGCAGGGTCAGCCACAAACTTAAGTATAAAATAAGAATATCGCCTAAAAACAACATTAATTTGTTTATTTTCGCCCAAAAATAGTTCATATAGACAATTATACTTAATTGTTGACATTTTATCAATTCCGGCCAAAGGTCATTTTTATCCCGCACCTTCTCCGAATATCCAGCTTTGCTTAGCCGGACATTGAGGGAATGAAGGGGAATTATATGATTCCTTCCTTAAAGGGTTTAATACCTAACACCAATTTGGTGCTAGTAATACCCATCAGGGATCTATCTGATATTGAAAAATATTGGGGGATAGAGTATCATCTTTTATATATTATATACAAAAAACATGATGAAACAATATTATCCTAAACTTGAGAAATTATTGATTTTCTTGATTATCGGCGGAAGTTTTTTGGCCATCCTGACGCCTTTAGTGGTGGTGCCCAATTCATACTTCCCTTATATTATTCAAAAAACCATTATTTTCCGCACGCTGATAGAGCTTATTTTCGCTCTCTATTTGGTTTTGGCTTTAATGAACCCGGCTTACCGGCCCAAAAAATCATTAATCTTTTGGTCGGTGTCGGCATTCTTTTTAGTCATGCTGGCCAGCACTTTTTTAGGCCAAAGCCCGACGCGGAGCTGGTGGGGCAACTGGGAGAGAATGTTCGGTACCTTTAATTATCTGCACTATTTTTTATGGTTTGTAATTTTGATTTCAGTTTTTAAAAAAGTCAAGCAATGGAATAAGGTTCTAAATCTGACTTTGCTGGTCAGTTTTGCGGTCAGCTTATATTCCATTAGCCAGAGGTTGGGCTTGTCATTTACTTTGCAACAGGGCCTGGAAAGAGTCAACGGGACTATTGGCAATTCCTCATTTTTAGCCAGTTATTTGTTGTTTCATCTTTTTATTGCCTTACTTTTCGTTAAAGAAAAACACGGTTGGCTCTGGAAGATTTATTATTTATTTGTTTTCATCATTGATTTCTTCGTGCTGATGCTGACGGCCACCAGAGGAGCGCAATTGGCCCTGTTTATCTCTGTATTTGTTTTTATTTTTTTAGTTCTGATTTTAAAGATTTGGCGGGAAAAAACGGTTAAACTTCTTTTACTGGGCTGCTTATTACTACTGCTGGCGGTGAGTGGAATAATTATTTTTAAAGATCAACAATTGATTAAAGACAATTATTGGTTAAGGCGGCTGACCACTTATTCCTTGAATGATAATACGGTGCAGACCAGAATCCGGTCGTGGACATGGGGACTGAAGGGCTTTAGGGATCATTTGATTCTTGGGGTCGGGCCGGAAAACTATCAAAATGTTTTTAATCAGTATTTTGAGGCGGATTTTTATCAATATACGGGCAACGAAGTCTGGTTTGACCGGGCGCACAATACCCTGGTGGATGTGGCCAGCATGATGGGCCTGTTCGGCTTGCTGACTTATTTGAGCATTTTTGTTTTGTCTTTCACCACTTTAAAAGAGACATTGAAAAAAGAGGGCATTTCCCGTTTATCCTTTGTCATCATTTTTTTATTGTTCTCTTCTTACTTTGTGCAAAATATTTTTGTTTTTGATTCTGTCAACAGTTTGATTATTTTTTATTTAATTCTGGCTTACATTGTATTTATTAATAACAAAAGTCAAATCACCGGTTCAGAGACGACTCCGGAGTCTGGCTCTAAAATAATTGTCTCGCCCTTGATAACTTTACCCATTGCTTTGATTGGTTTTTTTGTTTTGTTCTTTGGTTTAAATTTGCCCGCCTCCCGGACCAACTTTATCGTATTGGATGCGTATATTGCCGGCAAATACGGCGAATATGATAAAGCGGTCAGCGGTTTTGAAAAAGCCGAACAGCTGGCGGAAAACAAAATTGAACCGGCGGTTCTTTATTCAGCTTCGTTAAACGAAATGATCGCCGCTAACACCAAAATCGCCCCGACGGCCAGAGAAGTCAGCGATTTAAAAAAATCAATTAAATATATGGAAAAAGCCATTGAGCTTGATCCCCAAAATATGTTTTTGTATTATTTGCAAGCCAAGAATTATTCGTTACTGACTGAAATATCACGGGAGGCCAAATATATTGAAAAGGGGATTGAAGTCGCCAAAAAAGCCAACGAACTTAGCCCGGGCAATGTTCGCCCCTTATGGGTTTTAGCCCAGTTTTATCTTTTGAGCAGTGATTACCAAACCTCCTTAAATTATCTGGACCAGTCAATCAGTTTAAACGATCAGCTGCCGGACCCTTATTTTTACAAAGCCGTAGTTTATAATGCCCAGGGCGATACCGCCAAGATGTACGAGATGTATGATCAGCTTATTGACCATAACTATGTTTTTTTCACCATAGACCAGATTGCTCCGATTATCGGTCATTACAGCGAAGTTAATGACGCTAACCGGTCGGTCTATTTATTAAAAGAATTAACGCGTCTTGACCCCCAGGAGCCGAACTATTGGGATAATTTAGTTGATGCTTTAGAAGAGAATGCCAGGTACGATGAGGCATTAACCACTTTAAAAGAAGCCGCGGCGGCTATACCCTCTTATAGCGCCCGGGCTTACGACAGGTATCAAACAATATTTAAGAAACAAAATGAAGTTAATCAGACAAATTAAAAAAAAGCACTGGCTGATGGCCGGATTTGTTATTATAATCATCCTGATTTCAGCGGCTTTATATTTTTTCGTATTTTTCAAAAAAGAACCACCGGAATATTTTTTCCAGGTTGATCTGCCGGAAGAGAAAAGGCAAGAATTGAACGACCGGAAAAACAAGAATTTTGAGGCGCTTGAGCTGTTTCCCAATAATTATAACGTTTATATGGATTTGGGAAATATTGAAAGGACGCTGGGCAATGCTTCTAAAGCCATTGAATATTTTAAAAAAGCCTGGGAGATTATACCGACCAACAGCACCCCCTGGCTTAACATCGGCAATGTCTATATACGGCTGGGTATGTATCAAGAAGCGGAGCAGGCATTCTTAAAAGGCATTGAGGTTAACAGCAGCTATTATTTTACTTATTATAATTTAGCCAAATTATACCGAGATTATTTTCCAGGCAAAGATGAGGCGATCAATAAGATTTATCTTGAAGGTTTACAAAAAACCGGCAATGACTATCAATTATTGCAGTTCTATAGCGATTATTTGGTTGAAAAGCAGAATTATTCCGAGGCGTTAAAATACTTAAACCTTCTCTACGATAAAGTTCCAGCCGAAAACCGTAACCAAGTGGCTGAACGCATTAAATATGTCACCGAACTGAATCAAAATAAATGACCTGTTTAAGAAAATTTAACAAGCTAATCACCGTTGGTCTGATCGTTATGTCGGTCTGTTTTTTTTACAGCGGGATTATTCATGCCGGAGCCGATTTTTATTATCTTAAAACGTCCTTTATCCCAAACGATGACGATTTTGGGTATCAGAATTATCTGGAGCAGATAAACGCTCCGTCAGGCTGGGACATTATCAGTCAAAGCCCCGAGGTGGTGGTGGCCGTTATAGACAGCGGCGTGGATATTAACCATCCCGACCTTTACGATAATATTTGGCACAATCTTAAAGAGAAACCTAAAGACGGTCTGGATAACGACCATAACGGCTATGTTGACGACGTTTCTGGCTGGGATTTTGTGCTTAACAATAATGATCCCAATCCTAAATTGGCCGGCCGTTACACTAAACTGGGCATTGATCATGGCACGGTGGTGGCCGGAGTCATCGGAGCGGTTGGCAACAATCATTTCGGCATCAGCGGTATTTCCTGGCGCATCAAGATTATGCCACTAAAAGTAATGGATGGTCAGGGCGAGGGTCTGACCAGTCAAGTGGTTTTAGCGATTAAATATGCTGTTAATAATGGCGCGGATATCATTAATTTGAGCATGGTCGGCGATCAGTTTGATCCGCAACTGGATCAAGCCATTGCCGAGGCCTATCAGGCGGGTTTGGTGGTGGTAGCGGCGGCCGGTAACGAGACGGTTACCGTGGCTGGCAGTGACGTCAGCTTAGATTTGTCCAATTATCCTAGGTATCCCATTTGTCATGATGGCGGTGCAGGTAAAAATTATGTTTTAGGAGTTGGGGCGGTGGATGATCAGGATATTAAGTCAACTTTTTCTGACTACGGCGCCAAATGTTTGGATTTAGTAGCTCCGGCCCAGGGGTTTTACGGCACGTTATTCTATTTTCCGGTATTGCCGGAATTTGCTGAATATTTTGGGGGCAGTTGGTCGGGCACTTCTTTGGCCGCGCCTCAAGTTTCAGCGACCGCGGCATTAATTAAAGCGCTGAAACCAGATTTGATCAATAACGAAATTTATCGTTTACTGGTTGATAACACCGATAATATTGACGAAAAAAATCCCAGTTACGCCGGTCTTTTAGGCAGCGGCCGGTTAAACGTTGGCAAAGTTCTTAGGGCGGTAACTGCGGCACAGAGCGGCAGCTTGACTTTTATCGCTGCGCCTTTAAGCGGTCATGCTCCGGTAGTGCAATTGATCAATGGGTTTGGTCGAAAAATTTCCGAGTTTTATGCCTATCAACAAAATTTCTTTGGCGGAGTCAATTTGACCGCTGTTGACATAAATGGCGACGGAGAAAAAGAAGTAATTACGGCGGCCGGACCGGGCGGCGGTCCGCATATCAGAATATTTAATCAACAAGGCGAATTACTAACCCAATTCTTTGCCTATTCGTTTGATTTTACCGGTGGCGTTAATCTGCAAGCTGGCGATGTTGATGGCGATGGCCAGGTGGAAATCATCACCGTTCCGCAAAGCCGGCTGCATTCTTTAGTCAGAATATTTAATTTAGCCGGGAAGCTGGAAAAGGAGTTTTTGGCCTTTGAAGAAAATTTTACGGGCGGGGTTGATCTGGCCTTAAGTGACATTAATGCTGACGGGGTGATGGAAATAGTGGCCGCTCCAGAAGAAGCTGGCGAACCCAAGGTAAAAATTTTTAATCAGCAAGGGAAATTATTAAGAGAGTTTGCGTCAACTGATTTGAATTTTGAGGGCGGCTTTAAGGTTAGCGCCTATAATTTGCTTGGCGACCCGCGTAGCGAAATTGTCCTTACTGGCCAGAGTCAGTCCAGCTGCCTGGTGAAAATTTTTTCCGCTTCCGGTGATTTAATAGAGCAATTTTCCGCTTCAGACAAAAATTATCACGGAGGTTGCAATTTAGTTATCGGTCAAGTTAAGGCCGCTGACGGACCCCGAATTATCGTTAGTCAAAACCGGGGTAATATTATTGAGCTGTTTGACCGGTCCGGTAAATCAGAATCCACCCTTTCGTTATTTGAAGAAAATTTTAGCGGCGGTGTAAATCTGGCTTTACCATGATAAAAATAGTTTTAAGTTTTTTAAGCAATAAAATCTGGCCAAGGTATCCATCGTTAAAGCAATTTTTTAAGTTTGGCGCGGTCGGTGTATTAAATACGGCCACCGATTTTATTGTTTATTTTTCTTTAACCAGGGGCATCAACTGGTTTGGGCATTATTATTTGGTCGCCAATGCGATATCATTTTCCATCGCCGTGACTCAAAGTTTTTTTATAAATAAATATTGGACCTTTCAGGATACGGAAAAAAACAATGCGTCTTTTCAATATTTCAAATTCTTTTTGGCCAATGTTCTGACTTTATCAATTAATCAATTGATTCTTTATTTATTGGTTGACGGTTTTGGCATCTACGATTTATTTGGGAAAATTTTGATAATTGTTACTTATACCGCTATGAATTTTACCCTGTTTAAATTCTGGGTCTTTAAGAAATAACCGGTTAAGCCGCCATTGTCAAAACCGGTCTATTTATTGTATAATTAGCAAAGTCAGTATGTATTTAAGCGTAATCGTTCCGGTATTTAATGAAGCAGCGGTTATCAGGGAGACGTTGCAAAAAATCGATTTTTTTTTAGAACAAAAGGGCTGGGCCAGTGAGATTATCGTGGTTAATGACGGTTCAACCGATAATTCACTGGAAGAAATACGGGCGGCCGGCCTGATCAACTTGAAATTAATTTCACATTCAAGCAATCTAGGCAAAGGCGCGGCCGTAAAAAAAGGCATGCTTAATGCTTCGGGCGATCTGCTGTTGTTTTTAGATGCCGATTATTCCACCGATATTAATCAGCTGGAAAATTTCTTGCCGTATCTAAATAAAGGTTACGATATAGTTATCGGTTCCCGCGGCCTTAGGGATTCAAAAATCACAGTCAGTCAATCCAAAATAAAAGTTTTATCGGGTAAATTGGGATTGGCCTTAACCCATCTTTTGGTCGTGCCTGGCATTAAAGACACGCAGTGTGGTTTCAAATTATTCAAGAAAAACTGCTTATCAATTTTTCGCCAGCAAACGCTTAGCGGCTGGGGTTTCGATTTTGAGCTGCTGTTTTTAGCCAGCAAGCAGAACCTTAAGGTGGCTGAAGTGGCGGTAGAATGGAAAAACAGATCGGATTCAAAAGTTAAAACCTTTGATTATTTTAGAACCTTGTTAGAATTAATTAAAATACGAATTAACAATTTAAGCGGAATATATGACAAAAACTAGTCAAAGAGTTCAAGAAAGAAAAAATATTTTAATCAGCGGCGGCGCCGGTTTTATCGGCAGCCATTTATGCGAGGAATTGATCAAGGAGTCTAATGTCATCTGCCTTGATAATTTTATTACCAGTAATGTTGAAAATATCCGTTTTTTACTGCAGAATCCGAATTTTGAATTTATCAAACATGATATCACCGAACCGATTGACTTGGGAAAATTACCAGAATTAAAAAAGTTTCAAATAGAAGTTTTTGGCCTGCAAGAGATTTATAATCTGGCCTGCCCGACGTCAGCCAAAAATTTCGATAAGTTAGTCATCAAGACGCTCTTGGTTAATGCTCAGGCGGTCAAGAACGTTTTAGACCTAGCTCTTAAATACGACGCTAAGCTGTTGCAGGCATCATCGTCCGTTGTTTATGGTAACCGTCCTAGCCAGGAGAAAATTGCCGAGAACTATCAAGGCGTTGTTGACTTTACCACGCCCCGCGGTTGTTACGACGAAGGGAAGCGTTTTGCCGAAACGATGGTCCTGACCTATAACAATTTTTATAAAAAAAGCTATAAGATTGCCAGAATTTTTAGAACCTATGGACCCAGGTTGGCCCTCAAAGACGGCCATATGATCTCTGATTTTATGTTGAATGCGCTGGATAATACCGATCTGGTAATTTTTGGAGAAAAAGATTTTTCTACCTCACTGTGTTATGTTTCCGATATCGTTGACGGCTTAATCAAGCTTATGGGAAGCAACTTGACTTTGCCGGTAAATTTAGGCAGCGATGAAGATGTCCAGCTGAGCCTAGTCGCCGATAAAATAATTAAGCTGGCGGATTCCAGTTCAAAAATTGTTTACAAAAAAAGCCTGGATTATATCACTTATCTTTGTTTGCCCGATATCTCGCTGGCTAAAGAAAAATTGGGCTGGTACCCATTAATGAAATTAGAAGATGGTTTGCAGAGAACTCTGGACTACACCCGCGCTCATAAACAATTGCTCGATAGCTTATAGTTTATGGCTGATTTGGTAATTTAAGATTAAATTTAACCGACAGCATAATTATTTATTAATCAATTTAATCATTAAACCAGGATTTTAAAAAAATGAATAAATACGTTTTTACTTCGGAATCAGTAACTGAAGGCCATCCCGATAAAATTTGTGATCAAATTTCCGACGCCATATTAGATGAGCTGATTAAACAGGATCCCGACAGTCATGCCGGGATAGAGTGCTTAGTTACCACCGGTTTGGTAGTGGTGGCTGGAGAAATCAGAACCAAAGGTTATGTGGATATTGCTGGCGTGGCCAGGCAGGTAATTAGAGAGATTGGCTACGACAACGGCAATATTGGCTTTTCGGGCGATGATTGCGGGGTGATTGTGGCCGTTACTGAACAGTCGCCGGATATTGCTCAAGGCGTGGATAAAGGCAGGGGCAAGTTTAAAGAACAAGGCGCCGGTGATCAGGGGTTAATGTTCGGTTTTGCTTGCCGGGAAACGAAAGAATTGATGCCGTTGCCCATTATTTTATCTCACCGCATGGCTCAAAAACTTGCTCAAGTGAGGAAAAACAACACCTTAAAATATTTGCGGCCCGATGGCAAGGTGGAAATTGCGGTAGAATACCATAACGGCAAGCCCAAACGGATTGATACGGTGGTGGTGGCGGCGCAGCATTACGAAAATGTCAGCGAAGCCAGGGTGACGAAAGATATTATCAAGCACGTGATCAAACCAATAGGCGGGAAATATTTAGATAAAAAAACCAGATATTTTGTTAATGCCACGGGAAAATTTGTTAAAGGCGGGCCGCCGGCTGATGCCGGTCTGACCGGCCGTAAAATAATCGTGGATACTTACGGCGGACACGGCAGTCATGGCGGAGGCTGTTTTTCCGGCAAAGACCCGTCCAAAGTGGATCGCAGCGCTTCATACATGGCCAGGTATATTGCCAAGAATATTGTGGCCAGCGGCTTGGCGGATAAATGTGAAGTTCAACTGTCGTATGTTATTGGCCGGGCCGAACCGGTCAGCGTTTTGGTCCAGACTTTTGGCAGCGGTAAATTGGCCGATGAAAAACTGGAAAAAATTGTCAGACAACACTTTCCATTGAAGCCCGCGGAAATTATTAAGCATTTGCAGTTAAAGCGGCCCATTTACAGAAAAACCGCGGCTTATGGTCATTTTGGCCGGACGGAAAAGGAGTTCAGTTGGGAAAAAACTGACAAAGTCAAGGTTTTAAAAAAGTATTTGAGATAATAAGATCTAAAGTTTAACTTACAAGTAACGAATTCCAAAATATAAATCTCAAATGTCAAACAAGAATCGTTCTTTTGTTAAATATTTAATACCTTAGGTTTGAGATTTGACCGTTTGGGATTTGAGATTTGTTTGTTTCTTGGTCTAAGTTTGCTAATATGAAAATCTTAGTAACAGGCGGTGCGGGGTTCATCGGCTCTCATTTAGCGGATCAACTGATTAAAAAAGGGCATCGTTTGACTATTATTGATAATCTGTCTACTGGTAAAAGAGAGTTTGTTAATCCTAAAGCAAAATTTTATCAGCTTGATATCAACCAGGCAAAAGCGGCGGAAGTTTTTTTAATAGTCAGGCCCGAGATTGTTTTTCATTTGGCCGCTCAAAAAAGCGTTTCTTTTTCGCTCAAGTCGCCTGGGCAGGATGCCCAAACCAATATTTTGGGTGCGCTTAATACTATTGAAAGCAGTTTGAAGGCCAGAGTAAAAAAATTTATTTTTATTTCTACGGGCGGCGCGATTTACGGTCAAACCAAACTGATTCCAACTCCAGAAACCAGCCCAGCCGGTCCTAACTCGCCTTACGGTTTGAGTAAATTAGCAATTGATAATTATTTAAAATACTATTACAGCCGGGTTAAGAAGCTCAATTATGTTTCTCTTAGGCTGGCTAATGTTTATGGTCCGAGGCAGGATGCCGCCAGTGAGGCCGGGGTAGTGGCGTTATTTGTAAGTAACTTGCTTAAAAATAAAAGATGTCTGATTAACGGTTCGGGCAATCAAACCAGGGATTTTATTTATGTTGACGATGTGGTCAGTGCCTGCTTAAAATCCATCAGTAGCGGCCGGGGAATATATAATATCGGCACCGGTATAGAAACTTCCATTAACAGTCTTTATTCTCTGATTGCTTCTTTAATCATCAAGAAAGAAATCAGTCATCGGCCCGTTGTTTCTGGCGAAGTTTTTAGAAGCGCGCTTAAAACCGTTAAAGCGAAAAAAGAACTGGGCTGGTCAAAAAGAATAGATTTGGCAGCCGGCGTAAAAAAAACAATAAATTATTTTCAAAGCATATGAAAATCCTAGTAACAGGCGGTGCGGGGTTTATCGGCTCTCATTTAATTGATTATTTAATTAAACAGGGCAACGAGGTTGTCTGCCTGGATAATCTCTTTAGCGGCAAAAAAGAAAATATTGCCCAGCATTTTGTTAATCCAAAATTCCAGTTTATTAAACATGATATCTCCTTACCATTCAACTATCATTTTAAAGAGCTGGACCGGATTTATAATTTAGCTTGTCCGGCATCGCCGGTGCATTACCAATTTGATCCCGTTAAAACTTTAAATACCAGTGTTTTTGGCATGCAGAATATGCTGGAGCTGGCCCGGCAAACCAACGCCCGGATTTTGCAGGCCTCAACTTCGGAGGTTTATGGCGATCCATTGGAGCATCCGCAAAAAGAAACTTATTGGGGCAACGTTAATCCTTTGGGCGAACGTTCATGTTACGACGAAGGCAAAAGGTCAGCCGAGACATTATGCAAAGATTATCATGAGCAGTATCGGGCTGATGTGAGAATTGTCAGGATTTTTAATGTCTACGGCCCGAGAATGATGTTGAATGACGGCCGGGTTATTTCCAACTTTGTTCTCCAAGCCCTGTTGGGAGAAAATATCACCATTCACGGCGATGGCCGCCAAACCAGAAGTTTTTGTTATATTGACGATTTTATCAAGGCCATTACCGCTTGGATGGAATATGACACTGATTATCAGCCGGTCAATATCGGCAATCCTGATGAGAGAAGCATGAAAAATCTGGCCGAGATCATTAAAGAAAAAACCAATTCATCCAGCAAGATTGTTTTTATACCATACGAACAGGTTTCCGGCCGTTTGGGCGATGTCAGGCAAAGAAAAGCCGATATCAGTAAAATCCAAATAACCATTGGCTGGCAGCCATCAACCAGTTTTAGCCAGGGTCTGGATAAGGTGATCGCCGATTTTAGAAAAAGATTGGCCAACAAGCCGCATATCGTTGTCTTTAGTCCGGCTTATTTGCCGTTTAAGGGTCCGGCTGAAGAAGCCGTAGCGGAAACCATTAAACGACTGCCTGGCTGGGAATTTGATATTTTAACTTCACGGTTTGAAAAAAAGCTGCCCGCGGTGGAACATCAGGGCCCGGTGCATATTTACCGGTTGGGCCGAGGCAGTAAGTTGGATAAATATTTACTGCCGATTAATGCTTATCGTTTGGCCAAAAAGCTGCATCAGACCAAGAACTATCAGCTAGCTTGGGCGATTATGGCCAGTTATGGGGCATTAGCCGCCACTTTATTTTATCTTTGGCAAAAGGTCCCGTTTTTATTAAGTGTTTATGAGGGCGACATTACCGATAAGATGGTGAAAAAAGGCGCTTGGTTCAGTCCAGTGTACAAATTTATATTTAAAAAATCACAGCGTTGGCAGTTGATTGGCCAGATGAATGAAAAGCAGCGGGCCTGGCTGGAAAATGAAAAAAATGCTCAGGTGGTCAGATTAGACCAGGATTGGGGATTGCTGGCCCAAAGAACTAAAGAGTTGTTTCAGGAACTGGAGATTTTATCCACTAGAATTAATTGATATCAAAATTACCCACTGGATGGTGTGATAAAATAATTTATAGAATCTAAAAATATGGATTTATACAATGATTATTCCAAAGTAAATATAAAGATTAGTTTTGTTGAAAGGTTATTTACCGAAGCTGTAAATAATGCTTCAGAAATTCGTAAATTAACTAATGATACTACAATTGATCAAGAAGCAGGAGATTTAAAAAATGAACAATACATCCATATTATATTTAAATTTATTAATTTTTTTCTACATCTGACAGACAGGCATGCTTATGGCAAAATGAGTGAGGAACAACGCAGTATTTTAATGGATGAATTAGAAAAAACATGTATAACCTTAGCTGTTAAACGAGTGTGCCCTTCTTGGCCAAAAAATGAAAAAGAAAAATTTAAAGATGAGTGCTTAAAAATTCTTAATGAAGATACTGATGAATTTAGTAAATATAAAAATATATTTGGTTTAGGGAGTCTTTCTTATAACTTTGGGAAGATAATTGCTAAACTTGCTAACAAAGAAGATGATGCTTTGTATATATTGGCTACAAATGAACTTATATCAAAACGTAATTTAGACATAGGTTCATTTATTAATGATATAATTAATTTATAGCATTATGAAAATTGTCGTTGTTGGCACCGGCTATGTTGGATTGGTCAATGCCGTTGGTCTGGCCGAATTAGGCCATGAAGTTTTTGGCGTTGACACCGACCAGAAAAAAATTAACCTGTTGATTAAAGGCCACGAACCGTTTTATGAACCGGGTTTGAAAAAAATGTTGAAAAAGAATTTAAGCCAGGGCCGCTTGACATTCACCAGTCAGCTGACCGATGTCATTAATCAGGCTGATATGATTTTTATTTGCGTGGGCACGCCGCCGAAAAGAGACGGCAGCGCCGATTTGACTTATGTAAAAAGTGTCAGTGAGGCCATTAACCGTTATGCCAAAAGCGGCAAGATTATCATTAATAAAAGCACCGTGCCTGTAGGTGCCGGCAAAATACTGGAAGAGATTTTAAATAAAAAAAATGGCCGGTTTTTTCAGGTTGTTTCTTGTCCGGAATTTTTGCGGGAGGGCAAGGCCATGCATGATTTTTTTCATCCGGACCGGATTGTGGTCGGCGCGGTCAAAGCAGCAGATGGACAGAAAGTAATGGAGCTTTTTGCCAAAATTAAGGCCGTTAAAATTATCACCGGCAGAGAAACATCGGAGCTGATTAAATATGCGGCCAATGCTTTCTTAGCTACCAAAATTTCTTTTATCAACGAAATTTCTAATCTTTGTGAAAAAGTCGGGGCCGATGTGCAAGAGGTAGGCCGCGGCATGGGGCTGGATAAAAGAATCGGCCTGCATTTTCTTCAGGCCGGCATCGGTTACGGCGGCAGCTGTTTTCCTAAAGATGTCAGAGCTTTAAAGCAGATTGCCGGCGGCAGCGGCTACAATTTTCGTCTGCTTAAAGCTGTTATTGAGGTCAATAACAAGCAGAGAAAGCTGTTTTTAGAAAAAATAAAGAAGACTATGGTCAATTTAAGTAACAAAACTGTGGCCGTTTTAGGCCTGGCTTTTAAAGATAATACCGACGATATCAGAGAATCGGCGGCTTTGGATATAGTCAAAGCTCTGCAGTCATTTGGGGCCAAGGTTAAAGTTTATGATCCCCAGGCCATGGCCAATGCTAAGCTGGTGTTGCCCAAAAAAACCATATTTTGCTTGGGCCCCTATGCGGCCGTAGAAAATTCTCAGGCCGTTGTTATTGCTACGGAATGGCCGGCTTTTGCCGATCTGAACTGGCCCCGGATAAAAAAATCCATGAAGGGCAGAACAATTTTTGACGGCAAGAATTTGCTTAATCGTGAAATTATCAAGAAAATCGGCTTTCAATATATTGCCATGGGCCGATGACGATCAATTATGAAATTATTTATTGTCATTCCGTGTTACAATGAAGTTCGCCGGCTGGCCGCCGTTATTCAAGAAGTGAAAAGTTTCGGCGAGGTGGTGGTGGTTGACGACGGCTCTCGGGACAATAGTTACCAGGTCGCCCAAAGTCAGGGCGTGAAAGTTTTGCGGCATCTGGTCAATCGGGGGCAGGGAGCTGCACTGCAGACGGGCAATAATTACGCTTTGAGCCGGCGAGCCGATTTAGTGGTTCATTTTGATGCCGACGGTCAACATCAGGCCGAGGATATCCCTAAACTGGCCAGCCCGATTACTGCTGGCCAAGCCGATGTCGTTTTTGGCTCACGTTTTCTTAATGTCAGAGATAATAATCAGTTGCCATTCTTTAAAGAATGGTTGATTCTCAAGCCAGCCATATTTTTTCAGAATTTGCTGTACGGCGTTAAACTGACCGACGCTCATAATGGTTTAAGGGCGATGTCCAGAAAAGCGCTGGAGCAAATTGTTATCACTCAAGACGGCATGGCCCATCCTTCAGAAATTATTGATCAGTTGATAATCCATAATTTGCCTTACCTGGAGGTGCCGGTTACAATCAGGTATGATGAATTTGGCCAAGGACTGCTTGGCGGCTTAAAAATAATCAGGGATTTGATATTCGGTAAGATTAATAAGTAAGCCAGCAGCAGTTAAATTTTTGTCTATTATGATCTACTTACCTTTGCAGATTATCGTCAGTTTATTCGTTATTTTTGTTGTTTTTAGATTAACAAAAAAATTTAAAGATAACATTCTTAAAACTTCTGAGTTCGTTGGCTGGCTGGTGATTTGGCTGATTGTCTTGGTGGTTTTTTGGATTCCCCAGACCACTTCTTACTTAGCCGCCATTTTTGGCATCGGCCGAGGAGTGGATCTGGCGATTTATGTAGCCGTTTTAATTATTTTTTACTTGATTTTCCGATTATATCTTAAGATAGATAAACAACAAAAAGAGATCACTAAAATTGTCAGGCATCTGGCTTTGAAAGAAGGTGAAAAAGAAGATCAAGTTGAAAATGATTAGTCCAATGAAAAAAGTCGCCGTTATCATCCTTAGTTATGATGGCTTAAAATTTCTCCCGCAGCTTTTGGGGAGTCTTTTTGACTATAACCCGCTGACCGTTAGGCAAGAGGTAATCGTGGTTGATAACCATTCTGACGACGGCACAGTGCCTTGGCTTAAAAAAGAATATTCGCAAGTTACCTTGTTAGTGCAACCGGAAAATTTGGGTTTTGCCGCCGGCAATAATATTGGTTTTAAGTATGCCGCCGCTAAAAAGTTTGATTATGCGATGCTGTTAAACCAAGATACGATCGTAACCGCCGGCTATTTAGATAGGTTAATTAAAACGGCCGAAGCAAGCAAGGCCACTGCCGCGGTGCAGGCTCGGCTGATGTTATACCCCCAGCAAGACCGGATCAATAGCTTAGGCAACGTTATTCATTATTTGGGCTTTGGTTATACCTATGGCCATCAGCACCGGCAGATTAAGTTAAGGTTCGGCGACGGCCGGATAAACTATTGTTCCGGCGCCGCCTGCTTGTTGAAAATTTCCGTTTTAAATAAGGTTGGTTTTTTTGATGAAGACCTTTTTATTTATCATGAAGATTTGGAATTAGGCTGGCGACTGAAAATGTTTGGTTTTGAGAGCGTTATTGAGCCGGCGGCCGTTGTTTACCACCAGTACGAATTTTCCAGAAGCATTAAAAAATTTTATTTTATGGAAAGAAATCGTTTTATCGTCATGATCCAGAACTATAAACTGGCGACCCTGCTGTTAATTTTGCCAGCGGTAATTGTTTCAGAGCTGGGATTATTTGTTTTTGCCGTTAAAAGTGGTTGGTGGCAGGAGAAGCTCAGGGTTTACTTTTATTTTTTGTCTTTGGCGCATTGGCGTCGGATCATTGAACAAAGGCGAAAAGTGCAGCAATCACGGGTCAGTCGGGACCGGACCGTAATTTGGGATTTTTCCGGAATTATTGAGCATCAAGAAGTTGAAAGCAGATTAATGCGCTGCCTTAACCCCTGTTTTAATTGGTATTGGCAGCTGGTTAAAAGATTGATTATTTGGTAATAATTAATTATGAAAATCGCTCACGTGGTTTCAACTTTCCCGCCGTATCACGGCGGCATGGGTAACGTGGCTTATCAAATGGCCAATAAGTTGAGCAATTTAAAATATAACGTTACGGTCTTTACTCCCACCAGAAGTTTTTTTGATCAGGATTTAGTCAGCTATTTTAAAATACACAAGCTAATCTCTTTTATTAAATATGGTAACGCGGCCATGGTCTATCAGCTGTTTTTACATCTTTGGCGTTACCAAATCATCCATTTGCATTACCCTTTTATTGGAGCATGCATGCCGATCATCTTATTGAAATATTTAAAGGGTAAAAAACAAAAATTGATCCTTCATTATCATATGGATTTGGTCGGACAGGGTTGGAAAAGCTACATTTACAAGTTGATTAATTTTTTCCACTTGCCGCTGTTGGTGAAATTGGCCGATCATATAATCGTCACTTCAACGGATTATTTGCAGCAGTCGCTTTTGGCAAAATATCAGTCAAAATATAATCAGAAATTTGTTGAGGTGCCTAACGGAGTAGATGTGGATTTTTTCAAGCCCAAAATGGCCGATTCCGGTTTGATCACCCATTATGATTTGCGTGATAAAAAAGTTATTCTTTTTGTGGGCGGGCTTGATTCCGCGCACTACTTTAAGGGGGTGAACTATTTATTGAAAGCGATTCAGCTGTTGCAGCGCAAGGATGTTAAATTGATTATCGTCGGTGAAGGTGATTTAAAAAAAGTATATATTGATTTGGCGGAATCGTTCGGCATTAATGATCAGGTAATTTTCACCGGTTACGTGCCCGACAGTGATCTGGTGAAATTTTATAATCTGTGCGATTTTCTTGTCTTGCCTTCCATAGATAAAAGCGAGGCCTTCGGCATGGTTTTGCTGGAAGCGATGTCGTGCGCCAAGCCGGTCATCGCCACTGATCTGCCAGGAGTGAGGAAAGTTGTGGCTAAGAAGGTTGATGGCCGGCTGGTTAAAGCCAGGGACTCCGAACGATTGGCAGAACAAATAAATTACTTTCTCAATCGTCCTGATCAGGCAGTGGTTTACGGACAAGCGGGACGAAAAAAAGTTATAGAAAAATACAGTTGGTCCAATATCGTCAATCAAATCGCTGAACTTTATCAAAGCTGATGAAAATATGCATTATCAACAATTTGTATAAACCGTATAATCGGGGCGGCACCGAGAGAATTATTGAACTGCTGATCAAGGCCCTGATTGATCAACACCAGGTGCTTTTGATAACTTCACAACCAGATGATTATAAAAATTGTCAAGTCAGCGGCCGTTTGACTATCTGCCGTTATAATCCCTTTAATTTATATTACATATTGGACGATTATAAAAAAAACAAGCTGGTAAAATTTTTTTGGCATTTGTTTGATCTGTTTAATTTCAAAGTGGCAAAATACGCGCTGGCTGACCTAAGGAAATATCAGCCGGACGTGGTCATGACCCATAATTTAAAGGGGCTTAGCTATCTGATTTTTAGCCGCATCAGGAAGTTGAAAATTCCCCATATCCATTTTTTGCATGATTACCAATTAATTGACCCCCAAGCTTCTTTGCGACGCTCGGGGCGGAATTTGAGCCGGCGTGGCCCTTTACTGTGGCTTTATGGCTCAATTACCAAAGCTTTGATAAAAGACCCTGACTTGGTCATTTCTCCTTCAGAATTTGTTTTAGCTAAACATCAGCGCTACGGTTTTTTCAGACGTTCCAAGTTTAAAATCATGCCTAACCCCGCTCTGATGCCGCTGGCCATAGAGCAGAAGCGGCGCTCTGAAAAAATACGATTTCTTTATCTTGGTCAGGTAGAAGAGCATAAAGGAGTCGCATTTTTGATTAAAACATTTAAAGAGTGGCTTAGCAGCAACGCCACTCTTAACATTGCCGGGGCCGGCAGTCAATTAGCAGCCATAAAGCAGCAGGCAGCGTCTGATGCCAGAATTAAGGTTTTAGGTGCGGTTGAACGGCAAGAGATTGACCGGCTTTTTAGTGAAAATGATGTGCTGGTGGTGCCTTCAGTTTGGTGGGAAAATTCGCCCACCGTAATTTATGAAGCCTACTGCCATAGTTTACCCGTTTTGGTTTCGGACAGCGGCGGATCTAAAGAATTAATCATCGCCGGGCAAACTGGTTGGGTGTTCCGGTCAAATGATATGTCTGATTTAACGGCCAGGCTCAATGAGGTAGTGCAGGCAAAAGACAGTTTAAACCGGCTGGGTGAAAATGCTTATAAACACGTAGAGCAATATTCGGTCAAGCACTATTTGACCAAACTGCTAACATTATGTCAGTCATTGAAGAAATAAATAAGCGTTGCCGTCAGCCGTGCCAACAGCTAGGCGGTGTTTTTTATTATTTGCCTCAAGTTTCTGATTTTCAAAAAAAAGAAATTAATTTCCATCAGCAAATCTATCAGGAAGAAGAAGAGATTCATCAATTGGCTAGCTGGCGCAACCGGTTTTACCATCAATATTTTAAAAAATGGCTTTTGCGTTTGCCGCCGTCAAGCTTAATATTAGAGATTGGCGCTGGCAGCGGCTTTGATTTGTCGCCACTTCTGGAAAGGGGTTACCGAGTGATTACTTCCGACATCAGTCAGGATTCCGTTATCGCCATCAAGGAAAAATTCAACGGTCAGTATCCGGACCAGCTTGGCTATTTGGTGGCTGACGGCGGGAATTTGCCGTTTGCGGATAATGCGGTTGAGGCCAGTTTTATGGTGGCGGCTTTTCATCATTTGGAAAACCCGGCAAAAGCTCTGGCCGAAATCAAGCGCGTCACCACGCCTGACGGACTGATTATTTTGGCTATGGAACCATCAAAATTTATGAGGCGTTTTACCGGACTGTTTTCCAACTATAAAAAATTGAGAGTTCATCACGGTTATTCGGTTGCTGATGAAACCCACTCGGGCTTTAGCCGGGCTGATTTCATAGAATTTGGTCTGCCGGTATTAAAAATCAAGAGAGTCTGGTTGCTGTTGGGATTCGTACATTATGGTCTGGAGGCGCTGTTCAGATTATTTAAATTAAAAAAGAGAATCACCATGCCTCTTTTTTTTGAATGGCTGTTGCTGGTTTTAGACGAGGTGTTACTGCAAGTCCCGCTGATTAACCGTCTTAACTGGCACTGGATTGTTGTCTTAAAAGTTCATAAATACCGCTTTGCCGAATCGGCGGGGCGGGATAAACCAGGCAGCCAAGGCGCAGATTAAATTGTTCCCGATAATTTAATTCTTCAGTTGGTATATTTGAAGATGTAATTTTTTCCGTCAATGGCATACCATTTGTCAGAAATTTCTTTTTCTTCTTCTATTTTGTTTTGCGCGTCGTACCAGTAGGAGTTGATGACCAGATAAACGTCATTAACGCCGGTCAGAAAGCGGACGGTGGCGATGACATCCTCGGTCTTTTCTTTTTTATAGACCAGGTCTTCATAAAGTTGGTACAGCCGGCTGCCGGTCGGCACGGGATAGAAATAAAAACCCTGGTAATAACATTTATAGCCCAGTTCTTTAATGGCGGCCGCCGAAACCGGCTGGCTGGCCAGGACAATGTACGGTTCTTTCAGCTGCAGTTTGTCTATCAACTGCACCGTTTTAATGTCGGTAGCGGAAGTGGAATAACCATGATCTTCGGCAATTGTATCAACACGCGGATAAGACAGGTAAAAAGCGGCCGTTACGCCGAGCGACAGGAAAATCAACATCAGCAGGATGATGATTGATTTTTGTTGAAATATTTTTAACCAGAGCCAATAACCGCCGATGATCAAAAGTGGCAACAACGAATACAGACAGAGCTGGAGGACCCGGGTCAGATAATTCATTCTTTCGTAATCAATCAAGGTAAAGAAGTCCATACCGACTTTCAGCAGATAATAGTTAATCAAAAGCATCAGGCTGATTGCCGGGTAAATCAGGTATTTTTTTAACTGTTGTTTTCTTTTTAAAACTAAAATACTAAGCACCACCACCACCAAAAAGAAAATGATGATATTGTGGGCATAACTGTAGACCAGATCATAGATGGTGATGAAAGGGCGGTAAAAAATTTCCATTCGGTGGAAAATTAATTTTCTGACATTGGATAAGAGATCAAAATTGAAGTTGACTTTGAGCTGCGATAAAGTTTTTGAATTGACAATAAAAGCGATTGGCAAAGTTAAACAGCCCAAAACAAAGATTTCCCACAAAATCCCCCGATGAAGTAGTTTATGAAAGGTTGATTGTTTTTGAAATCTAAAATAAAAAATTATCAGCGCCGAGGCGAATAACAAAGGCAGACCGGCCAGCGGGTGGACGGCTAAGGTGAATAAAGTCAGCAGGACCAGCGGCAGCAGGGGAGTTTTAGGATAAACCAGATAGTACAGAGCAAAGGTGATGGTGATTATATATGTTAATGTGGCCAGCGATTGCGGCGTCGTGACAGTAAAAACGCCAAAGGGAAAAATTAATGCCCCCAGGATAATCAGATACAGGTAAGAGGTTTTGATATTGTAGTTATCTTTAAAGGCGTAATAAATGGTCGTGGGCAAGTAGAGCGCGGCCAGAATAGGTACAAGAATTTTGTCCAGCAAGTCGGTGGATAAATGCAATAAATTTTTTAAAAAAATAAGCAAACTGTATTGCCCGATATAATAAAATGGCTTTGGCAATAACGTGCCCATTGAACTGATGATTTCCAAGTTTTTTCGATGAATAAACGGATCATAATCAAAGCCGATTTGGTAGACGATGACGGCAACGGCAAAACTCATTAGCAGATGAGCGATTATTAACGAAAGATTAAAAAAGTTTTTGGAGATCGCTAAAAAACAGAATAAAAAGAAAGTGGCTAAGAAGTAAAGCAAAAAGATCTCCGGCGGCACGACTTGCCAAGGGGTGCGGATCGCGGCGTCTGTTTGGCTATTGAATAACAAAAAAAAGATCGTGGCCAGCAGCAACAGGTAAATTAGCAAAAGAATCACCCGGCTGATTTTCCAGTCAAACTCCAGTTTTTTTGATTCAAAAATCAGGGGGTATCTGTTAATAACGGGAATGAGCAATATGGGAATAATAATCAATATAGCGGTGAAAGATGCGGCATCTAAATTCCAGAAATAAAAACTGGCTGTTCCCAAAAGGCCAGCCGTCAGCAAAATGAACAGTAAGCCAAAAATTAATTTAGCCGATAAAGAGTTTTTAATAAAGAGCCAGTTGCCCAAGACCAAGGCGAAGAAAATCAGATATAAAGCGCCAAAAACGGTTTGCCAACCTTGCGGCAGATTGGGCAGAAGGTTAAGAGCGACCAATAAGCAGGCGATCAGCAAATAGCCGGGGAGTTTTAAGGTGGTAATCATGGTTATATTTTAACACAAAATCTCCGTTTTTTTAAGTTGCCTAAGCGAAACATTTTTTGTTATAATAACTTACTATGAAGGTTAATATCAACCAGCGGTGGCCGATTGTCATTCTGATAGTTTCAGCGTTGATTTTTTTCTATGTTTATTCGTCTTTGGCTTTTTATTATATTCAAAAAGATATCAGCCAGAATTTGATTTTTAATTCACCCGATGAAACGGCCAACTATTATTTTGCTTACAATTTTTATAAGCATTCACAGCTGCAATTTAATGATCCGGCCAATGCTCTGGCCGAAGGTTTGATTTCGCCGCGCAGCATGATGGTGATTGAGGGCCAAACGGTACCCGTTAGTTTCGTTGGCTTGCCGCTAATTGCCGGTTTAGCCGCCGTCGCTTTAGGTCCGTCAGCCATATTTTTTATTGTGCCGTTTTTTTCCTGTTTGTCCGTGATATTTTTCTATTTGCTTTTAAAAGAGTTCTTTTCCCACCAGACTTCTTGGCTGGCGGCCATGTTTTTATTGATTCAGCCGGCTTGGTGGTATTACAGCGTTAAAGGTCTGGTGCCCAATGTTTTGTTTTTGTCGTTTTTGATTATGGCTTTTTTCTTTTTGGTCAAGTCAATCAAGAGCGGCAAAATCCGGTTCTATTTATTATTTGGTTTGTTTTTTGGTTTGTCGCTCATAGTGCGCACTTCCGAGATAACCTGGCTGCTGCCTTTACTGTTCATTTTAATCATTATCAACTGGCGCCGAGTAAGTTGGCCGGGCATTGTCCTGTCTGGTTTAATAAGTATGGCTGCCTACAGCCCCGTTATTTATTTTAACTATCAGAATTTTCATTCATTTTTTTCATTCGCTTACGCCGCCGATTTACAGCTGACCGGGAAGAATATTTTGTCCCAAGGTCTAAATGTTTTTGAGAAGATTATTCTGCCCTTTGGTTTTCATCCGCGAACAGCCTTGATTAGTTTTTATAATTACAGTTTTAAAATTTTTCCGGTCTGGTCGGCTTTGTCCGTAATCGGGCTGTTGATTTTTAGCTGCCTGGCCTTTGTCAGGAAAGAAAAGGCGCAGATTATCTATGTAATATTATTTTTGTTTATCAGCGGCTACTTGGTGCTTTATTACGGCAGCTGGGTTTTTAACGACAATCCTGATCCTTTTGCTATTACCATTGGTAATTCCTATGTTCGTTATTGGTTGCCAATCTATGTATTGGCGCTGCCTTTTTTGACCGACGCTTTGTGGCAGATCTTTAAGAAATCAAAGCTGGCAATGGCCTTTTTGGCCGTCACTTTCTTGGTCAGCTTGGCCAGCATGTCATACGGGGCGGTTTATTTGGGGCGCGATGAAGGCCTAAAGGCGTTGTTGTTTAATCTTAAAAAATATGAGACGATACAGTCGGCAGTTAATGCCCGAATAGAAAGCCGGGCGATCATTATTGCTGATCGGCTGGATAAGGTATTTTTTCCGCGCCATTCAGTTATTTTTCGTTTAAACAACGATTCTGATTACCGGAGAGTCAATCAATTAATCAGCGGCGGTTATCCGGTTTACTATTTTTATTTTAGCCGGCCGCCGAGTGAGCTTGAGGAATTAAACGAACGTTACTTTAAACCGCATAATTTGGAGGTTCTACCAAGCATGGTAGATTTTAGCGAGCAAAGTTTGTATCCGGTAAAAATTTGGCATGAACAGCAGATATTTTTTTAACCAGCTTTATCGTTTGAGCAGAATCATTATTGTCGCTCTGCCAATAATTGGTTTCATTTATTTGGTTTATTTGGATTTTGTACCATCCGGTCATTTGGAATTTATTTATGATTTTTCCAAAGATTCTCCGGCGATAACCAATTTGTTTCCGGCCAACCGGATGACGGCCGTCAATCGGCTGGCAGGCAGTAGCAGTTATTGGCAGGCGATTCAGGAGGATCCGGTCTATTTTGAGGTCAGGTTGCCGCAAAAATTTTCCAGTGCCACGGTGGAAGTTACTTATCAGAATAAGAACCAGCCGCTGCTCCAGTTGGGCTTAAGAGCCCAGGGAGAAGGCGACTGGAGTTACCAGTTTAAACCTTTGGAAAATCAGCTATTAGACGGCCTAGATTGGTCTTTTATCAATAATAACAATGTCAGTCTGTGGCAGCGGCAAAAGCAGTTTTTAACCATTGAGCAGTTTCTTGACCAAGCGGACCGGTTAGAAAATGTCGGCGCTTATTATTATGATTGGCCGCGTAAGTTTGTTATGACTAATTATCAACCGGCTAATAGCGAGGTAACATTAAACCGCAGTTTAAGAGGCGCTTATGCTTTTTACACTTATATTAAGAATGAACAGCTGGATTTTACTTTTAAATTTCAGGATATTAACCGCAGTGAAGGTTTGGATCCGTTCGCTATCAAAATTTACGATGCGGCCGGAAATAAAATATTTGAACAGGAATACGGCGATGACGGCATGATCAGCAAATATGACCCGGCTTCCGCAGCGAGATTTGTTGAAATAAAATTGCCCGACTTAGCGGAAGGGGTATATAAAATCCAGGTTGATGCCAGCGACGAAATATTTACCAGACAAATCAAGACCAAGCAGCGTTATTTAACGTTTATTGACCGGTTGTATTTAGTGGACAGCCCGGAATATAGCGACGGTTTTGTTGATCTTAAATTGGGTCCAACGGCCATTTATAGCACTATTGGCCGGCTGGGCTTTGCCACTGCTCACCCGGAAGGCTTGCAAAGCTTGAATATTAACGACCAGACGGTGGATATTTCAGAAACCCATAAAAATTATTTTGTTACGGCCAAACTGGTGCCGAATTATATTTATGTGCCGAAAAATGATTTGAAAATTTTTGGTCGGGGGTTGTTAGCCTTTTCTTTGGAGAATTTTTTCAATCCTGAAATTTATAATCTGCGGGATTTTTCCGGAGATTCAGGCATCGATTATTTAATTTCCAGCTATCGGCCGCCTCAATCAATGGGCGGCTGGCAGAAAAATACCGTCACGTTTGATTTAGAACAGGCCAATATAGAAAATCGCAAGTTGCGCTTTGCCATTTCCGCACCGGAGTTAAACAGCTCTGATGATGTTATTCCTTTAGCGAGAATTAAGGTGGTTTTAGAAAAATCACCGTTGACCACCGCAGAGTTAATAAATAAGATAGTGAACTATTTCCAAACTAAATTTAGCTTATGAATTTACGGCGAAGTAAAAGAAGCGTTTTTCCCCGCGATCTCGGTGGCTATCTGGTAAAAGTCTGCCGGCTTTTGTTTAAGACCGCGCTGGTGACTTTTATTGCTTATTTCTTGTTGGAACGGTTTAAAACTGGCTTAATCAGTAATTATTTTGATTTGAATCTCTTACTGATTTTAGCTATAATAACTTCGGTTTTTGTCATAATTTTACCCAAAGAAGAACAAGAAAAAATCAGGCATAAAAACTGGCCGGCCATTTTTTGGCTGATTCTAGCCCTTTTATTAGCTGCTTTCATCTGGCAGCAACTCAAAGCTATGGGCCCGCTTGCCCTGGCCATTAGTAGTTTGTCCGCTCTGGCTTTTTACACCGTTTTTAATATAAAATTAGGCCACCATGATTAAGAGAATTAAAATTGAACCGGCCAAAAAAGTTAAAACATTTGATGCCGCCGGCAAAGAGAACGGTTTTTTAGTGGAACTACTTAAAAAAAACCACCAGACCGTTGCTTATTTAACGTCTATTAAGGCCCATGGCTTTAAGGGCTATCATTTGCACCGGGTACGCGCCGCCCGATATATTTGCCTCAAAGGCAAAATCAAGATTATAACTTATCAGCGCGGCCGCCGGCGTGAGTACGTTTTAGATTCAAAAAAGCCCCAGCGGCTGTTTATCCCAAATAACGTAGCCACCGGTTTAAAAAATATCGGTTCAAAGGAGGCCTGGCTGATAAATTATCCCTTTCCGCCTTACAATCCCAGCCTGAAGAATGAACAAGTGGAGTATACCGAAGCCGAGTTGGTCAGAGGCGTTGTTAAATGATTATACCCCGAACCAGAGGCGGCATGGGTTTGAGAATATTAATTATTTTTTTATGGACTGTATTTTTTGTAAAATTATCAAGGGTGACCTGCCGGCACTGAAGATTTACGAAGACAGGCGCGCCTTGGCCTTTTTAGACATTAATCCTATTAATAAAGGACACGCCTTGGTTGTGCCTAAGGATCACTATGATAGTTTGGCAGAACTACCCGTTGATCTGCTTAAAGAATTGATTGTCGTTGTTCAGAGGTTAATTACTCCAGTTACGGAGGTCGTTGGCGCCGATGGCTTTAATTTGGGTTTAAATAATGGTCAAGCCGCCGGACAAATTATCCATCATGTTCATTTTCACATCATTCCCAGATTTAAAGGCGACAATTTACATCCTTGGCCAGGTAAAACTTATCAGGATAATGAAGGTGCCAGAATCGCCGGCAGTATCGGGAATTTACTAACGTAATTATGGATTTAATTATTTATGGCTCTATCGCTTATGACCGGATTATGGATTTTCCAGGTCGGTTTGCCGATCATATTATTCCGTCAGCCATTCGCAAATTAAATGTCAGTTTCATGGTGCATGAATTTCATGAAACCTATGGTGGAGCCGCTGGCAATATTGCCTACAATTTATACTTATTGAAAGAACGCCCGGTCATTTACGCCAGCGTCGGCAAAGATTTCGGCGTTTATTTGCAGCGGTTAAATAATTTTAAGATTACAACCACCGGCATCAGAATTTATCCACAGACTGTGACGCCAGCCGCCTATATTTTGACCGACAGGAACGATAATCAGATAACCGGTTTTTTCCCTGGCGCCATGAATTTTTATGCCAAAAAACCAAAGAGCACCAAGAAAGATTTAGCCATTATCGCCCCAGGTAACCCCAATGAGATGTTGGATTTAGCCGATCTGTTTTATCGGCGGCAGACTCCCTATATTTTTGACCCGGGGCAGCAGATAATCCAATTCACTAAAAATCAGTTGCAAAAGGTCTTGCGCCAGTCGTTGATATACATTGTTAATGATTACGAGGCGGCTTTAACCGTCAAGATTACCGGTTGGGACCGCCAGACCCTGTTAAAAACAGCGGCCGTATTCATCACTACATTGGGTAAAAAGGGCTCAACCATCTCTATCAATCCGCGTGGGAATCAATTGACCAGAGTTAACATCAAAGCCGTCAAGTCGGATTTAATTAAAGATCCCACCGGCGCCGGCGACGCTTACCGTGCCGGACTGATTAAAGGCTTGATTGGCGGACGGCCAAGTTTCAACAGGCCAGACTTAGTGGGACTGCCTTGGCAAATGATTGGCCAGATGGGCAGTCTGGCCGCCGTTTTTGCCGCCGAACATTATGGCACCCAATCGCATCAATACAGTTTAAACGAATTTAAAAAAAGATATCAGCTAAACTTTCAAACAAAACTAATTTTATGATTAAAGCCGACATTAAAGATGTAAAATTATCTCCTGCCGGGATAAAACGGATTGACTGGGCAGAAAAAGAAATGCCCGTGTTAAGAGAAATTAGGCGCAACTTTACCAAAAGCCGGCCGCTTCAAGGCGTGAGAATTGCCGCTTGTTTACATGTAACGGCCGAGACGGCCAATTTGATGAGAACCTTAAAGGCCGGCGGCGCTCAAGTTTTTTTATGCGCCTCCAATCCGCTTTCCACCCAAGACGAGGTGGCGGCGTCTATTGTCAAGGATGTTGGGGTGCCGGTTTTTGCCATTAAAAACGAGGATCACCGCACCTATTATAAACATATCAATCAGGTTTTAGACCAAAAGCCGCATCTGACTATTGATGATGGCGCCGATCTGGTTTCCACCATTCATAAAACCAGAAAGACTTTGGCCGCCACGGTTTGGGGCGGTTGTGAAGAAACAACTACCGGTGTGATTCGCCTTAAATCGTTGGCCAAGCAGAAAAAACTTTTATACCCCATAATCGCCGTCAATGATGCTCAGACCAAACATTTTTTTGATAATCGCTATGGCACCGGGCAATCCACTTTGGACGGAATCATCCGGGCGACCAATGTTCTATTGGCGGGCAAAACAGTGGTGGTGGCCGGTTATGGCTGGTGCGGCCGCGGTTTTGCCCTCAGAGTCAAAGGACTGGGAGCCAAGGTCATTGTTACGGAAGTTGATTATGTTAAGGCCCTGGAAGCGTTGATGGACGGTTTTATGGTTATGACCATGAATCAGGCGGCTTTGCTCGGGGATATTTTTTGCACTTTAACCGGTCAAATCAACGTTATCAGTCGGGAACACTTCTTAAAAATGAAGGACGGGGCGATTGTCTGCAATTCCGGGCACTTTGACGTGGAAATTGATTTGACGACTTTGGCTAAAATTTCCAGACAAATTAAGGAAGTCAGACCCCTGGTGGATGAACACCATTTAAAAAACGGCCGCAAGATCATTATTCTAGCCAAGGGACGATTAATAAATTTAGCGGCCGCCGAAGGCCATCCGGCGGCGGTGATGGACATGAGTTTTGCCAATCAGTCGCTGGCGGCTTTGTTTATCGTCACCAATCATCGGCACTTGGAAAAAAAAGTTTATGATGTTTCTGCCGAGACCGATATTAAGATAGCCAGTCTGAAATTAAAATCACTGGGCGTAACCATTGACCGGTTGACTAAAGAGCAGCTGGCCTACTTGAATAATTGGGAAATTGGCACTTAAAGAGTTAAATTTTATCTGTTTATCATAAAGTAAATATGAAAATTCTAGTTACCGGTGGTGCGGGGTTCACCCACGCACCGGCCTTCCCTGAAGTTTGCTGTATTTAATTATTTGGCTCAAGATATTGTAGTCATCCATAAATCATTATGAAAATTCTAGTAACAGGCGGTGCGGGGTTTATCGGCTCAAATTTCATCCGGCTGATTTTGAAAAAATACCCCGATTATTCAATTATTAATCTGGATAAGCTGACCTATGCCGGTAATCTTAATAATCTGAAAGATATTGAAGGCAACCCCAACTATAAATTCATTAAGGGTGACATTGCCGACGTTAGGACTGTTCAGAAGATTTTACGCTTAAACCATATTGACGCCATCATCAATTACGCGGCCGAAACTCATGTCGATCGCTCCATTATTGATCCGGCGGCTTTTATCAGGACCGATGTGATGGGCACCTATAATTTACTGGAAGGAGTCAAAGAGTTTGGCATAAAAAAATATATTCAAATTTCCACCGACGAGGTTTATGGCAGCATTGACAAGGGGAAATTTGCCGAAGATTCACCTTTCCGTCCCAATAGCCCTTATAGCGCTTCTAAAGCGGGCGGCGATTTGCTTTGCCGTTCTTATATTAAGACATATAATTTACCAATCATTGTCACTCACGCCTGTAATTGTTACGGACCGTATCAGTATCCGGAAAAGCTTATCCCGTTGTTCATCACCAATTTGCTGGAGCGAAAAAAGGTACCGCTCTATGGTCAGGGGAGCAATATCAGGGAATGGCTTTTTGTTACGGATCATTGCCTGGCCATTGATTTTTTACTGCAGCAAGGCAAGGTGGGCGAAGTCTATAATATCGGCAGCGGCGTGGAAAAGAGGAATATTCAGATTACCAAACTGATCATTGGTGAGCTCGGGTTAAGCGCTGAAATGATAGAAAAAGTTCAGGATCGTTTAGGCCATGATTTAAGGTATGCTTTAAACTGTCATAAACTTAATAAACTTGGCTTCAGGCCGGAATATAAGTTTGACGACGCCATCAGGGAAACTATTCGTTGGTACAAAAATAACGATTGGTGGTGGCGGCCTTTAAAATCCGGTCAGTATTTGGAGTATTATAAAAAGCAGTATAATCAAAGATAACATGAAAATATTAATCATCGGGGCTGGCGGTATGTTAGGCAGTGCTGTGGTTAGATATTTGAGCAAAGAAGAACTGATCGTGGCCGATCGGCCGGAATGGGATATTACCAAGGAAGAAGAATTAAGAACTAAAGTTTTGAATATTCTGCCCGACTTGGTGATTAACTGCGCCGCTTTTACCAACGTTGAAGCGGCTGAAAGTCAAAGAGAACTGGTTTTTCAAATTAATGCTCGGGGTCCGTTGTATTTGGCAACCATTACGCGGCAGCTGGACATTCCGCTGTTGCACATCAGCACCGATTATGTGTTTGACGGCCAGGCATTGAACGGTTATAACGAAGATGACGTTACCTCGCCGCTGAATGTTTACGGTCAGAGTAAAGAGCAGGCGGAAAAAAATATTACTGCCACCTGTCAGAAGTATTACATTATCAGATCGTCTTGGTTGTTCGGCCCTTCATTAAAAATTAAGGGCAAAATGGGAAAAAAGAATTTTGTTGACAAAATGTTGGAATCGGCTCAAGATCAAAAAGTCATTAAGGTGGTTAATGATCAATACAGCAAGCCAACTTATACCAACGATTTAGCCGTGGCCATCAGGGAAAATTTTGTCAAAAAAAGCCCGGCTTACGGCTTCTACCATTTGGCTAATGAAGGTTCGGCTTCTTGGCTCAATTACGCCGAGGAGATATTTAAGCAAAAGAAAATGATTGTTAAATTATTGCCGGTTCCCTGTAGTTCTTTTTTTACCCAGGCTAAAAGACCGAAAAATTCTTCATTAAATAACAATAAGTTGCCTAAGCTTAGGCCTTGGCCAGCGGCCCTAGCCGATTACCTTAAAAAAATTAATCACTAACATTATGAGAGGCATTATCCTTTCCGGCGGGCGGGCGACCCGCCTTAAACCCTGCACTCAAGTTGCCAGCAAACAGCTATTGCCGATTTACAACCGACCGATGATTTATTACCCGTTAAATACTTTAATCAAGGCCGGCATCAAAGAGATTTTGATTATTGTGTCCCCGGAAAGAGCCGGCGATTATTTAAACTTGCTGGGCAGCGGCGGTAAGTTCGGCGTTAAATTCACTTACGAAATTCAAGACGAGCCCCGCGGACTGGCCGAGGCTTTTATTATCGGGCAGAATTTTATTGACCAGGAGGATGTGGTGATGATATTGGGCGATAATATTTTTGAAGATGATCTTACCGAAGAAATAAGAAAATTCAAAGGCGGCGGCAAGATTTTTGCCAAAGAAGTTAATGATCCGGAGCGTTTTGGCATCGTGGAATTTGACACTAATCACCGGGCTGTTTCCATAGAAGAAAAACCAAAGAACCCCAAAAGCAATTTTTGTGTTACCGGTCTTTATATTTACGATAATCGGGTGATTGAGGTGGCCAAAAACTTAAAACCTTCGGCCCGGGGTGAGATTGAGATTACCGATGTTAACAATTTCTATCTAAAGAAGGGTGAGTTGCAAGTGGCGATTGTTCAGGGTGACTGGATAGACGCCGGCACGTTTGATAGCTTGCTGGAGGCGCAGAATCTGGCAAAAGAAAAGCTGCAGAGCAAAATGGTTATTTGAGTCAATCTTCAATTATTATTGGATTTTGATTCTATAAAAGCCGTAGCTGTTATCCAAAAAGCCGGCTAAATATAAATTATCGCCTTTTTTGTCTGTAAAGATTAAATTTGTTTCCGGGCCGGTAAAATTGATGAGTGAATAGATGTTTCTTTGATCACGACTATCCAGTTCATAAACTTTTAATTCGCTAGCCGTTTGAACAAAAGCATAGACGACGTTGGGATGCCAGAAGGCGCTAATAATGGGTTGGCTGATTCTTTCTATTAAAATGGTTTGTCCGACATCGGGGTAATAAGCCCAGAGCTCACTTGAGTTCCAGTATAAAAATTGATCATCTTGCCATCGGAAATCATTGACGTCTTTGACGTAGTTTTTCAACGGACGTGTTTGATTTTCAGGTTCAATGAGGAATAAAGTATTTCCGTCTTTAGTAAGCAAGCAAATCAAGTCAAAGCCCGGATTATAAAATTCAAAATTAGCCGAGTAGGGGAGAGAGAGCAGCGGTTTTTCTTCATCAATAAATTGTAAAAGGTACTGGTTGTCTTTTTTGACGATAGCTAGTATTTTAGTTTTAAAATTTATGGCCGACAAGACGGTTAAATCGCTTAGTAATGTTATTTCTTTGTTAATCAGCTCAATTTGATACAGGGAGCGGTTAGCCAGTCCATAGAGGATATTATCGTTATAGCTGTCCCAAAATAGCGCGTTAAAGTCTAAGCTGGAGAATTCCGACAAAGCCTGCAGTTTATTTGCTTGGCCCACGGTCATGACAAAATAGTTTTCATTTTGTTCAACCAGAACTTTGCTGCTATTATTGGACCAATCAATCAATTGAAAATCTCCCAAGCCGATAGTTGAATAGTACTTAGTCAACTGTTCGTTGGCGATGGTGAATAGCCAGAGTGAACTGCCGGTATCGCTTTTTTCGTTTATTACGGCATAAAGTTTGTTTTTGGATGATAAGAGCTGATTGAATTTACCTGTCGCCAGCTGCCGACTGGGCCGGTCAATTTTGAAAAGCGAGATATCTTCTATAAAAGTGGTATTTTGGGGGGAAATCTGCAGGTTTTTTTTCCAATCCAGGTAACCATCTTTAGCAACCCTGACGGTATAATAGTTGGGCAAAAGTCGGTTGATCATCGTCGGCGTTCTTTTTTTTTGCTTGGCATCGTTAAGATAAATATCGGCGTCTTTAGGATAAGACTTGATGAAGAAAACGCCGGTTCGTTCAAAATTGTTTTTTGACCGGTTGTACTTAAGGCCAGTGGCATAAAGAATAACCACCCCGGCCAGCACAAAAAAGATCAAGAAAAAAACAAAGTACATTACTCTTCTGAATCTTATTTTCATGCTATTCTAGGGTTTTGATTGCTCTTGGGCAGGCCTTAGAGTTTAGCCAGTCGGGCGCTGGATTTATTTTTTTGAATTGAGTATAATAAGGTCAATGTTGTTGATTTAGACAGCATTGGCTAAATCCCTCACCCAGCCGTTCGCAAGCGGTGGGTGCGGGATAAATAATACAATGTCTAAATATATAATTCAAGGCGGGAAAAAGTTATCTGGCGCTATTGTTACTAACACATCAAAAAATGCGGCCGTAGCTTTGCTGTGCGCCTCAATGTTAAATAAAGGCACAACCGAGCTGATTAACGTTCCCAGAGTGGAGGAGGTCAACCGAATCGTGGAAGTTATGACCAGCATTGGTTTTAAGTTCAGCTGGCCCAGCAGCGGTGCCAGTAATTTAAAGATTTACCCGCCAAAAAAAATTAATCTCAGCAAAATTAACTATCCGGCCGCCAGCAAAACCAGGGTGATTCTGCTGTTCGTTGGCGCCCTGATCCATGATTTTGCCCGGTTTAAACTGCCTCAGGCCGGCGGTTGCCGCTTGGGTAAAAGATCGGTCAATCCTCATTTTTTTGCTTTAGAGGAGTTTGGGGTCAAGAGTCAAAGTTTCAACAATTATTATCTGATAACCAGAAGCAAACTAAGACCGGCAAATAATTTAGTGCTTTATGAATCGGGCGACACAGTGACGGAAAATGCCTTGCTGGCCGCTGCCAAATTAACGGGTAAAACCGTGATAAAATTTGCTTCAGCCAATTACCAAGTTCAGGATTTATGTTATTTTTTACAAGAACTTGGAGTGAAGATTCGGGGCATTGGCACCACCACTTTGATTATTGAAGGCAGACAAAGGATTAAGAAAAATATTCGTTACTATTTAACCGAAGACCCGATTGAATCAATGTTGTTTTTATCATTGGCCGCGACTACCAATTCCAGCATCACCATCAAAAGGTGCCCGATAGATTTTTTGGAGATTGAGCTGTTGAAACTGTCTAAAATGGGTTTTAATTTTAAGATTTTAAGGCATTATTTGGCTAGAAACAAACACAGCCACCTGGTGGACATTAGAACTTACCCCTCCAAGCTTAGGGCCTTACCCGATAAAATTTATGGGCGCCCTTATCCGGGTTTAAACATTGATAATCTGCCGTTTTTTGTTCCTATTGCCACTCAAGCCAGGGGTCGGACCTTTATCCATGACTGGGCCTTTGAAAACCGCGCCATCTATTTTATTGAGTTTAATAAGCTGGAGGCCCAAGTAACCTTGAATGACCAGCATCGGCTTTTTATTGATGGCCCCACTAAATTAAAGGCGGCCGAAGTGATTTGCCCGCCGGCTTTAAGGCCGGGAGCCGTTTTGATTGTGGGTATGCTGGCTGCCAGCGGCACTTCAATTTTGAGAAATATCTATTCCATCGAGCGCGGTTATGAAAATTTGAGCGACCGATTAAGGAGCATCGGCGCCGATATTATCAAGGAGTAACTAAAGTCACTTTTTTGACAGTAGCCAATAATATGCTAAAATCTACCCAGCCACTGCTTTAGTGGCGTTGTGTAAAAAATCAATATGCCAGAAGAATTGCCTGTTGCCGTACAAAATAATAACCTGTTCGGCTATATCAAAAAACCTAAGAGTCATAAAGCTGTTTTTATTACTGCTTTATTTTTTCTGCTTATAATTTTCTTTTTGGCCGGTTGGGCCGTTGGCGCCAGTCGGTCATTTTCCAATGCGGGGGTCCCCGGTCAAGTTAACCCGGGCCAGGTCCTTAATACCGACTCATTGCCCGATTATTTAACCAAGGACGTCAATTTTAAGCTGTTCTGGAAAGTTTGGGACATTATCCGCGAAAAGTATATAGATAAAGATAAAATTACCAATGCGCAGCTATTCTACGGCGCTTTGTCCGGGTCAGTGGCCGCGCTGAACGATCCTTATTCGGTATTTTTGACGCCGGCAGATTCGGAAGAATTTAATGAAGAATTATCCGGCCGGTTTGAAGGTATCGGTGCGGAAATCGGCATGAAAAATGACCGTCTGACGGTGATCAGCCCCTTGCCTGATTCGCCGGCGGCCAAAGCGGGCGTCAGGGCCCTAGACAAAATTATTGCCATCGACGGAAAGGAAACAACGGGCATATCCTTAGATGTGGCCGTTAAATCCATCAGGGGCGAAAGAGGCTCAACGGTGGTTTTAACTATTGCCCGGGAAGGTGAAAATGAGTTTAAAGATATAAGCATTGTTCGCGATCAAATTAAGGTAGAAAGCGTGCTTTGGGAAATGAAAAATAACAATATTGCCTATATTAGATTAACCAATTTTAATAACGATACCGCCGATAGTTTTAGGCAGAAGGTCAATGAAGTACTGACGAAATCACCCAAAGGGATAATCTTGGATTTAAGGAATAACCCCGGCGGCTTTTTGGATACCGCCATTGAACTGGCCGGTTATTGGGTAGCCAATGGCCAGGTGGTGGTTAAAGAAGAGTTTAATGATCCCGAACTTAATCAGGATTATTCCTCCCATGGCCAGGGTTTACTGAAAGATTACCCCATTGTCGTTTTAGTTAATCAGGCCTCGGCATCGGCGTCGGAAATTTTGGCTGGCGCATTGCAGGACTATGGTTTGGCTAAAACGGTGGGTATGCAGACCTTTGGCAAGGGCAGCGTGCAAGAACTGGAGAAATTGAATGACGGTTCATCGATAAAAATCACGGTGGCCAGATGGTTAACGCCGCAAGGCCGCTACATTGATCAAAATGGCATTGCCCCCGATATTGAGGTGGATTTAACCAAAGAAGATTACGATAATAACCGCGATCCTCAATTAGACAAAGCCCTGGAAATCCTAAATCAGTAATTTAGCGAACGATGACTATGCCACCGGTCATTTACCTTAAAATTGCGGGCAGGGTGCAGGGGGTGAATTTACGGTATCGGGCTCAACGCCGGGCCCAGCAGGAAAATTTAGGCGGTTGGATCCAAAATGAGCCGGACGGCACGGTAACTTGCTGCTTACAAGGTTCAGCGGCTGGCATTGACGGCTTTATTGATTGGTTGAAGAGAAATTTTGAAATTCAAAGTCTGGAAAAATCAACGGCAGAGTCGGCAGAACAATTTAATAATTTTATTGTTAAATGTTAATGGAAGTCGTATTGTTAAAAGATGTCAAAGATATAGGTCACGCCGGTCAAATTAAAATTGTGGCCGATGGTTTTGCCAGAAATTTTTTGCTGCCGCAAAGATTGGCCACGCCAGCTACGGCAAAAGTTAAAGCGGTTCTGTCGCAGCAACTGCATCAGCAAGAGCAAAAAAAAGACGGGCAAGCGCAGCGGCAGAAAAAATTTTTTAAAAAGGTGCCCAACAAAATTTTGGTTTTTACGGCCAAAGCTAACGACAAAGGCAAGCTATTCGCGGCCGTTAGTAAAGAAGATATCTTGAAAAATTTAAGCAGCGGTGGTGAATTTGCCCGGCACCGCTCGGCTGGTGCCGGCTTTGCCCTAACGGAGAAAAACATTATTTTAGAACAGCCCTTGAAGCAAATCGGGCAATATCATGTTAAAATACGGATTAATGATCAGGAAGCCAGCTTAGTAGTTGTTATTAAACCCCAGTCAGATGGAAAAAAGTAAAACCAAATATATTTTTGTTTCCGGAGGCGTGCTCTCCGGTTTAGGCAAGGGCGTGGTGGCGGCTTCCATCGGGCATTTGTTGCAGAACCGCGGTTATCAGGTGGCGGTGATTAAATGCGAAAATTATCTCAACGTAGATTCGGGCACCATTAATCCCATAGAACACGGCGATGCTTTTTTGTGCGAAGACGGTCTGGAAGCCGATATGGATCTCGGCACTTACGAAAGATTCTTGAATCAAGAAATGAGCAACAAAAACTTCACCACCATGGGTCAAATTTACAAGACCGTCATTGACAGGGAACGGTCCTTTGGTTATAAAGGCGAGGATGTTGAGGCCATTCCCCATGTTTCCGACGAAATTATTGACCGCATCCAGCAGGCCGGCAAAGGCAGCGATATAATAATTATTGAACTGGGCGGAACCGCCGGCGAGTATCAGAATATGCTTTACTATGAGGCCTGCCGGATTATGAAAGCCAAGCTCCCGGGCGAGGTGTTGAATATTCATGTTTGCTATGTGCCGTTGCCGCGTCATATTGGCGAGCCCAAGACCATGCCGACCCAGCAGTCTATGAGAACGGTCATGAGCATGGGCATTCTGCCGGAATTTTTGGTCTTGCGCGGCGAAGCCACCCTAGACAAAAGACGACGCTACATTTTAGGTTTAAAGACCAGCGTGCCGGGCGACAACGTTATTATGGCTCCGGATTTAAAAATTATTTACGAATTGCCTTTGATTTTTGCCCAGCAGGATTTTGATAAAAAGATTCTTAAATACTTCAGACTGCGTTTTAAAAAGCAAAATTTAGGTCCATGGCGGAAGTTAATCAACCAGATTAAGGCCAAAAAGGATAAACAGGTAGAAATTGTCATTGCCGGCAAGTACATCAGCACCGGTGATTACGAGCTTTTGGATTCATATGCCGCTTTAATAGAAGCGATTAAACACGCCAGCTGGCACCTGAACATTGGTCTTAAATTGAGGTTTGTTAACACCGAAGATATAGAAAAGGCTGGCGTCAGGCTGATTGGCAAACCCGACGGCCTGGTTGTGCCGATTGGCTGGGGCCCCAGGGGAGCCGAGGGCAAAATTGCGGCTGTTAAATTCGCCCGAGAAAAAAAGATACCTTTTTTGGGCTTGTGTTACGGCATGCAGCTGGCCTGCGTGGAGTTTGCCCGCAACGTCATTGGTTTAAAAGACGCCCATACGGCCGAAATCGCACCTGATTCCCAGAATCCAATCATTCACGACATTCCCATGGAAAGCAAATACCAGAAGATTAAGGGCAAAGGCACTTCCATGCGTCTGGGCGCTTACGACTGCTATCTAACGGAAAAAAGCTTAGCGGGCTCAATTTATTTAAAGCATAATCAGGGCGAACTCTTGAGTGAAGAAAAAAAGAAACGGTTGAATATCGCAGCTAAAGGCAATCTTAAAGTTTCCGAACGGCATCGTCATCGCTTTGAGTTTAACAACAAATACCGCGAGGTGTTGGAAAAAAACGGCCTGAATATTGTCGGTACTTCGGCCGATGACTTTTTTGTGGAAATGGTGGAACTGAAAAAATCATTGCATCCGTTTTTTCTGGGCACCCAGGGCCATCCGGAATACAAATCCAAGCCCTTGAAGCCGCACCCGATATTCATTGAATTTTTAAAAGCCGGATTAAAGTAACAAACCCAGCACCGCTATTCAGCGTGCGCAAACAGTGGCATTTGGTTTGTTATTGTAACCTACCGATTCGCACAATTCAAAACAATTTAAGGAGGAGAAGTGCATGGGAACAGAACCTTATTATGGTGATGGCTATGCCGGCCGGGTTTTTGAAATTTTTTCAAGCTCTTACCCCGGTACTTGTTACCTTGGGGTTGAATTAGACGGCGTAGTGCCCATTTGCCTTGGCAACGTTCTTCAATTTACAACTCCCAACGGGGGGTCCACGACATTTTTGGTCATTTCGTTGGAAGTTGACCGTCAGCGGACAGGATTTGTTTTGCCAAAGCAGAAATGCGGCGTCTATTTTCCATTTGGAAAACAATTGCCCGTGGGCACCCAACTATTTGTTCAGAACCCAACGCCAATTGCTGATCTTCCGCCGCAGCTATTCAAGGGCCGTCCACCCAGAAATGCGTCCAGCTATTGCGCCTGCAAGTGGTAAAGCAACCTCATTTTTAAGGGATTTCCCAGGTCTAAAGCGCGTTCAATAAAACGCGCTTTTCCATTGAATTATTAGCTTAACTTTCTGTCGTGTTGACCAAAGTCCGAAAAAATAATATCATTAGCTACGTTGTTCGGGGGTCTTGGATAATAATAAGTAAGAAAAGCGATTATGTATTATACATATGTATTATTGTGCCAGGAAGGGAAACATTATATAGGTTTTACGGAAAATTTAATAAAAAGAATAAAGGATCATAATGAGGGTAGAGTGCCTTCAACAGTAAATAGAAGGCCTTTGAAATTGGTTTATTATGAAGTTTGTTTAAATAAATATAAAGCATTAGCAAGAGAGAAATATTTTAAAACTGGCTTTGGAAGAAGATTTTTAAAAATGAGAATCTAGTAATGTCCCGCCCGCCACGCAAGCCGAACTGCCTACCAATTAGGCATATCAAGCGGGGCTTGCGAGGCGTTGCGGGCGCGGTCGGGGGTCGTCTAATGGCCCTCCTTCGCCCTTTGGGCTTCGGCGGGTTAGTAGGTGAAAAGTATTGAACTGATAATCTATCATC